>Ga0256404_1003263_pt1 | contig 33546 bp, 26 predicted proteins | sample RumenRJG_01DNA_FD_185990 | JGI IMG/M metagenome (GOLD analysis project Ga0256404, IMG submission 185990) | Bovine rumen microbial communities from Lethbridge, Alberta, Canada - RJG_01 | ecosystem: Host-associated > Mammals > Digestive system > Stomach > Rumen | place: Canada: Alberta | collected... | reverse complement strand
ATATTGAATATTATAATAATAAGAGAATAAAGCTCAGACTAAAAGGTATGAGCCCGGTACAATACCGGACTCAATTCCTTATGAGCAATAGTGTTTAATCTGTCCAACTTTCTGGGTTCACTTCATTACTGACCCCTACTTTCACCTTATTTATATATAGCCAGAAAACGGGCTGTTCTTTCAATGAATCATGAACAATGTGATCATGAATCATGAGGGGATTTGTTAAAGATTGCTATAATTTGGCGGGTTGGTTTTGCGGTCTCTTCTAAAAGGCGTAATTTTGCTCTTTAGCCGCTGACTAGCTTGCGGCGGTTCAACTAAGACATAATCAATGAAAATGAAGAAAATATTTTTCGGCGCTCTGCTGCTGGGTATCCTGGGCAGCAACATGACGGTAATGGCTCAGACGCTGAAGCCTGTAGAGGATTTGAACAAAGTGACGGACTTGACGCTGGACTCTCTGGACAAAGTGCGGACGGCGCGTATCAAACCGGGAACAAGCCGTCAGGGCACCCATCCTGTGCTTTTCCTGATTGGTAACAGTACGATGCGCAACGGTACGTTGGGCAATGGTAACAACGGCCAGTGGGGCTGGGGCTATTTTGCCCAGAACTTCTTCGACCAGAAGCGGATCACGGTGGAGAATCAGGCTTTGGGTGGTACGTCGAGTCGTACGTTCTACCGTAACTTGTGGCCGGAGATTCGTGAGGCTTTGAAGCCCGGCGACTGGGTAATTGTGAGTATCGGACATAACGACAACGGTCCTTACGACAAGGGGCGTGCGCGTGCCAGTATTCCGGGAACGGGAACGGACTCGATGCTGGTGAATGTGGAGGTGGTGAACAAGGGTGACACGACTTACCGCGAGGAGATGATTTACACCTATGGCGGCTATCTTCGCCGCTATGTGGCCGACATCCGTGCGAAGGGCGCCAATCCGGTGCTGATGTCGCTGACGCCGAAGAAATACCGTACGCCTGATGGTTCGAAGCTTCGTGGCGATGAGCATAAGTTCGGACATTGGGCAGAGGAGATTGCCAGGGAACTGAACGTGCCGTTCGTGGATCAGAATACGATTTCGACGAATAAGCTGGAGAGCTATTCAGTGTGGAAGTGCAACTACCATTTCTTCACGGATAACATCCATACGAGTAAGTTCGGTGCGGAACTGAACGCTCGTTCTGCCGCTGAGGGTATTGCCGCCTGTGAGCATCCTGCCATCGCTCCGCTGAAGGGGATGTTGCAGAATGTGGCTTTGCCGATTATTCCCGTGAACCGCAAGGCCGGCAAACCAGTGGTTTTCCTGACGGGTGATTCCACGGTGAAGAATACCGACAAGGAGAAAGACGGTATGTGGGGTTGGGGTGCCGTGGCCTCAGAGGCTTTCGACACGACGAAGATTACGGTGGTGAATGCTGCTATGGCAGGTCGCTCGCTGCGCACATTCCTCAAGGAGGGCCGTTGGGAAAAGGTATATAACTCGCTGCAGAAGGGCGATTATGTGCTGATTCAGTTCGGTCATAATGATGTGGGTGCGATTGACTCTTTGAAGGAGCGTGCCGACATCAGGGGAACGGCTGATACTTGTCATGTGTATAAGATGAAGAGCAACGGACAGTATGAGGTGGTTTACAGTTTCGGCTGGTATCTGCGCAAGATGATTGACGATGCCCGTGAAAAGGGTGCTACGCCGCTGCTGGTGAGTCTGACACCGCGTAATATCTGGAAGAACGGCAAGATAGAGCGCCGCAACGACACCTATGGCAAATGGTATCGTGAGATTGCCGAGGAGACTGGCGTGGAGCTTATCGATGTGCACAACATCACGGCTGACAAATACGACAAGAAGGGGGAGAAGAAGGTGAAGGCTTATTTCAACCACGACCACACCCATTCTTCATTGAAAGGTGCGAAGGAGAATGCACGCAGTATCAGAGAGGGACTCAAGAAAATGAAGTCGCCGCTGGCGGAGTTTGTTAAGTGAAGAGTGAAGAGTGAAGAGTGAAGAGTGAAGAGTGAAAAGTGAAAAGTGAAGAGTGAAGAGTGAAGAGTGAAAAGTGAAGAGTGAAAAGTGAAGAGTGAAGAGTGAAGAGTGAAAAGTGAAGAGTGAAAAGTGAAGAGTGAAGAGTGAAGAGTGAAAAGTGAAGAGTGAAGAGTGAAGAGTGAAGAGTGAAGAGTGAAGAATGAAGAGTGAAGAGTGAAGAGTGAAAAGTGAAGAGTGAAGAGTGAAGAGTGAAGAATAAAATAACTTTGTGTCTTTACTTCCCTTTGGTCAGTGACGCTACGGCTTTGCCGCAGGGGGTTGTGTTCCGTTATAAAATGAGGGAATAAGAAAACGGCGGTGTTAAAAAAACGTAAATCTGCGGTTTTCTTATTTTCTCATTTACTGATTCTCTCAATTTTTCATTACCTTTGCAGCCGCAAATTCTACGAGGGCCATAGAACCCTCGAGGGCGGAGTGTAAATAGCAGCCACTGAAAGGCTACGGGTAGGCGAGCTTGCTCGGGAATGAGGTCGTTGCGGTTTGTGAATCTCCAGCTCACTGGCAGACGGAGAGTCTGCTCGTTTCCAGGTACGTGAAGCCAGGCGCATTTCCGGAGGGCGACATTTCCGGACAGTATTAATAAAACGTTTTACACATCTAAAAATTTTATGGACACTTTAAGTTACAAGACTATTTCCGTTAACAAGGAAACAGCGCAGAAAGAGTGGGTCGTGATTGACGCCACTGATCAGGTTGTTGGTCGTCTTTGCTCAAAGGTTGCCAAGCTGATCCGCGGTAAGTACAAGCCCAGCTTTACTCCTCACGTGGACTGTGGTGACAATGTGATCATCATCAATGCAGCCAAGGTGGTCTTCACCGGCAAGAAGGAAACCGACAAAGTTTACACCCGCTACACTGGTTATCCCGGCGGTCAGCGCTTCAACACTCCCGAACAGCTTCGCAAACGCCCCAACGGTGTGGACAAGATGATTCGCCACGCTGTGAAGGGTATGCTTCCCAAAGGACGCCTGGGTCGTCAGCTCCTCGACAACCTCTATGTATTCGAGGGTACCGAGCACAACATGCAGGCTCAGAAGCCAAAGGCAATTGATATTAACCAGTATAAATAAATAAGGTATAGAAGATGGAAGTAATTAATGCAATTGGTCGCCGCAAGAGCAGTGTAGCCCGTATCTACATGAAAGAAGGCACCGGTAAGATCACTATCAACAAGAAGGATCTCACAGAATATTTCCCCTCTGCTATCCTGCAGTACGTGGTTAAGCAGCCACTGAACTTGCTCGAGGTGGCAGAAAAGTATGACATCAAGGTAAACCTCAACGGTGGTGGTTTCACAGGTCAGAGCCAGGCTCTCCGCCTCGCTATTGCCCGCGCCCTCGTAAAGGTGAACGCTGAAGACAAGAAGACTCTGAAGAACCAGGGATTCCTGACACGCGACAGCCGTGCTGTTGAGCGTAAGAAGCCAGGTCAGCCCAAGGCTCGCCGTCGCTTCCAGTTCAGTAAGCGTTAATATTCAATGGAGAATTGAGAATGGAGAATGTAGAGTTATGATTACCTTTCTCCATTCGATGTTCGACCATTGCAATATAGTTTAGCATCTAAACTGGGGAGACTTGAACAAGCAGAACAAGTAGTGCTGTAGTGTAATCATCATTGACTTCGTCGATTCTCGGCTGCACTTGGCATAGTACAAGCAGGTTTGGCTATGCTCTCGTTTGCACGAGAATTCTACACTCTACATTCTACATTTTCAACTACCCCCCGGCTGATTCTAACAAAAGAAAGAATTAAAAAGAAAGTAAACAATTTAAAGCATTTAAAAAGAAAATGGCAAGAACAAATTTTGACCAGCTGCTCGAGGCAGGATGCCACTTCGGCCACCTCAAGCGCAAATGGAATCCCGCTATGGCTCCCTATATCTTCATGGAGCGCAATGGCATTCATATCATCGACCTTCACAAGACCGTCGTCAAGATTGACGAGGCTGCAGAGGCTCTGAAGCAGATTGCTAAGAGCGGTAAGAAGGTGCTTTTCGTAGCTACCAAGAAACAGGCTAAGGACATCATCGCAGAGAAGGCTACTTCAGTGAACATGCCTTACGTGATTGAGCGTTGGCCCGGTGGTATGTTGACCAACTTCCCAACCATCCGCAAGGCTGTGAAGAAGATGGCTAACATCGACAAGCTGATGACCGACGGTACTTATGGCAACCTTTCTAAGCGTGAAGTGCTGCAGATCAGCCGTCAGCGCGCCAAGTTGGAGAAGAACCTCGGTTCTATCGCCGACCTGACCCGTCTGCCTTCTGCTCTGTTCGTTGTTGACGTGATGAAGGAGCACATTGCCGTTAGTGAGGCTAACCGTCTGGGTATTCCCGTGTTCGCTATCGTTGACACCAACAGCGATCCTAAGAACATCGATTTCATGATTCCTGCTAACGACGACGCTAAGGACAGCATCGAGGTGATCCTGAATGCTTGCTGCGGCGCTATCGCTGAGGGTCTGGAAGAGCGCAAGGCTGAGAAAGCTGACGAGAAGGCTGCCAAGGAACAGAGTGAAGAGGCTGCTGATGCCAAGCCCCGTCGCGCTGCCCGCAAGGCCGCTGCTGCTCCTGTAGAGGAAGCACCCGTAGCTGAAGAGAAGGCTCCTGCTGCTGAAGAGGAAGCTGCTGAATAAATTAAGAATTAAGAGTTAAGAATTAAGAGTTGTTGCTTTCGCAATTAAACAATTAAGAATTAACAATTAAGAATTTAGAATTAAGAGTTAAGAATTAAGAGTTGTTGCTTTCGCAATTAAACAATTAAGAATTAAGAGTTAAGAATTAAGAATTAAGAGTTATCGCTCGCGATTTTCAATTAACAATTAAGAATTAAGAATTACAATGGCAATTTCAATTGACGATATTAAGAAGCTTCGCGCTATGACAGGCGCTGGTCTGGCTGACGTAAAGAAGGCTCTGACCGAGGCTGAGGGCGACTTCGACAAGGCTAAGGAACTGCTCCGTGAGCGTGGACTGGCCATCGCTGCCAAGCGTAGCGACCGTGAGACTTCAAATGGTTGTGTTCTCGTGAAGAAGGAAGGTAACTTCGCTGCTATGATTGCATTGAAGTGTGAGACTGACTTCGTTGCTAACGGTGCTGACTTCATCGCACTGACTCAGAGCATCCTCGATGCAGCTATTGCTGCCCGTGCTAAGAGTCTTGAAGAGGTGAAGGAACTTACACTGGCTGACGGTCAGAAAGTTCAGGACGCTGTGACTCAGCGCTCTGGTATCACCGGTGAGAAGATGGAGCTCGACGGCTATCTGATTCTCGAGGGTGAGAACATTGAGGTTTACAACCACATGCGTAAGAACATCCTCTGCACCATGGTTCAGACCAACAAGCTGGCTGAGGACGCTGGTCACAAGGTAGCCATGCAGGTGGCTGCTATGAAGCCCGTGGCTCTCGATGCCGCTTCTATGCCTCAGAGCATCCTCGACGAGGAGTACAAGGTGGCTGTTGAAAAGACTAAGGAAGAGCAGGTGAGCAAGGCTGTTGATAACGCCCTGAAGAAGGCTGGTATCAATCCTGCCCACGTAGATAGTGAGGATCACATGGAAAGCAACATGGCCAAGGGTTGGATTACTGCCGAGGATGTTGCCAAAGCCAAGGAGATCATTGCTACCGTATCTGCTGAGAAGGCTGCCAATCTGCCCGCTCAGATGATTGAGAACATCGCTAAGGGTCGTGTGGCTAAGTTCTTGAAGGAGAACTGCCTCGTTGACCAGGAGTTCCAGTTCGGTGACGGTGACAAGCAGACTGTTTCTCAGTGGCTTGCTGCTCAGGACAAGGACCTGAAGGTTGTTGACTTCAAGCGTTTCACGCTCGTTGCCGACTAATCATTTAGTAACATACATAAGGCCGGTATTGCGGATGCAATGCCGGCCTTTTTTGTCTGTATGTGACACCCTTTGCTTAACATGAATTAAGAATAAGCAACTTTGTGTTTCTTGACACGAACTGTTTTTTGCGCTATCTTTGCACCGTCAAATCATAATAAACAATTTATATGGAGACAAAAGAAATCATAAGAAACATTCGAGAGAAAAACAATCTGACGCAAGAGCAGTTTGCGGAACTGATTCATGTAACCCGTCAGGCAGTAAGTAGATGGGAAAATGGTGAGACACAACCTGATACAGAACAGTTGAAGACTTTGTCAAAACAGTTTGGTGTATCTATCAATACGCTGCTCGGTTCACCTCAGACGTTGTACTGTCAGTGCTGCGGAATGCCATTGTCGGATGACACGATGATTAGCCACGAAGTGGATGGTAGCTTCAACGAGGACTACTGTAAATGGTGCTATGCAGATGGCAACTTCACATATAAGGATAAAGATTCCTTGCTTGACTTCCTCGTCAGTCACATGCCCAACCCCGATAATCAGTCAGATACCGAACGACGCAGACTTTACGACTCGCATCTATCGATGCTAAAGCATTGGCGATAGGATTACAGAAGTACGGAAAAGCAAAGAAATGACATTTTTCTTTGCTTTTCGCTTTGTTTGTACTACCTTTGCACATGATAACAAGAAACTATGTTTTACAAGTATAACACAAACGGATAGTCCACGTTATGAAGATTTTCGCTATAGGCATGAACTACGCGCAACACAATAAAGAGATGTCTGGCGCGTTATATAAACCAGAAGAGCCGGTGGTGTTTCTGAAGGCCGATTCGTCGCTGCTGAAAGATAAGAAACCGTTCTTCTTGCCCGAGGAATTGGGGCGTGTGGACTACGAGACGGAACTCGTGGTGCGTATTTGTCGTTTAGGTAAGTCGATACCTCAGCGGTTTGCCCATCGCTACTACGACGCGGTAACCTGTGGCATCGACTTTACGGCTCGCGACCTGCAAAGTAAATGCAAGGAAAAGGGACTGCCCTGGACACTCTGCAAGGGATTCGACGGAGCTGCGGCCATCGGTGAATGGATACCCATAGAGAAGTTCCGTGACATTCAGGCCATTCATTTCCATCTTGACATTAACGGGAAAACCGTTCAGGAAGGATGCACCAGCGACATGCTCTATCAGGTGGATGAGCTGATAGCCTATATCTCCCGATGGTTCACACTGAAGACCGGTGACCTTCTTTATACTGGAACGCCCATGGGTGTAGGCCCCGTTCACATCAACGACCATCTGGAAGGATGGCTTGAAGAGCGAAAGGTGCTGGAGTTTAATGTGAAATAAACCCACCCTTTGTCCCTCCCGAAGGGAGGGAATCGTGACAGAAAAGTGTAATGAAAAGATATATAACAGGCGTGATTCTGACGATGCTGGCATTTACCATGAATGCGCAGCAGCGTTTCTTTAACCTGACGGCAGAGGAAGTCAGGATTGATTCGGTGTTACCCGTGTTTGCCCATTCTTTTCCGCTTGGTGATAACTACGCTGATTCCACTTACAAGGTGAGTATCGTTTATCCGGAGTTTATTCCGATGAGCGATGCCGATATCAAAAAATACCAGAAGATTACGAATGCCGAACTGCCTGAACTTCCTGAAGTGAAGACACAAGTGGTGGTGGAACGCAAGAAAGGAGCATTGGAAGTGTTTCTTGTGCCACTTGTAAAGCGCGGCGGCAAATGCCAGAAACTCGTCAGTTTTATGCTGAAAGTTGAAGGACGAATTACGAATTACGAAGGACGAAGTACGAAGGACGTTTTGAGCCCCTTGATAAGGGGCGGCTCTAAAGCGGGGATATTAACGGAACACAAAGAGACGAATTACGAAGTACGAATTACGAAGGGCGGAAGGCGGAAAGCGAAAAGTGCAGATGAACGCTATGCGGCTCATTCCGTGCTGGCTTCCGGAAGATGGGCCAAGATACAGGTGCCTTCTACTGGCGTTTACCAACTCACCAATGAACTGATTCAAAAGGCGGGTTTCACAGATTTGACGAAAGTGAAGGTTTATGGTTACGGTGGTCATCTGCAGAATGAGACGCTGGTGGAAGCAGAGCTTGTGGAATATGATGATTTGAAGGAGGTTCCCCTTTGTACGCTGAACGGCCGCAGACTCTTCTATGCCAAAGGACCTGTCAGTTGGAGCAGTCAGACGGCAACCGTCCGTACCCGCAATCCTTACAGCGACTATGGCTGCTATTTCATCACGCAGAGCGATTCACAGCCTACGACGATTGACAGTACGGCATTTGTCAATTCGTTCTATCCCGCTGCTGATGACTATCATGCGCTGCATGAAGTGGATGACTTTGCCTGGTTTGAAGGGGGACGCAACCTTTTTCAGAACGATCCCATCAATAATGGAAGTTCAAAAAGCTATACCATTAAGACCAGCGGGCAAGACAGTTCTGCAAAGATCACGGTCTGTTTGACGGCAGGTGCCTCCTCTACGGCAGAAGTTTCCATTAACGGTGAGGTGATGGGATCGATGTCGATGAATGTCTCCAGCCGTTATGACCATGGCGCTTCCAGTGAGCGTGTCTTTACCATTCAGAATCCGAAGGCAGAGAATACGGTGACCATTACACCCACAAGTGGCGGCCCCGTGCGTCTGGATTATATTTCCTCACAGTTTGATACGCCTTTCCCCTTGGTGAATCTTTCCTCAGGTAATCTTCCGATACCAGAATACGTCTATAATATTACGAATCAGGACCATCATGCTGATGAGCCTGTGGATATGATCATCATCATACCGACCACTCAGAAACTGAAGGCTCAGGCCGAACGCCTAAAGACTTTCCATGAACAGCATGACGGAATGCGTGTAAGGATTGTGCCTGCAGATGAGCTTTTTAATGAGTTTTCCAGTGGCACACCCGATGCCAATGCCTACCGCCGCTATCTGAAAATGTTCTACGACAGGGCGGGGAACAATGAGTCGCTCATGCCCAAGTCGTTGCTGCTCTTTGGCGACTGCGCCTGGGATAACCGTATGAACTCCTCGGCATGGAACAACTATTCTACGGATGATTTCCTGCTCTGCTTTGAGAGCGAGAATTCTTTCAGTTCAACCGATTGCTATGTGAATGATGGCTTCTTCTGCAGTCTGGACGATGGCGAAGGCGGAGATCCTGCAGGTAGTGACAAACACGACATTGCCGTGGGACGATTCCCCGTGCGAACGGCTGAGGAAGCTAAGATTATGGTTGACAAGACCATTACCTATGCGGAGAACAAGAATGCCGGTTCGTGGCAGAATGTGGTGATGTTTATGGGAGATGACGGCAATGACAACCTGCATATGGCAGATGCCAATGAAGCTGCTGCTATGGTGGAGGAGTTGAATCCTGGTCTGGTCATCAAGCGGGTGATGTGGGATGCCTATACGGAAGTGGCAACCTCTACGGGCAATACTTATCCCGAAGTGGCCTCGATCATCAAACAGCAGCAGGCCAATGGCGCACTTATCATGGACTATTGCGGCCATGGTTCACAAGGACAGATTTCGCATGAGGGCGTACTTCATCTCAGTGATTTCAAGAACTTCACCAATACAAACCTGCCTTTGTGGATTACGGCTTCTTGCGACATTGCTCCCTTTGATTCACAGACAGAGAACATCGGTGAAGAGACGGTGCTCAGTCCAAAAGGTGGAGCAGTGGCTTTCTATGGAACCACCCGTACGGTTTATACAGACCGTAACAAACGTATCAATAAAGCCTTCCTGCGGGCCTTATTCACACGAAAGGACGGAAAGTTTGTCTCTTTGGGTGAAGCCCAGCGAATAGCCAAGAACTCACTGATTACCAATGGGGCCGACGGTTACGACCGTACTATTAACAAACTCCAGTATTCGCTGCTTGGAGATCCGGCCCTGGTGCTCAATATCCCGACTTTGCATGCCGTTATCGACAGTATCAACGGAAAGGCTGTGGGAAATTCCAGAGATATTCAGCTGAAAGCACTCTCCGTGGCAAATGTAAAGGGACATATTGAGCAGAACGGCGTAAAGGCAACAGGCTTCAACGGGAAGATGACGGCCACGGTCCGCGACTTTGCAGAATTGATTACCTGTAAGATGAACGCCTCAGCGGAAACGGAAAAAGCGTATACTTATTATGACCGTACGAAGACACTCTTCAATGGAACGGACAGCGTGAAGGGCGGCGAATTCAGTTTTGCTTTTGCCGTGACGAAAGATATCAGTTATTCTGATGAGGAAGGCATGATCAATATCTATGCCGTGGATGGTACTGAAAAACTGATGGCCAACGGCTACAGCACCGACTTCATTGTCGGGGGAACGGAAGAGGTGACCAACGATTCCATCGGACCACGCATCTACTGTTATCTGAACAGTCCTTCTTTCGTGAACGGCGGCAATGTGAACAGTACGCCTTTCTTCGTGGCACAGATCAGCGACGAGGATGGTATCAATACCACAGGTACGGGCATTGGTCACGATTTGGAACTCATCATCGACGGTGAAATGTCAAGGACGTATGTGCTGAACGATTACTTTGCCTACGATTTCGGTACGTTTACCAGTGGTGAGACGCATTACAGCATACCGGCATTAGCCCCGGGAAAGCACACTTTGAAGTTCCGGGCATGGGATGTGAAGAACAATTCCAACACGGCTTCACTTTCATTCAATGTAGTGGAAGGTCTGCAGCCTAATTTCTTCAGTGTCAGTCTGACAAAGAATCCAGCCTCTGAGAGTACCACCTTTATTATTAATCATGACCGGGCAGGCAGTGAACTGGATGTGGAGATTGACATCTATGATCTGAGTGGCCGTCAACTGTGGAATTATCAGGAGAGCGGAGTATCCACGGGCAACACTTATACCGTGGACTGGAATCTCTGCGTGGATGGTGGCCACCGTCTGCAGACAGGCGTTTATCTCTACCGGGTGCGCATCAGCTGCGACGGCAGCAGTCAGGCTTCGCGGGCCAAGAAACTGGTGGTGATGCAATAAAACGCCAAGAAATCAGTTATTTAATAGCAACCTCAATGAAAAGTAACCGATTCTTGAAGAATCGCTTTCATAGATAATAAACGAAAGAATGAAATATAGTCTGAAAAAAGCACTCGTTATGCTCCTCATGCTGTGCACGCTCGTTGCAAAGGCTCAGGACAAACGTGACATGTTTAATCCTGTTCATACGGCTCTGGTTTCGCAGACCATTGCTCCTGATGCCCGTTCTGCGGGTTTGGGTGATGTGGGTGCTGCCACCGATCCTGATGTGAACTCACAGTTCTGGAATCCTGCCAAATATCCTTTTACGATTAGTCGTGCGGGTGTAGCCGTTAACTATACACCTTGGTTGCGTCAGTTGGTGAATGATATGTATCTTGCGAATGTGTCGGGTTACTACCGTATTGGTGACTACAGTGCCGTGTCTGCTTCTATCGATTATTTCTCATTGGGTGAGGTTTATACCAGTGAGGATGAAGGGGCAATGACCATAAAGCCCTATGAAATGTCGTTCGATGCTGCCTATTCACTGATGCTGAGTGAGCAGTTCTCTCTTTCTGCAGGTGTGCGTTTCCTTCTGTCGGATATGTCTTATAGTACTACAGAAGAGCGTTCTGCAGCTTCAGCTTTCGCTGCTGATCTGGGTATGTATTATCAGAACTATCTGAATCTGGGAAGCCGTGAGTGCCTGTTGGGTTTGGGTCTCTATGTCCGTAACATTGGTTCTAAGATAACTTTTGGCGGCAGTAACTACAGTGAGTTCATTCCCACCAATCTGCGTCTGGGTGCTTCGCTGATGGTTCCTATTGATGAATACAACAAGGTGACCGTAGCCGCTGATGCCAATAAACTGCTGGTGCCGACCTATCCTGTGGATTCTTTGGGCAATTACAGTGAAGCCTATGCTATCGAGCATTATTATAATGTGGGAAGTATTGCAGGTATCTTCAAGAGCTTCTCTGATGCACCTAATGGATTCAAGGAGGAGTTGCAGGAAATTCAGTGGAGTGTCGGTGCGGAATACACCTATAACGACCGATTTATGCTGCGTGCCGGATATCACCATGAGAGTGAGAACAAGGGTAACCGTAAATATTTCACGGTGGGTGCAGGTTTCCGTATGAGTGTGTTCTCGCTGGATGCTGGTTACGTAATAGCAACGGCGAAGAGTAATCCGCTTGATCAGACGTTGCGATTTACCATGACTTTCGACATGGACGGAATCAAGGATTTGTTTAGGAGGTAAACCCACCCTAAATCCCTCCCGAAGGGAGGGACTTATAAACACATCCTATATTCCTCCTGATGGGAGGGACTTTTGAAACCCACCCTAAATCCCTCCCGAAGGGAGGGACTTTAAACACATTCTATATTCCTCCTGATGGGAGGGACTTTTATTTATTCATTTAATATTTTGATGATGAAATACGGATACGAAACTACTGATGGGGCTACTTATCAGTTGTTGCTGGAAAAGGCAAAAGAAATGCGGAACAACCCAACTGAAGCAGAGAAGGTCCTTTGGCAATTTCTTGTTGGCGGGCAGATGGGAGAGCATTTCCGTAGGCAGCACCCCATTGCAGGTTATATTCCGGATTTCGTCTGTCTGAAAAAAAGACTGATCATAGAAATCGACGGTGGTTATCACCTCGAGGGAGAACAGCCCGAAAAGGACGAAGAACGAACAGCCTTGCTGGAATCCGAAGGTTTCGAAGTTATCCGTTTCACCAACGAAGAGGTGCTTTTCGACATAGATGCTGTCTTAGAAACTATCAGTGATTATATGGACAGCCACCCCTCCATCCAAACTCCTACTAATAGTCCCTCCCCTCGGGAGGGATATAGGGTGGGTTCCCATACTCCCTCCCTTCGGGAGGGATCGAGGGTGGGTCGTGTGGGTTTCGGTTACGACGTTCATCGCCTTGTTCCTGACCGCGATTTGTGGTTAGGCGGCATTAAGATTGAACACACTTTGGGATTGCTGGGCCACTCGGATGCCGATGTGCTTATTCATGCTATTTGTGATGCCCTGTTGGGTGCTGCCAATATGCGTGATATAGGTTATCACTGGCCAGATACCTCAGATGCCACCTTGAATATGGACAGCAAGATTATCCTGAAGAAGACCATGGAACTGATTGCCACTAAAGGTTACCGCTTTGGTAACCTTGATGCCACGGTTTGCGCAGAACGTCCAAAGATTAATCCGCATGTTCCTGCCATGAAGAAATGCCTGGCGGAAATCATAGGAACTGATGAGGATAATATTTCCATTAAGGCCACCACTACTGAAAAGCTCGGTTTCACGGGTCGTGAGGAAGGTATGAGCGCCTTTGCTACCGTATTAATAGAAAAAGATTAGCCTCTACGCATTCTTTTGCAAAAGCAAAGGTGTTAATCTTTAAATATATGTTAAGTAGCAGCTGTGTTCGCACACAATCAATTGATTTACGTCAAGAAAGTGCATATTTTCTGCAAAAATGAGGTTGAAAGTCTTGACTCGTATCGAAAAATGTCGTACCTTTGCATCGTCAAAAGGTTAATAGATTGTTTAGGTTAGTAGTAATAGATTTAGGTTTTTAGTTATTAGATTTAAGGTAAGTTTTCATGATTGTTGAAACGGATGACAATGGAAGTCGTGAGACCACCATTTGATTCAGAAAAGGATTTTTAGTTAAACATAGTTGATACGCTGCAGCTCGTTGAGAGTTGTAGCGTGTTTTTTATATTCCTTCCGATTCATAAAAAAACAATCAAATATACACCTTTTCTCTTCGCTAAATCAATTTTTTGCATTATCTTTGCAATATCTTTAAATAAGATACTTACGCTCGGCAAAGCAAAAAAAAGCAAACTTTCTTTTGCATTTGTGCTCGCTTAATCGTATCTTTGCAGCATGAGAGTACTCATTGTCAATACTAGTGAGAAGACAGGAGGGGCCGCTGTGGCTGCCAATCGCCTGATGGAAGCGCTTATTAACAATGGCGTAAAGGCCAAGATGTTGGTGCGTGACAAGCAGACAGACAGTCTCACCGTGGTTTCCGCTGGTGATGGATGGCGGCAGCGTTGGCATTTCCTGTGGGAACGCTGGCGTATTTTTATGGCCATGCACTTCTCCAAGACGCATCTTTTTGAAGCGGATATTGCCAATGTTGGTACTGATATTACAACGCTTCCAGAGTTCAAGGAGGCAGATATCATCCATCTTCACTGGATTAATCAAGGCTTTCTCTCATTGAGTGGCATTCAGAAGATTCTTAGTAGTGGAAAGCCGGTGGTGTGGACCATGCATGACATTTGGCCTGCAACGGCTATTTGCCATTATGCTCGCGGATGCTGTCGCTATCAGAATAAATGTGAGTCCTGTCCGTTGCTTCCTCGTAGAAGTGTCTCTGATCTGTCTGCCGTTGTGTGGCGAAGAAAGAATGAGATACTGCGTAAGTATCATATATCTTTTGTGGCGTGCAGCCGATGGTTGGAAGGAGAGGCCAAAAAGAGTGCTTTACTGAAGGGGCAGCGCGTGACGAATATCCCCAATCCCATCAATTCCCACGTCTTTTGCCCGTCTGACAAGCAGCAGGCCCGTGAGGCTTTGGGACTTCCCTTAGATAAACATGTCATTCTTTTTGTCTCCCAGCGTGTAACTGACAAACGTAAGGGGCTTGATTATTTAGTAGAGGCCGTGAACAGAATGGCGGTGCAAGACTCTTCTTTGAAAGATAATACTGCAATTGCTGTTCTTGGCGGTCATTCAGAGGAAGTAGCTGATCTTTTACCATTGCCCGTATTCCCCTTGGGTTATGTGAGTGATGAATCAAAAATTGTGAAGGTCTATAATGCAGCTGACGTGTTTGTGTTGCCTTCATTGGAAGATAATCTTCCCAATACAATCATGGAAGCGATGGCCTGCGGTGTTCCATGCGTAGGTTTTAACATAGGTGGTATTCCGGAAATGATTGGCCATTTGAAAAGCGGATATGTAGCAAAGGCCGCTGACGCTGATGATCTGGCGAGAGGCATTAAATGGGTTCTTGATTTTAAGGGGGAAGAACTGTCAAAAGAAGCCCGCAGAAAAGTTTTGAACAGTTATTCACAACAGAGTGTAGCCATTAAGTACATAGAACTTTATCAAGAGACAGCATTGTCAAAGTCGTACAAGCTATGAACAGATATACCCAATTTGCTTTGCTCTCGGCATCTTCTTTGAGGATGCTACCCCATATGGTGCTCTATCTTCTGCATAGGGATATGATTGACGAAGACTTGCAGAAGTATTCTGCAGATGGCGTTGGCTTGTTGCCTTTTATTAAAGTTTGTACGCGCCAGCGGGTATTTCGCAACCTTTTCTATTATCGTATGGGTGAATATCGCTCTGTTTTTATTAAATGGTTGCTGCCGCCAGAGCGGACCCTTTACATTTGGTGTCCTCATATTGGACGGGGGTGTCATTTTGAGCATAACTATGCCACTTACTTGAATGCTGAAAGTATTGGTGATGATTTCTACTGTTTACAGAACGTGACACTGGGCAATGACAAGAATGGGCGGCGTCCCACGCTTGGTAACCGTGTCAGCATTTATACGGGTGCTACTATCTATGGTGGTATCCATATTGGTAATGATGTGAATATCGGAGCTGGCTGTGTGGTCCGAAAAGATCTACCCGATTGTTGTACTGTTGTGGGAAATCCTGCAGTAATCGTTAAGCTGAACGAAGAGAAAGTGCATATAGAGCTATGATTCGGATTACAGTCGTTACCATTACCTATAATGCAGAGCCCGTGCTGCAACGCACACTCGACAGTCTGCTGTGCCAGGACTATTCCCATGTGGAGCATGTCATCGTGGATGGGGCCTCCAAGGATCAGACGGTGAAGATGGTAGAGGCTTATCAAACGCAGGTGGCGGCATTGCATCCTAATTGGGTTGTTAAACTTAAATCAGAACCTGATGGTGGCCTTTATGACGCTATGAATAAGGGCTTAGAGCGCACAACAGGCGATTATGTGGTGTTTATGAATGCTGGGGACTGTTTTGCAACTTCAGACGTTCTTTCTATGGTCGCTAATGCAGCAGCGCACGATCCTCATCCGGCAGTTGTCTACGGAAATACGGATATAGTTGACAACGAGGGTAAGTTCCTGTATAAGCGTCATTTGCAGCCTCCAGAGAAACTCACGTGGAAATCATTCCGCCAGGGAATGCTGGTCTGCCATCAGTCGTTTTATGCGCGTACGGATATCGCCAAAGCTAACAAATACGACTTAAAATATCGTCATTCTGCCGATGTGAAATGGTGTATTGAAATAATGAAAGAGGCAGAAAAGCGAAAGTTGGCTTTAGTGAATACCCACGCAACTCTCACACGTTATTTGCGTGAAGGAGACACGACGGTGCATCATCGTGCATCGCTCATGGAGCGTTTCCGTGTAATGGGTGAGGAATATGGATGGCTGACCACACTTGCCATGCATGTTTGGTTTATTATCAGAAAAGTAAAAAGGTAAAAAAGTGAACACCATAATAATAGCGCGACCTCCAATGGAAGCCGCGCTACTTATTTTGGTTTTTAAATTTATGTGTATTTCAAAATCTGTCCCGGACGGATGCGCATATTCTTACCAATATGGTTCATCTTGCAAAGTTGACTTACGGTCATGCCACGCTTCTTGGCAATGGAATAAAGGGTTTCGCCCTTACGAACTTTGTGGAACTGCGAATCACGGTTGTTTTTCTTTGATGCAGACTTACGGCTGTTGCTCTTAGCCTGTGCCAATTGTTTTCTGTCGGAAGGATCAGCATCGCTGTTAATCTCTTCATCCGTGTAGCTGTCCTGCTTGCGACCTGTTGTCTTGTTTGCAGCAACACTTTCACGTTCATAGCGGCTGGCACGGAAAAGATAGAAATCGCCTGTTACGTCCTGATTGCGGAAATCGAACAACAAGGCTGGATTCAGGGCTACACCACAAAGGCGAGTCTCAAAATGGAGGTGAGAACCTGTGGAACGACCCGTGTTTCCACCAAGACCGATAGGATCACCGGCATGCACCATCTGATCTTCGCGAACCAAATGCTTTGACATGTGGCCGTAGATGGTTTCCAGACCATTATTGTGACGAATGACTACATAGTTGCCATAACCATCACCCTCATAGTTAACAACTCGGATTTTACCATCAAAGGCGGCACGGATAGTATCACCGATATACACCTTGATGTCAAGTCCCTTATGCATACGTCCCCAGCGATGGCCATATTGGCTCGTAATGACTCGGCTTGAGGTTGGCATGGCAAATCCACGGAGATCGATGCGGAAAGAATCGGGCAACTGTGTAGCGCGGTGTGCGTATTTGTTGCTCCATTCGCTGTATAATTGTGCACTCAGTGAACCACCTAGTTCACGCTCAATAATACTACGAAGAGCCACCGTGTCAACGGCCTTCATCTTACGATCAACGGGAGCCTGACGTGCCAAAAGATCCTGACCCATTACTGGGGCAGCGCTCAGAGCCATCAGGGACGTTAATGTCAGTGTCTTAAGAATATTTTTTATCTGCATAATTACTTGTCAAAAGTTATCGACGAAGTCGCTTGCCAAAGCAAAAATTCCTTTCAGGATGCAAAAGCTTTCCAAGAATGTGCATAATTATCACATTCGGTTGCAAAGATAACGTTTTTTTTCGGAGTAAAGTGCTCCCTTTACACTTTTTATGGATACTTTAACACTCTATTGTTTGCGTTAACAGTCTATAGAAACAATCATATTAACAATGATTTATGAGATGGCGGACCAATTTTCCAAGGTCTTTCTCAACTGTTGTAGTCGTTGCCAAAGAAGGTTGTAAGCAGCTTTTTGGTATTGCGGATCATCGTCGATGATGCGCTGTGCTTCATCGCGGGCTAATTGTACCAGTTGTCCGTCGCGGGCGATATCGGCAATCTTCAAGTCGAAAGCCATACCACTCTGTTGGGTTCCTTCCAAATCGCCGGGACCCCGGAGTTTCAGGTCGGCTTCGGCAATGAGGAAACCGTCGTTTGTATCGCACATGATGTTAATTCGTTTGCGGGTATCTTCGGCCAGTTCAGGCTTGGTGACAAGGATACAGTAACTCTGATCGGCTCCACGACCTACACGCCCACGCAGCTGATGAAGCTGTGAAAGACCGAAACGCTGGGCATCGAGAATGACCATCACGGAGGCATTCGGCACATTCACGCCTACCTCAATAACTGTGGTTGCCACTAATATCTGCGTTTCTCCTTTGATAAACTTCTGCATCTCTTCTTCTTTATCCGCAGGTTTCATCTGGCCATGTACCTTACTGAGCCTGAATTCAGAGAAGACTTGGCACATGGTCTCATAACCTTCTTCCAGATTGCGAAGGTCTATTTTCTCGCTTTCCTTGATAAGTGGATATACTATATAAACCTGCCGCCCCTGATGAATCTGCTGACGTATGCCTGCATAAAGGGAGGTCATCTGGGAATCTAACTTGTGTAAGGTCACGACTGGTTTGCGGCCTGGAGGAAGTTCATCGATGACGCTCACATCAAGATCGCCGTAGATGGTCATGGCAAGCGTACGGGGAATGGGCGTGGCTGTCATGACAAGCACGTGGGGGAAACCACCCCTGGCCCCTCCCGAAGGGGTGGGTGATTTTTTCCATAGTTTGGCACGCTGGGCCACACCGAAACGGTGCTGCTCGTCGATGACTACGAATCCAAGGTGGAGGAACTGAACGGGGTCTTCGATGACGGCATGGGTTCCCACGAGGATTTGCACCGAACCATCGGCAATGCCCTGAAGAACGGCTTCGCGTTTCTTTCCTTTCACAATGCCGGTGAGCAGTTCCACACGGATATTCATATCGCCTAGAAATTCACGGATTGTAGCCAGATGCTGTTCTGCCAGAATTTCAGTGGGAGCCATGATGCAGGCCTGATAGCCGTTGTCAAGGGCAATGAGCATTGACATCAGCGCTACTAAGGTTTTGCCGGAGCCCACGTCACCCTGAAGCAAACGGTTCATTTGTCGCCCACTGCCCATATCCTGTCGGATTTCGCGGATAACTCGCTTTTGTGCACCCGTTAAAGGAAAGGGCAGATGATGATGATAAAAGTCGTTGAAACAGTCACCAACATGTTGGAAGATATAACCCCGGTATTTGCGACGCTGATCTTGTGCATACCTCAATATATTTAGCTGCACATAGAAGAGTTCCTCGAATTTCAGTCGTTCCGTGGCATGTGAAAGCTCGCTGGCAGTTTTGGGGTAATGAATATGCCGGAAAGCAGTGTCACGACTGACGAAATGGAGCCGGTTCGTGATAAAAGGTGGCAGTGTCTCTGGCAGTGGATCTTTGAGTTGCTGGAGAAGAGTTTTCGTCAGCTTTTCAATGGCACGTGAAGTTATGCCCGCCTTTTTCATCTTCTCCGTCGTAATATAATAAGGTTGCATTCCCATCTCAGATAGCTGTATGCTATCGGCTTTGTCCATTTCAGGATGAACAAACTGGAAGCGACCGTTATAAATAGTAGGTTTGCCGAAAATGATGTATTCGGTGTTTATCTGATAGAAATTCTTCGGGCGTTTAGGAAGAAACCACACGAGGTCGCAGATACCGTTACCATCGGAGAAATGTCCGACAATTCGAACCTTGCGGGGTCCCATGGAAAAGTCCTCAAAACTCAAGATGCGGCCTTTCACCTGTACATACGGCATGTCGCTGACCAGCTCATTAATGGAATAAAGCTTTGAGCGGTCCACATGCTTGTAGGGAAAGTATTGCAACAAGTCACCAAAGGTCTCAATGCCGAGTTCCCGTTGGAGCATATCTTTCCTTTTGGGACCAACACCTGGCAGATACTTGATGTCTTGACTGAGGATGTCGTACATAAATAAGATTTAGGATTCAAGTTTCACGATTGCCTCGGCAACAAGAAGGTCGAAGGGCGTGGTGATCTTGATGTTTTCACGGTTGCCTTCGACTAAAGTGATACCGACCCCCTCCAAACCTCCCCGAGGGGAGGCTTCTTGAGAGGCGGTTTCGGACTCTCCCCCTCGGGGGAGTTGGAGGGGGGTCTTTAACCAATAGGCTTCTACAACCGAAGCATCATCGGTGAAACCATTATTGAAAGGCTGTCGATAGGCTTTTTTGTGGAGTTGGATATCGAAAGCCTGCGGAGTTTGAACGAGGCGGTATTCGGAGCGGGGGACAGTAATGGAACCCACCCTATGTCCCTCCCGAAGGGAGGGATTTTGATTTGTGGCTATCCCGGGAGTGTTCGCATCAAACTCCCCTCCCTTTGGGAGGGGTTGGGGGTGGGCTTCTACTTTCCTTAACGTCTCCACTACGGGAATGACGGGAACGGCTGTGCCTGTCTGCCGGGCTGTTTCAAAACAATGGTGGATGACCTCTACCGAAGGGAAGGGACGCACACCGTCATGAACGGCTACCACTCCCTCTGCATCGTCGGGAATCAGGGCCAATGCATTCTTAATGCTGAAAAAGCGTTCGCTACCACCATCAGCTATCTCATATTCTTCCTCAAAGTGATGTTGTTCACAGAGTTCATGCCAGAATTCCTGTTGCTCCTTGGGCAATACGAGAATGATTTTTAGTTTAGAGTTTAGCGTGTAGCGTGAAGAGTTATGATTACTCTTTGCCCAAGAGTCATATTCCCGGAAGCGCAGGATGGTACGCATGAGGATGGGCAGACCCCCAACCTCCAGGAACTGCTTGGGAATATCAGCTCCCATGCGCAGTCCCTTTCCACCGCCTAAGATAATTGCGTAATCCACAGTGTTATTCCTCGTAGTCTCCCATCATCAGGTGCACATAGCGCATGCCAGTAGCCACTTCTGTTGCAGTCTCTTCTGTAGTAAGAAGGGCAAGGATGGAATAGGCATACGGGAATGCGGCGGCAGGCCCTTCGCCTGTGATGATGTTTCCATCGATGGTAAAAAGTGATGCCGTATAGGTGGCACCTTCGAGGAACTGTTCAAAGCCAGGATAGCAGGTGGCGCGCTTGCCTTTTAAGATACCCAACTTGCCAAGCACAAATGGAGCAGCGCAGATGGCGCTTATCTTCTTGCCAGCCTCAGCCTGCTTTAGTAAAGCAGCTTTCAGGCCTTCGTGAGCATCCAGATTAGAAGCTCCTGGCATTCCGCCTGGCAACATCAGCAGGTCTGCTTCGCTCAAATCAGCGTCCTCAAAAAGCATGTCAGCTTTGATGGTTACGCCATGAGCCGACTCCACTTCCAGTCGTCCCATGATACTTACGGTCTTGATATCAACACCACCTCTTCTTAACACGTCAACGGGAATCAGCGCTTCGACATCCTCGAAGCCGTCAGCCATAAATTGATAAACCTTTGCTTCCATAATAAGAAATAGTTAATACTTTTGCAAAGATAAAACAATTATTTGAATTATGCAAATCAAATTTCTAATAGGCCAGCACGTTCCAGAGGTCGCGAATACGCTTTTCGGGATCCCATTTGCCGTCAAAGGTCCAAGTGGCTGTGGTGGTATAGTAAGTGGGATGTCCCTCAGCCTTGTCCATATTGTCATTGAGCCATCCGCTGTGACCTCCATCACGCGTGCATCCATAGTAATATACGCGATGTCCCCAAGGGCAAGGATCTACGGTCTTTCCGTTCGCCAACTCAGGTTGTCTCTTGTACGCATGATCGATGTCCTCATCCTTGATATTCTTCGTCATGTGACAGTTCACGATAAAGAACTGTGAATCGTGATGATAGCGTCCAAGTGGGGTGGGCTTGAGGGCATCAAATTCAGAATTTGTAACCACGAATTTGTTGGAGATGTCGCCACGTCCGTCATGCCACAGAATGGCGCGGGTATCACCGATGAAACGGCAACGGGTGGCATAGCATTTTCCGCGAGGGCAAATGAAATCAACGCCAGGACAACGGATGAAGAGGTCAGAGTGGTAATATAAGCCACCTTTGCCGTCGTCGCCTTTGCCCCAAAGCGACAGGGCATCATTACCGTCAGCAATAATGTTACTGTTGATAATGATGGTACGTGTGGCTGAGCCATAGACAGAGAACTGATGCGTTGTAGTATTGGTGACAGTCGTTCCATAGTTATTGATAACAGTCAGACCAGAAATAACACAGTCATCAGCCTTTGAGGTCAAAACCAATATTCCCGAATGTACCCTTTCGCCTTTATGCTGGGCCTTCATCATCAGTCCATTGGCCTCTGCGCCCACGATAATGCAACTGTCACGATTTTCGCCTACCAACACGATATTCGGACGGTCAACGATCACCTTCTCATGATACAAACCCTTCTTAATCAGAATCTTATAAGGTTCTGTCGGGTTTTCAGGAGCTCTGTCAATGGCTTCCTGAATGCTTCCGCCTCGCTGAACGATGGCATCAAACAATTCTTCTTTTATTGTAGGTTGCACACCAAGTATCAGTGTGCCATTTTCATTGGCGCCCTTGGTTTTCAGACTGATGCTGACTTTATTCTTGGGATCATATTTGTCAGCCCATTCCTCATATATCGGGTAGAGTTCTGCGGGACGGGCACTATACCATCCATAGCCGTTACGGCGTTCGCTTCCTATATCTTCCAGACGCCGACGTGGAATACCATCACGGTCACAGACGTAGGGCAGGCAATTGTCAAGGTCGTAAAAACGCCCCCAGATGGGTGCTTCAGCCTTGGGGTCTTCCACGAGTGTCGCATTTAGAATGCCATTTGTAAAGATACGCTTGTAACTCAGTCCTGTCAGTTTGTATTTGTCAAACCATGCCATTGCCGCATGGACAGCAGCCTTTACACGCTTGTCAGGATTGGGCAGTTGCATCAGAAGACGGACAATCCAAGCGCTTTCTACTGGACAGAAAGAAGGCAGTTCATAAGCACGTGCGGGTGCTGGCAAGTAGGTGTCACGGTAGTGTTGCTGGCACCAAATAGCCAGTCCGTCGTCCTTCGTTCCTTTTACCCCAGAGAATTTGGAGACAATCTGCGTTTTCAGGATACATTCCACACTTTTGTCGAATGCTTTCTTGAGTTTCTTCTTCAATGCAGCGTCGCTCAGACCGTTGCCATAAGGCTCTTTCTCTTCGTAGACATTACGTAATAGTTGCATGGTGTTGATCATCGCATCATCATTATAGGTGATATGAATCTGATAATCGCGCTGTTCAGGCCAGAACTGTGGCCATCCACCATTGGCATATTGTCCGCTGAGCAGATATTCCAAACCTTTGCGGAAACCGTCGCGGTAACGCGGGTCTCCCGTAGCTTGGAAAAGACGTGCCAGGTAGTTCATCTGCATAGTGGTGGCTCCGTTATCTGTAGTAGAATCATCTTGGCGGCTAAAGTCGGCTCTCACCTTGGATTTCTGTTCTTCCGTCATTGGAGTGGCCATATCAATATTCTTAGGCCATCCGCCAGTAGTACGCTGCCAAAGCAGAACTTGATCGCCTACACGTCGGGCATCATCTGAAGAGAAATAAGAAGAAGGACGGTTTTGCAAGAATCGGCTTCCATAACGTTGAGGCCCTTGTGGTGGCTGTGCCATTGTCAGCAGACTACAGGCAGCAAGCAAGATAATCGTGGTAAGATGTTTCATTGTTTTGATAGATTTGATTTTTTCATGGTGAATATCGCTCGACTCATCAAAAATAAAACCCGTTTTATTTGCTTTTGTACTCACTTTATCCTGACTTAAAGCTTAATGGAAGAGAGGCTGCACTCGGAAATAATTGCTAATTAATTTGCAAATTCCTCCCGTTTACGCTATCTTTGCAACTGAAAGAACATTTATATTAAGGTATTATGGCACAGCGCAAACTCCGTTTCGCCCTTTTTGGCAATGTTTATCAGGCTAAGAAGTCGGTCTCCATTCAGAAGATTCTTTCGTTTCTTTCTGAACATAAGGCCGATGTCTATATAGAAAAAGAATTCTTTGAGTTTCTCACACAAGGACAGCATCTGGATGTGACGGCAACTCACATATTTGAAGGCCATGATTTTGAGGCAGATTTTGTCATCTCCATGGGGGGCGACGGAACTTTGCTTAAAGCTGCCCATTATGTAGGTGCCAAGAACATTCCAATTATGGGAGTCAATATGGGACGTCTCGGCTTTTTGGCTGATGTAGGGCCCAAGGATATAGAGCGGTCATTGGAAGCACTTTTTGCCGGGAATTACAAGCTGGAGGATCACGCCGTAATACAGGTAGAAGCTGAGGAAAGGGGAGAACGCAGAGAGAAGCATGTCTTCCAGACTTGTCCTTGTGCCCTGAATGATATTGCTGTTCTTAAGCGCGACAATGCCTCGATGATCAGTATCCGCACAAATGTGAACGGCGAATATCTTGTGACCTATCAGGCTGACGGTCTGATTGTGAGTACACCCACGGGAAGTACGGCCTACTCGCTTTCAAATGGTGGTCCTATCATGGTGCCGGAGAGTGATGTCATCTGTCTCACCCCTGTTGCTCCCCATTCGTTGAACATCCGTCCCATCGTGATTCGTGATGATGCGGTGATTACGCTCACCGTGGAAAGCCGTTCGCATAATTTCCTGATAGCCATCGATGGTCGTTCTGAGAAGTGCGAAGAGGGTACTCGTCTGACTATCCGAAAAGCACCTTATAGCATTAAGATTGTGAAGCGCAGCGGGCAAACCTATTTCTCCACGCTTCGTGAAAAGATGACTTGGGGACTGGATAATAGGAGTTGAGAGTTGAGAGTGTAGAATGTAGAGTTATGATTTCGCTCTGAAAAGTTGAGGTCATATAAATGAAACTAAGAGAGATATTCAAGGCGCATGAAAGCCGCTATGGGGCTAAGGTCATTATGAAATGGCTTTGGCGGGCATGGCGTGGTAACCGGTTGCAGGCATTCATTAATGCTTCGCTGGGATTGCTGGGGGTGGCTGTGAGTCTTTCTCAGGTGTGGGCCGTTCAACATGCTATTGACGTGGCTTCCCATGTCGTGGCAGGCAATATTTACTGGGCGGTAGCTTTGATGGGCGGATTGATTCTCTGCGATTTTGCCATCAACATCTGTGCTATCTGGGTACGCAATATCTTAGGTATTAAGGCGCAGAACCGCATGCAGCAGAAGATGCTCGACAGAATTCTGCGCTCGGAATGGCAGGGACGTGAGAAACTGCATAGCGGTGATGTGATTAACCGTTTGGAAAAGGACGTTAGTAATGTGGTAAATTTCCTGACGGAGACCATTCCAAACACCGTTTCCGTACTGGCACTTTTCCTCGGTGCTTTCTTCTATCTGTTCTCAATGGACAAATGGTTGTCTGTTGTCATCATTGTCATGCTGCCACTCTTCATCTTGGTAAGCAAACTGTATGTCAGCCGCATGCGCCATCTCACGCGTGAGGTTCGTGACAGCGATTCCAAGGTTCAGTCGGTATTACAGGAAACCGTTCAGAACCGTATGCTTATCAAGACGCTGGAAAGTGATACGATGATGGTCGATAAGCTGGAAAACACGCAGAGTGAACTCCGCCATAAGGTGGTGAAGCGTACAGCTTTCTCCGTTTTTTCAAACCTTATACTGAACTTTGGTTTTGCCTTAGGATATCTTATTGCCTTCCTGTGGAGTGCCCTTCGTATGTCAGCAGGAACCCTAACCTTTGGCGGAATGACGGCATTCTTGCAGTTGGTGAATAAGATTCAGGGACCAGCCCGTTCGCTCACTCGTTTGGTACCTCAGTTCGTTAGTGTATTCACAGCTGCAGAGCGACTGATGGAACTTGAAGAGGATCCTTTAGAGGAACAAGGTGATCCTATTCAGTTGGAAGCCCCTTGTGGTATTCGTTTCACGGATGTGTCTTTCGCTTATGAGCAGAGCGATGTTTTGAAAGACCTTTCTTTTGATTTCAAGCCAGGTTCTTGTACGGCTATTCTGGGAGAAACAGGTGCGGGAAAGACCACATTGATTCGTTTGATTCTTGCATTGATTCATCCGCAACAAGGAGTGGCAGAGATCTATTCTGGGTCTCAGCCTTCGGGTTCTAAACTTCAGGCGCTTTCTCCGCGTCATCGTTGCAACTTAATCTATGTTCCACAGGGTAATACATTGTTGAGTGGTACTATTCGCGAGAATCTCCGTCTTGGAAAGGTGACGGCTACCGATGAGGAAATGAAGGAGGCTCTTCATCGGGCTTGTGCTGACTTTGTAATGGAATTGCCAGAAGGACTCGATACCGTTTGTTCCGAGTCGGGTGGCGGACTCTCTGAAGGACAGGCTCAGCGCATAGCCATTGCCCGAGCCCTGCTTCGCGAAGGTAGCATTATGCTGTTTGATGAGGCTACCAGCGCCCTTGACCCAGAAACGGAACGCCAGCTTTTGCAGAATATTCTTGCCAATCACGACAAGACCATTCTTTTTATTACCCATCGTCCTGCAATAGTCGATTATTGTGACCAAGTGCTACACATTGAGAAAATCTGAAAGATGTAAAACCACTAACGTCATCCCGACATCAGTGGTTCAACTAAAGAGTATTTATGATATAATAATGTGTTCTACTTCTCTGTCAGCATCTTGATGGAAGAGGTAAAGAGCGTACTAATCATGTCGTCTTTGGTCAACGGTGTCAGTTTGTTAATTTGTTCTGCCACCATGTACCGTTCAGTTTCGTTCAACACGTCGCATTTTTTGCAGAGGTCATAGATTTTGGTGGCAAAAAACGTGGCGGCAACTCCTTTGGGCTGGTCTTGGAATCTTTTCTTGTAAATATCAAACTCTGTTAGCCAGTGCCAGTTTTTAGAAGTCGAGCTTAAGTCTAAAGAGTCGATGGAACCTGGTATGTTTCCTGGAAGTTCAGGAAAAATGAAAGTTCTTGTTTTCGTTTTTTGGGGCAGTGGAGCATAAGTCTTGATGAGTCGTCCGGTGCCATCCTCGTCATTCCATTCCACAGCATAGGCATAACGGTAGTCTTTCTGCTCTTTGTCGATGAAACAAAGCAGGATATAGTTAGGATACTGTCCGATGTAGATACCATCCCGGTCGTTATACATGATTTTCCGTTGAATGGCGCCATCCATCGTTGCCCTCGTTGACCAGTTTTCCTGATAGGCATTTTCGCTGTCCTGTCGGAAAGCCTTGCGGATGTTGTCAAGCATCGAAGGTTTCCAGTTATTAACCGTAAAGGAGTAAATATCCAGTAACCCCTTTTTCTGAAGCGTTTCGGGATCACTGTCTTTAGAGTGCGATTCTGAACAGGTGCTGCCTTTCATTTTCAAAAAGTCGGCAAACGCTTTTTCGATATGTTCCTGTGCTGTAGTTCCAAGTGGCAGCAGGATCAGTGCAAGGACTGCACATAAATGTTTCATGATGTTCATAATAGTCTATTTTTATTGTTATACGTTCTGTTTATTATAGTTCCACGCTTGCAGGTCTGTGGTCCTGTCTTACGAACTGGATGCTTCCGTCTTCCTGATAGACAGCCTGGAAACCGCGGGCCTGCATTTCGGTGATGATGATTTGTTCACGAATCTGTTCAATCTCCTTTTGAACTGTTTCCAGTTGCGCTTTCAATTGAGCGTTCTCTGACTCTAACTGTCTGATAACATCCGCGTCTTTTACAGTTTTTGTAATCTTTCTGCCTTTCTGTCTGACAGTCTTTTGCTTTGCCTTTTGTTTCGCGGGTTCAGGTGGAGTCTGAGTCAACAGTTGTGGCTTAGCTACTGTTTGCTGGATGACAGTATCGAGTGTAGCTTTCGGTTGTTCAGAAACTGCAACCTTAGATTTTTCTTCGAATATGCTAAATAGAAGTGTTCCCAAACCGATAAGCAGCAGGGCAACAGCCGCGATTTTGAGATATCTGGAAAAAGAGAAATTTTGGGCGTGAGAGATTGCTTTTTCGTTACTATCATCATTTTTCATTTTCTCCAATTCCCGGAACATGTCGCGGTAGGGTAGCCATTCATCAGGAATGTTCTTTTCCGAAAGGAAATAGTGGCTCAGCACATCCTCTTCTTCTAGGATACTCTTGCCCTCCATGAAACGGGCGAGCAGCTGTTCTATATGTTCTTTCGTGTATTTTATCATCGGTTATACCTCCTTTTTATTTCTTCTAACATTGATCGTCGTGCCCTTGCCAGCAGCGTACTGACGGAAGTCTCTGCAATACCCAATCGTTCTGAAATCTCTTTGGCCGAGAGTCTTTCCACCTGACGCATGTATAGGATGGTGTGCTGGGTTGTGGGCAACTGTTTGAGTTTCTGTCGGAGCCATTGCTCGTCTTCTGTTTCTTCGAGCGTAGTAGCAGGATTGATGGTTGTCTGCCAATGCCGGCTGTCATCTTCCTCGATACTGATGGTCTTCACTTTTCGCAAATGGTCAATGGTCAGATTGCGGGCCATCAAACTAGCCAGATTTCCCAGTCGCGATTCTTCTTTCAGTTCCCTGTGCATCTGCCACAAGCGAAGCATCACCTCTTGGGCGACGTCTTCTGCCTCCATATTATCTGCCCCTAGCAAGCGGCTTGCCTGATAGGCTTTCAGCCGCAGTTTCAGAGCTATTTGTTCAAATGCACATTGTTCCATTGTGTAAGTATAACGAGAATCTTACTTTGTTTCAAACAAGGTTTAACTTTTTTTAGGTTCACAAGGATTGTTGGATGCAAGTTTTTGTTATTATTGGTCCTTATTGTTACTTTTTGGCACTAAATGGTAGTTATCAAATGCATACGATGTTTAAATGCCGTAGAAGCAATGTCTCCACCGCATTTAAGCGTTGCTTCTACGGCATTCTTAGAATGCAAAAATGCCAAAGTTAGTGATGCAATTTTGCTAGTATGTTGCTAATAGCTTATTTTTGTATTACCTTCCGTTTGTTCTTGATATAAACACCTGGCTTCTGAATCTGACTGACGCGGCGGCCTTGAAGGTCGTAGATTTGTGGATTGGCAGCTTCTTCGGAATCCAATTCATGGATATGTGCTGAACCCAGATCTTCTACTTTCAGCACCCAGGTCTTACTGTTTACGGTGAGTCGATATTCTCCAGCAGAAAGTTTCATGGAGAAGTCTCCGGCCTTAGATAACTGATAGGTGTTTCCGATGCTGATAGGTTCGTCTTTCACACCTGTTGAAAGGCGGTAAGTGGCATTGTAGGTATCCCAGTCGCTATCGCTGGTGACGGTGCCGTCGCTGAAGCAGAGCCAGCAGTCGCCTGTGGGTTTTACATCAATATAATAGCTTACTCCATCAGCACAGGCTGTCATGGCTTTCGTGCTGGTAAGTTTCCAGTCGCCTAATTCTGCTCCAGTGCCCAATGCATAGAGTTGCTTAACTTCATGTTCTTGGCTTGAACCCTTGCCAAGGAATTCCTGAAGTACATAGAGGGCATCCACAGCATGGCCGTTGGAGGTGCTGAACAAGCCGTGGTTGTACCATGGTTCATATACGTGGTTATTATAAGGATTCTCTTCTGGGAACCAGTAGAGTAGACCTGTCACATAGCTCAAGTCTTTGATGGCGTTGACAAGATCGGTGAGGAAAGCTTTCTGTCCAGCGGGTGAAGCAGGCCAGGTGCTTTCGAAATTATAAGTGGCGTCACTCCGGTACCAATTATTATAATAGCCAGTTTCCACAATCATGACGTCTTTTGCTGGATAAGTGGAATGACAGTTGGTAAGTGTGGTTTTCAGTGTTGCGATGCTGTTGTGCCACTCAGGATAGTAGGAGAGTCCGATGATGTCATAATCAACAGAACTAAGTTTGTCGTAGATTCCTTTTGTAGTTGACCAGTTGCCAGTGCGCTCTGTGTGGATAATGATTTTGGCTTGTGGGCAGATTTCGCGGCAAGCTTGTCCTGCTTTTGTAAGCAAAGATATGAAACGGTCCCAATTTGCTGAATTGGAAGTATAGCATTTTTTCAGACTGCTGCTTCCACTTGCTCCCCAAAGCATACCGTAGGAGATTTCATTACCTGTCTGTATGAAGTCTGGCGTTGCACCATAGTCTTTCAGGGTGGTAAGGCATTCCTTGGTATACTCATAGATTTTTGTATAGAGATCAGCATCACTCAGACTGGTCCAAGCTGAGGGAGTGTATTGGTTACTGGGGTCTGCCCAGGTGTCACTATAATGGAAATCAAGCATGAACTTAAGGCCTGCATCCTTGATGCGCTTGCCGAGTCTTTTTACGTAATCCAAATCCTGGCAGACGCCGTTTTCTCCAGTAGGATTAACGAAAAGGCGCACGCGTACAATGTTGAATCCTGCATCATCACGGAAGAACTCCAGCAGTTTGCCATTTTCTATCTTGGTTCCATTGATATCATAGTAAGCCACATTTGCCTCTTCATATTTCGGTAACATGGAGACATCGCCGCCCACATATTTAGTTGTATGTGCATGATTACCTATCGCAAAGAAGGTAATGATGCCCAATAGTAAAGTTCTGATATTCATAAGTCTTAATAGTTTATAGTTATTCTTGTTTGCAAAGATATGAATAAAATAGCTGAAAAACAAAAAAGGAAGGAGAATGTTCTCCTTCCTTTTTTTATTTCACGTACTTTTTACCATTTTTAATGTAGATTCCATGTCCGATGGGTTTCACTTGCTGCCCGTTAAGGTTGTAATAACGGTTGTTGAGTAGCGGATTTTGAGATTCCATTATTTGTTCAATGCCCGTTGTGGAAGTGACATCGTTGACTTTGTTCTTACCACCTTCTGTATCTGTAGATATCTCAAAGTATGTTGTCTCGTTGATATCGTTGATGTCTATAGTCTGTGGACTGCCAGTACCCGTACTGAAGACGAAGTTGACGCAATCACTGGCGCTGTTGATGGTGTAGGTCTTTGCATACCACTGCTTACCATTGATTGTGGTGGTACTGGACACTTTGTCGCCAGGCCAATTGGAATTGGTTGGAGCATGAGTGCCGTCGCCTCCCCATGTCCAGAAGTTGACGTTGCTCCATCCTACCTTATCAGTGTTGACATAAATGGTGATGTCGTAAGGTTGGAAAGTATTAATTGTGTATTCGCGCGTTATAATGCTAGAAACAGTGCTGCCAATAAGGAGACCAACCTTAAGTGTGCAGGCGCTGGTAATCTCGATGGAGGTACCAGAGGCCACTTTCGTGCTAGAAGCAGTAGGTTCGCTACCATCTAGGGTATAGACGAGCTGAGCATTAGCATCAGCTGAGATAGCAGAGAGTTTTACGCTAAGAGGAAGATTATACTCTCCAGAGGCTTTGTCAGCCCAAGCTGTTTCAGTGTTCTTGTGCAAGAAATAGCGGTAGTGATAGCCAGAAAGAACCTCGATGTAGTTGGCGGGAGGCGTATAGGCATTGACGTTGTTACCAACGGCTACGAGGAGTTTACTGTTGACAAGGTTGGCATAATAGCCTTTGTTACTTGCCATGTTTAAATAGGTGCTAGTATTTGTGATGCCAGCAGCTTTCCGAGCGGCTATCATTGCAGCAATCTCAGGTTTGTAGGCCTGCCAATGCTTCAAGAAAACACAAGGTGTGCCTGGCATACCGAGGAGGAAGGCATTGGCAGCGAGAGTATCACGTGTGATAGGGTCTTGTGCAGCATTGGCACGTCGCTCGGTGTCGTGATTCTCTACAAAAGTAACGGAATAGCGACGGTAATTAGTGTCAGACATAACACTGGTTCCACCAAGTTTTGTCCAGTCGTTATTATTGATGGCATCGCGAACAGTATATCGGAAGGGGAAGTCAAAGGCTGCACTCTGAATGGTGTTGTCTACTTTGGTGCCGTTGATCCATGTCTTCACGACAGAGGCATTGCCGTCCCAGTATTCACCTACAGAAAACTGCGGTGCAGCAGCCTGATTATATTCACCAAAATAGGAGGCGGAGAAACCTTTAGCGACATCGTAACGGAATCCGGTATAACCAAGATAGTTAAGTAGGTATATTAGGTATGCTTTTACGTTGTTGCGCACGTTCTCACTTTTGTGGTCTAGATCGCGCAATCCGGGAAAATCTTCGCCTGTATCATTATTACTGCTCAATTGGTAGCCATTATCCTTGGCCCAGTTCTTGGTAGCACCGCCATCATCATTCGCAACGATGTCTGTAGAATTCATCTGATAGGTCTTACCGTCATAAGGGTTGGTCTCTGTAGGGAAATCCACCCAATTGGAGACATTCCCGCGGTGGTTTACCACAATGTCTGCAATTGTCAGCAAACCCTTGTCCTTGAAAGTGTTTATCATCGATTTTAGCTCTGTCTCATTGCCGAAAGAGGAATTCTGATTGTAGAAGTAGAGTGGGTCGTAGCCCATTGAAGGGTTGCCGGCAGCCTTTCCACTTTGTGGAATCCAGATTAGACTAAAGCTGTTCGACAATTCATCTGCTTGAGACTCAAGTGTCCTCCAACGGGTGTCGGTGAAAGAATCCCAATAGAATCCTTGCAGCATCACGCCGGAATAATTGGCGGGCCATCCTTGAGCAGCTACATTGCTAATTGCTAAATGGCAAATGATAAATGATAAAAGAAGACGGAGGTAAAGAGATTTTCTCATATCGGGAAGTTTTAATGATTATACATAAGGGTTTTTACAGTGCAAAAATAAAACGAAAATCAGGATATTGTTCTCCAATACCCTGATTTTCACTCTTTTCCTTCATGCAAACGTTTGCACAAGGATTGGATGGAATTACTCGCCTACAACGATGACGCAGCGGTTGTGGTCGTTCTCTCCGAATGGCTGAACGGTGTCGCCATAAGAGCTAACTTCCATACGGTCAGCAGAAACGCCACGCTCTTGGAGTTGCTTGGCCACCTTTTCTGCACGGGCCTTGGCATAGCCTTCGTTGATGCGAGGATTACCTGTGCCGCGGTCAGCATATCCCTTGATGGATATTTTTTTGTTGGGATACTTGTTACACCATGCCACAATGCGATTCAGAGTCTGCTCAGGATCAGGATCAGAGAGACGGATGTTGTAGAAGAAAACTTCCTTCAGAGGCTCATCCTTCACGACAGGCTTTGGTTTGGGCTGCGGTTTAGGCTCTGGCTGTACCACAGGCTTGGGAGCTGGTGCAGGTGCAGGAGCAGGCTCTTCATAAACAGGAGCGGGCTCAACCTTCTTCTTGTGACCGAACTTATAAGTAAGACCCAAGAATGCTGCTACCTGCCAGTCAGGATCATAATTGCGCTTCAGGTTGAACTCGTCGTTCTTGAAGTTTGCATCGACCTCAACGCCGATGGCAAAATTCTTGGAAACATTGAAGTTCACCTGTGTGCCAAAACGACCATTGAATGTGCTGTGCTTGGTTCCGCAGAGTTCCGGACCCACATAATAATTATTGCCCTGCTTCATGCCGTGGATGATGCTGTTGAAATCATCATAGCCCCACGTGTAGTTTACACCGAAACCACAGAGGAGCACCCAGTCAACGACATCAGATGTGCGATGAGGATTGATGATGTTCGACATGTTGAGCAAGAGGTCGAGGTCACCGGTGAAAGCCTTGAACTTATATTCCTGATCGGCGGTAAGACCTGGGAAACGGCTAACGGCAAATCCGCCCTTTGATTCCCATCCCTGGACATGCAAACGGGCACCAACTTTAGAGTTGAAATAACGTC
>Ga0256404_1003262_pt1 | contig 33548 bp, 34 predicted proteins | sample RumenRJG_01DNA_FD_185990 | JGI IMG/M metagenome (GOLD analysis project Ga0256404, IMG submission 185990) | Bovine rumen microbial communities from Lethbridge, Alberta, Canada - RJG_01 | ecosystem: Host-associated > Mammals > Digestive system > Stomach > Rumen | place: Canada: Alberta | collected... | reverse complement strand
AAGGAGGAAAAAGCTTATGACAATCGTTGCCCCTTCGGTATTATCACTGGACTACAGCCATATGGAGAAACAGATTCAGCAGCTCAATGAATCGGAAGCGGAATGGCTCCATTTCGATGTGATGGATGGACATTTTGTTCCAAATCTGACCTTTGGCACCGATATTATGAAAGGCTTTGCCAAAAGCAGCCGGCAGAAACTGGATGTGCATGTAATGATTGAGGACCCGGTTGCCTTCATGGATTCCTTTTATGAAGCCGGTGCCTATAACTATACGTTCCATGAGGAAGCTCTGATGCATAAGGAAGAGATCGCAAAGCTTGCCGCACATGCCCATGAGCTTGGAAAGTCTGTCGGCCTCTCGATCAAACCGGGCACGCCTCTGGAATATCTGAAGCCGTGGATCGGAAAGTTTGATCTGTTTCTTCTGATGAGTGTTGAGCCCGGATTCGGCGGACAGAAATTCCAGCCGGCGGTTCTTGATCGTATCCGCACGCTGCGCAAATGGTTGATGGAAGAAGGCAGTACAGCATTGATCGAAGTGGATGGCGGCATCAATGCCGAAACCGGAAAACAGTGTGTAGAAGCCGGCGCGGATGTTCTGGTAGCGGGAAGCTATGTGTTCAAAAACGATATCCGGAAAGCTGTGCATTCCCTTGTCTAAGACCTGTGTCATCATGCTCAAGCAGGGCGGACAGCTGCCGCAGGATCTGGGGGATGCAGATTATATCGGCGCGGATAAAGGTGCACTTCTGCTTGCACAGAAAAAGATACCGATGGTGCTGGCCATCGGTGACTTTGACTCGGTTCATGAAGAAGACATGGCATTAATCCGCCGATACAGCAAAGAAGTAGTCAGGCTGAATCCCGTCAAAGATGACTCGGACAGCGAAGCCGCTGCCCGGGCCGCCCACAGGCTTGGTTATGAGAAGATCATTCTGCTTGGCGGCCTTGGCGGGCGCATGGATCATGCGCTGGTCAATCTGCGGCTGTGTGCTGTGTTTGCCAATCAGCTGGTACTTGCGGATGAGTGCAACCGGATCGAGGCGGTCACAGAAGGCGGCTATGACTTTCGTGAGAATGATGGCTGGAAGTATTATTCCTTCTTTACGTTTGAGGAGGCGGTGGTTTCACTGGAAGGTTTCTATTATCCTTTGAAGGATCAAAGACTAGGGCCGCTGGACCTTTATACCGTGAGCAATGAATTGAGTGCAGCGGAAGGAAGGCTGGTTGTAAAAAAAGGCACTGTTCTCGTGATACGGTCACGGGACTAGTGCCAAAAGAAAATCCGGTTCTCCGGATTCCTTTTATTTATTAGGATACTTAAGCCGCCTTCGCTGCTCTTTTTGCCTTGGCTCCGCCTTTGAGGGTCCTTAATGCACGTGCGGAAACCTTTACTGTCTTGGGCTTTCCGTCAACGATCATATGTACCTTCTGCAGATTGACATTCCATCTTCTGCGGGTTGCACGCAGAGAATGGGAACGAGCATTGCCTGACAGCGGTCCCTTGCCGGATACTTCGCATACTCTGGACATGACTGCACCTCCCTTACTTCATAACGCTTCAGTAGAATATCATGATTAAAATGCAAATGCAATATGGAAAATACGGATGGGGCCGGGGATAATCCGATATCCTGTGGTAAAATGTAGCAAAGATTCGAAAGGAGCATTTCCCGTGGACGATAAACAGATTTTTGCGGCACTGGAAATTACCGGTCATGAAGTTCGTCTGATCGTTGGCGAATTTTTCAATACGCGCTTCAATATTATTAAAGTCGAGCAGGTTCCGTGCACCGGTCTTTCTCTGAATGCGGTTGAGCAGCCGGAGGAAGTGGTGGATGCGATTCAGAAAGCTGCCGCGGACGCGAGCAAGCTGATCGGAGCTCCGCTGCAGAAGGTGATCCTGGCGATTCCTTCCGTGAACATGCACCGGTATTCGGTCAAGGTTACGGTGCCGATTGAAGGAATCGACGGCGAGATTACGGTCGAGAATATCCGTCAGGCCATGCGCAAGGCACAGACGATCAATATCGGTAAAGGCTACGCACTGATTCAGACGGACTGTGTGAAGTACACTGTCAACGGCATTTCGACGCGTCGTCTTCCGATCGGTGAAAAGGCACGTCAACTGACCGTTGAGATTGACATGCTGTGTGCGGACAGGAAGCTGAGTTTCGATCTGGTTGGCTGCGTTGAAAAGGCCGGCCTCTCGGTAATGGATATTTACCTTGATATTTACGCTGTCAGCAAGGAGGCTGCGCTGTTCGAGCAGTCGGTGGATCAGAACGTTATCATTCTGAAACTGGAGAGAGAAGGGACGACGCTGGGACTGCTGAACAAGGGCAGAGTCACATCGGCAGTCATTAACCCGGTCGGTCTAGCGTCCTTTGCACAGGCACTGGTGGAAGCCTATGGTATGGGCATGAATGAGGCGATGGAACAGATCAAGTACAGTGCCCGTCTTGATGAGAAGGTTTACGGAGACATGCTCGTTCATATCTGGTCCGATGCGAACGGTCACAGCCGCACCTTGAGCGAAAAACAGCTGATTGAATGCATTCAGCCGCGCATCCAGTCATGGGTTCAGGATGTGGGCAATTTATGCGGGCCAATCTTGCAGGCCGGAAAAACTGCTGTTATTATTACCGGTGAAGGTGGCGAACTGCAGGGCCTTGATTCCCTTTTACGCCGCCATTTGAATTGTGAAGTTAGAAACTATATTCCGGAAACGATCGGGGGGCGCAATTCTGGGCTGACTGCGTGTCTTGGACTGTTCTATGCATACAAGGACAGGCTTCCGATCACGGGTTATACAGACAACAGTCTGGACATGGAGAAGTTCATCCGTTCCGTTTCCTATCGGGAAGCACGGGCGGAAGGAAAACCCGAAGACACGTTAACCAATAAATTGAAGGGCATTATTTTCGATTCCAGAAAGTGAAGAGGAACAGGGTATGACAGATTTAAGCTATAATCAGGTCGCCAAAATCAAGGTGTTCGGTATCGGCGGCGCAGGCGGAAATGCGGTTAACCGGATGGTTCAGGATGGCGTTCAGGGCGTAGAGTTCTACGTTGCGAATACAGATGTACAGGCGCTTGATGTGTCGCCGGTGCAGAACAAGATTCAGCTCGGCAAGGCCGGTTTGGGTGCCGGCGGCAATCCGGACAACGGGCGCAAAGCTGCCGTTGAAAGCGAAGCGGATATCCGCAAGGCAATGGAAGGCGCGGACATGGTCTTCCTGACAGCGGGTCTTGGCGGCGGTACTGGTACCGGTGCTTCGCCTTTGTTTGCAAAGGTTGCCAAGGAGCTTGGTGCTCTTACAGTCGGAATCGTTACGAAGCCGTTCTCCTTTGAGGGCCGCAAGCGTATGGTTCAGGCGGAGCAGGGTCTTGAGAATCTCAAGGAGTACTGCGATTCTCTGATCATCATCTCCAACAATAAGGTCCTTGAAGTCATCGGTCATATTCCGTTTGAGGATGCCTTCAAGGAGGCAGATAACATTCTGCGTCAGGCGGTTCAGACCATTACGGATCTGATTGCGGTTCCGGCAATGATCAACCTGGACTTCGCCGATGTCCGTTCCGTCATGGAAGGACAAGGATCGGCGCTGATCGGTATTGGTATGGCTTCCAGTGACAACAAGGCGCAGGAAGCTGCCGAGAAGGCAATTCAGTGCCCGCTGCTTGAGGCCAAGATTGCCGGCGCCAAGAGTGCCATTGTCAACGTTACCGGTGGTGCTAGCATGTCCGCCTATGATGCGCAGGAAGCGGTTGATTATGTCCGTCAGGCGGCCGGAAATGATATCGATATCATCTTCGGTGTCGCGATCAACGAGAAGCTTGGCGAAAGCCTGATCGTTACCGTCATTGCGACGGGCTTCGATCTTCCGAAACCGGAACTGATCGATACGGAAAAGGCTGCTGCTGAAACCAGCCCGGTCAAGAGCGATGGGCTGCAGGTTGAGCAGGGATCGGATCCGGTCAGCTTCGGAAGCGTTGATGACAGTAAGGAAGTGAAGACAGAAGATGACGATGCCAATGACATCCCTGCCTTCTTCCGCAACTGAGTTTATCTGGAATATTCGTTTGGCTGCAGTGACATGCTGCAGCCGTTTTATTACTGTAGGAGTTTGGAATCTGGAGAAAAGACATGACTGAGATCAGTATTGCCTATTGGACAACGACCGGGAATACCCAGGAGATGGCCGAAGAGATTGCCGAAGGTGCCAAAGCGGCCGGTGCTTCGGTATGGATTGATTTTATCGATGAGCTTGATGAGGAACAGATCCAGAAAAGCGACGTCATTGCCCTTGGCTGTCCCGCTATGGGAGAGGAATCCCTCGACGGTTTCTTTCAGAAATATTACACGCGGCTCAAGCCGCTGCTGAAGGGGAAGAAGGTTCTGCTGTTTGGCTCCTGGGGCTGGGGCAATGGTGCCTATCTTGAAACCTGGAAACAGGATGCCGAAGCTGCCGGAATGACTGTTCTGGCAACGCTGGGCCTGAAGAAGAAGCCGGATGAGGAAGGAAAGTCTGCCTGCCGCAGGCAGGGGGAAGCGCTGACGGCTGCCTGACGCCTGTTCATTCCTGCATGGATATGCGGTGCGGATGGAGATGATCCTGATTTGTGTTCACATCTAAAACATAGTAGAATTGCGGGGTATGACTTGGATGAAAAAATTTTCAGCAATCCTGATGTCGTGCCTGGCTTTTATATGTTTCTTCCCCCAGCGGGTCAGGGCGATGGATGCGAGCTGGTATAGTGACGGGCTTTATCACATTGTTGACTACTCTGGAACGGATGCGGAGTACGGATCCTACGATACTTACGAAAAGGCTCTGAAGGACTTTGATGCGGCGGCGCAGATTTATCAGAATGCGGCCATTGTCAAAGACGGTACGGTGCTGAAGGCGGAGCGTGCCTTTGTACTTTTCAATCGCGATGATGCATGTTCGCTGGATCTTGAAATGGAGTATTCCGATCACTCTACAACGACCGTGAACGGCTGCTATGGAATTGATGCGGCCTATATCAGCACCAGTGATGACGGACAGACGGTGAATCTTCTGCTCTCCGGAGCCGAGCTGGGCGCGAGCATTTCGGACGTGACGATTCTGCCGATTGAAAACAGCAGTGTCCGTCTTTCGACGTATTCCGTGATTGATGGTCATCTGTATCATCAGATCAAAAACGAGATCGATGATGAAAACTATTATGATGAGATCGATCTTGGGCCGGCGCCTTCCTTTCTGAATGCGGAAGGCATCTTTCTGAGCTATGACGGTCACTACTTCTACAATTCGGATTCGATGTGGGCGTTGGAAGATGATCTGCATGCGGGCACCCATGCGCAGGCCATCAATCCTGATGATCCCTGGTATTACTACTATCAGTTTGTCTCGCACCGCACGGTTACATCTGTCAGCTATAAGACGGCGCAGTCCTATATCAACGATACGATGGGGACGCTTGGTCAGCTCACTTCCTACAGCGATATGGATCTTGACGGGGCGAGCGACGATCTTTCCCGCAGCCAGTATTACGGCATGATGCCGGCCTTCTGGCAATATCAGTATGAGTATGGTGCCAATGCATTGATGATGCTGGCGGTGAGTGTCAATGAGAGCAGCTGGGGCAGAAGTTCCCTGGCCTTTTCCCGCAACAACCTGTACCGTCACGCTGCCTATGATACGGAAGAAGAGGCGGCCGTGAGCCGGTATTTCTCTGTTGAAGATTCCATCTATTCGCATGCGAAGTACTATATTTCGGGCACGTATGCTTCGCCTGTCAAGACGACCTTTGCCGGTTCCTTTTTCGGCAATAAGTCGGCGGGCATGAATGTCAACTATTCTTCGGATCCCTACTGGGGCGAAAAGGCGGCTTCCGCCTATGAGAAGCTGGATGAAGATTGCGGCGGCAGCGACGGGAATGCGTATACCCTTGGCATCCGTACGGTCAGCGGCGAGACGAATGTATATGACGAACCGGATGGCAGTGTGCTGTACGGGACCGGTGATCATCCGGATATGTCGTTCATCATCCTTGGTGAGACGGACACGGATACGGGCCACTGGTACAAGGTGCAGTCCGAGGCAACCATCAGTGAGGAAGGTTCGGTCGATCTCAGCTACAATTATTCGTTTACCAATGATATCGGCTATATCCGGGCGGAAGATATTCAGCTTTCCATGGCGGGCACCCTTGGAGGTGAGCCGTCCTACCATACCGTTACCTTTGATGGGGCCGGCGGGGAAATGGTCGGCAGCGAGAGCAGCGTGTCCTACGAAATCATTGACGGTCAGGATGCGGCGTCCGTGGAACCGGTCAAGGACCATGCGCTGTTCAATGGCTGGGATGGCTCGAGCGACGCGGTCAGTGGTGATCTGTATCTGACGGCGCAGTACAAGGACGTTGACCGGATTGAATTTTCCGAACAGCCGAAAACGGATTATGAGCTGAATGATCGGATTGACCTCTCGCAGGGGAAGATCATGGTCTACTTTACGGACGGTACGACGCAGGAAGTCGGTCTCGCAACTTCCGAGGTTTCAGGCTTTGATTTCAGCGTCGGCGGTACGCAGGAAATTACGGTTTCCTATGCCGGCTGTACGCTGACGTATGAAGTGAATGTATCCGAAGAAAAGGATCAGACGCGTACAGATACCAAGCAGGAGATTCTGGATGTCATTGAAAAGTACAAGGGCCGGGACTCGCTGAGCGACGATGAGTGCAATGAAGTTCTGCAGCTGAAGGAAAAGATTGATGCGACGGTGCTGCCGTATCTGACCATCGGACAGACGCGTGACATTGATCAGATCATGCGCCTTGCCTATGGGAACAAGATTCACTATATTGTGGAGTCCAATTCCTACAGCTTCGGGGTCAGCGGTCTGGGTATTTCGATTCCGCTGGGAGATTCCCTGACGAAGAATTCGCTGTTCAGTGATACCTATCGTGTACGTGTGCATCATGGCATTTCCTCTGCGTCACAGGAAGCGATGCAGAAGGTTGCGGAATTCCTTGATCAGACGCCGGTGGACACGTTTACGGTCCGTCTGCTGAAAAACTATACCGATGCCTCGACGCAGGAGCCGCTGGTCTTTTCCATTGCCAAGCCGAATGATACGCAGCTGGGAGACCTGTATACGGTTCTGCAGATGGATGATAACGGAGATGTGATCAAGTGCTATACGCGCCAGTCGACAGGCCGGATCATTTTCATGGCAAAGCACCCGGGAGAGTTTCTTTTGGTCAAGGAATCTTCGAGCAACCAGTATACGGGTGAGGATCCGGTTGAGGTTGTGACACATGAGACGAGTTCCTTTGACAGGGAATATGCCTTTGTGCTGATCAGTGTCGGGGCGGCCGTTCTGCTTGGTGTGCTTGTGTTTGTGATGCGCTGGCTGAAGAAGCGGCGTCTTGCCAGGGCTGTCGTTCAGCATGCGGCGCATCAGGATGACGTCAAGAAGGAAGTGGAAAACCTGGAAGTGACGCAGGCTCTGCATATTCTTGATACGAGCATTCTGGATCTGAATGAAGTCAAGAAGGCGGACCAGGAGGCGAAGGACAACGATGATCAACACGATGGTACCGATTCAGGACATTGATTTTGAGGAAGAGGAACCGGGCGAAGTACTTTTGGCAAGCATCCGGGAGCGGGGAATAGCCATTCCTGTCCATGTGGATCGAAAGGAGGACGGCCGCTTCCAGTGTGTGGACGGGCGCAGGAGACTGACCGCCTGTGCACGGTTAAAAGAAAAGAATGCGCGTTTCGGGCGCATTCCGGTGCTGATCATGAATGACTATTCGCAGGCAGGCAATTCGTTCTGGGGCGCAAAGAATCATCACTGACGGGGTTCGAGAATTCCATACGGGGCAAGCTGCGATGCGTCAGGATCGATGTATATGGTTCGATAGCTGCCGAGCTGTACCATTCCGGGTTTTGCGCCCGGAATTTTTTTGAGGTTCTTGACAGGGCACCAGTTGACCGGGACCGAGGAACTGTCGCGGCCTTTGGAAAAATAGGCGGCGATATTGGCGGCCAGGCGCAGTGTGGCTTCGTCCGGCTGATCGGTATGGATGACGACATGGGAGCCGTGATAGTCCTTGGCATGGAGCCAGATTTCATTCTTGCGTGCCTTGTGCCACGTCAGAGCGTCGTTCTGCAGATTGTTGCGGCCGAAGGAAATGGAGACGCCGTTTTCCATGGTGAAGGTGGTGATATGCGGTTCTTCATTTTTGCGGCGGCGGGGACGGCGGCCTTTCTGATTTTCTTCCATATAGCCGCCCTTGATCAGTTCCTGCTTGATTTCTTCGGCCGTCTTGAAATCAGCCTGATCGAGCTGTTCCAGCAGGCCGTTGAGGTAGCTGATTTCGTTCTGGCAGATGTCAATCTGTTCCTGAAGATACTTCTGTCCCTTCTTCAGCTTCTGATAGCGGTTGAAACATTTCTGGGCGTTCTGGACGCCATTGAGTCTTGGATCGAGAGGAATGGTGACATCTTCACCGGTTTCAAAATCCTTGAGGATGATGGAAGTGTCGCCTTTGGTATCCTGAATACCGTAGGAATACAGCAGGGTGCCGTAGGTGTTCCACTTTTGGCAGTCGCGTGCTTCGTCGTACTCCTTGAGCAGGCGGGGCAATTTCTGTGTCTCGTGCTTCAGCTGCTTCTTGCAGGCATGGTAGACGTCGCCGCTGATCTCCTTGATGCGATCCTTTTCCTCTTTGTGATAGTAGAGAATGTCAAAACCTTCAAAGAGCGGATAGCTGTGGCAGGGGCCGACGGAAGTCAGCTCGATGCAATGGAAGACGGGAGACGGATCTTCTTTGGCAATATAGAGACTGGTACTGGCCTTGATTTCCTCCATGATTGAGGCAAAGGACTGGCCGTGGGCCATGCGGTATTCGGCCTCTCTGGCAAGGAAGGGAGAGAAGCCGGCAAACTGCTGGATCAGGCTTTTTCCTTCTTCGATATAGCAGTCTTCAAAGGGATTGCGCTTGTTCTGGGGTTCTACGCTATGAAAATCGGCACCCGGCTGAATGACGCGGTGATTGTTTTCAAAGGGGGGAATGCGCTTGAGGGCGTCAATGATCTTCCCGCTGCTGGAGACGAGGATGACGTTGGCATATTTGCCCATCAGTTCGACATATAGCTTCATCGTCTCGACGTCGCCCAGATCGTTGCGGCGGCGTACCTGAAAGAGGCACCAGCGGTCGAGACCGGCCTGTTCGATGGATTCGAAGCTTGCGCCTTCGAGATATTTGCGCAGGACCATAATAAAATTGCCCGGTTCATCGGGTGTTGGATAGCTGCGATCCGACAGCAGCATACGGTTGTATTCGCTGTGACAGGAAATCAGAAGCTGCTGCTTGCCATGGCTGCCGTGGATTTGAAAAAGAATCTCCTGGGATGAGATCTGATAGATCTTCTGAATCCGGCAGGGCAGTGAAGCCGCAATCTGCGGAACAATCTTTGATAACAGGATGCCGTCAAGTGCCATTTGTTTACTCCTGCGTGCGATTATAACATGCCTGCCGCATCGATTGACGTGAGCGGCTGAAAGCGATAACCTAATACGAAACAGGGGCTAATAAGAATGATTAAAAAGGGGCTGTTAATCGTAATCAGCGGGCCAAGCGGAGTTGGCAAGGGAAGTGTCATTTCGCGCTTCATCAATGATCCGGATCTGAAGCTTTCCTATTCGGTTTCGATGACGACGCGTTCTCCGCGGGCCGGCGAGAAAGACGGCGTTAACTATTACTTTGTTACGCGCGATCAGTTCATGCAGGCAGTGAAGGAAGGAAAGATGCTTGAGTGGACGGAGTTTGTCGGCAACTGCTACGGGACGCCGCTGGAAGGCGTTGAGAAGCTGCGCAATGAGGGCCGCAACGTTCTACTTGAGATTGAAGTCAACGGCTGCAAGCAGGTGAAGGAGAAGTGCCCGGATGCCTTGACGATCTTCATCGTTCCGCCCAGCACCCGGGAGTTGGAGGATCGGATCCGCAAGCGGGGCAGTGAGCCGGAGGAAATCGTTCAGCAGCGCCTGGCCAAGGCAGCCAAGGAACTGGAGATGACCGATCAGTACCGCTACGTCGTCTGCAACGACGATATTGACCTTGCGGCGGATATCATTCGTACGATCATCCGTCATCACATGGAAAAGACATTCTGAGGAAAGAAATGATCCGCATGTCAATCAGCTGACAGCGGATCTTTTTCGTATCGTCTGTTTTCTGTTTATTGTTCTTCTTTCTGATGCAGGAACTGGATGAAATCGAAAGCTTCCTTCTGATGCTGGTGGGAAAGAGTCTTCAGCAGGGCGGTAACCGCCTCAATATCAGGGGTGGAATTCCGAGATGCTTTTCCCTGGGGAACCTCTCGTGCGAGACGGTCCCATTCTTCATCCGGATCGATGCCGACTGCCCGGCACAGTTCATCCCATGCCTCAACAATTTCCGGATCGCCTTTTTCATAGCGGGAAATTGCTTCAGGGGGAAGACCGGTTAGGTCCGATACACGCTGCAGCTTAATTTTTTTTGCCATCCGCTGCCTGTGCAGATCTCTGCCAAGGGCTTCATAGAAATGATGATCAATGTTTGCCATAGATGATCCTCTGATATCTAAAGACAGTTTAGCAGAAGGACAGGGGGAAGAAATAAAAAAGCTGATACACGGCCGTATCTGCGTTTTCGGCTTATGTATCAGCTTTGTCAGAAACTCAACTAATTACCTGTTGTAATATTCGACGATCAGGGACTCGTTGATTTCCTGGTTCAGCTCAGAACGCTCCGGAATACGGACATACGTTCCTTTCTTGTTGTCCTTGTCAACAGTGACAAAGGCAGGAGCTGTATAGTTGGAATTCAGCGCATCGTTGATGACCGTCATATTGCGGGCATTTTCGCGGACTGCAACGACCTGACCCGGAAGGATCTGTGCCGAAGGGATGTCCAGCTTCTTGCCATCAACCTCAATATGACCATGCGTCACCAGCTGACGGGCTGCCTTACGCGTACGAGCGAAGCCCATACGGTAAACCAGGTTGTCCAGTCTCGACTCCAGCAGGACAAGGAAGTTGACACCGGCCATGCCGTCCATCTTCTGTGCCTTCTGGAAAAGGTTGCTGAACTGGCGCTCTGTAACGCCGTACATGTTGCGGACTCTCTGCTTCTCACGAAGCTGCAGACCGTAACCGCTGAGCTTTACGCGCTTGGTCGGACCATGCTGACCGGGAGCGTAGGTTCTCTTCTTGAGTTCTTCGCCGGTTTCAAGGATTGAGAAGCTGAGACGTCTCGACTTCTTCCATACCGGACCTGTGTAACGTGCCATGTTTGTTCGTTCCTCCTTATGACATTGGCGAAACGACAACAGGTGCAGATTATCATGCGGGGTGTTGTCACACATCGTTTCACCGAACGCAGCTCGGTTACTGGGACTAGAGAGGTTCTCCTGCCAACGCCTGACGCATAACTCTGTATGCTGCTATCATTTGACGCTCAACAATCATACAAACGGAGCCTGCAAAAGTCAATGGAAAATGCCGTATACGGCGCGGTTTCAGCGGCTTTTTCCGCTCTCTTTCATGGCATGCTTCAGAAACAGGGGGTAGACTCTGTCGAACATGCTGTACAGGAAGGGATCGGTCACAATGTTGAATTCGCCGATATACTCTTCGACATTCATCAGCCAGTTGGATTTGAACAGCGTCAGACCATCATCCAATGTTCCCTCGACACCGCCGAAGGAACAATGATGGATGCCGAGCTCGACACAGCGCTGCAGACATTTGCTGTAGAGAAGGTAGCTGGAATACAGGCGCATATAGTCCGGATGGTTGCCCATGTAGAACAGCTCCATCAGCTTCTCGTTATAGACGGCCAGAATTCCGCAGGTGATCACTTCCTCACGACCTTCGCGGGCATATTCCTCCTTCAGGCGTTCAACTTCCTTCCTGTCGTTTTCCATCTGCTGCTGAAGCTGCTGCAGATCCGCTGCAGAAAGCTGCAGCTTCTGCCTTGCCTGCAGCTGCTGATTCTCTTTGTTCAGCGCCTTGATTTCAGCTTTATGATCTTCTCCGTCCGATTTGAACTGCTTCAGAAGGGAACGGTTCTTCTGAAGCTTTACTTTCAGCTGTTCCGCTTCCTGCTGGTCGGGCTGCGCATCCAGCTTCTTCTGGAGAGCGTCGATCTCTTCCTGCATGCGGGAAATCTGCTTTGGAAAGTTGAGCTTCGCGACCATCAGGATGCAATGATCCCCGTATACCCTGAGCATGTTGGCAAAATATTCTTTGTTGCGCAGGGCAACCTTCTTGCGGACTTCCGTATAATGCATGGCTGTCGCAAAATCATCCAGATACTGCGGCCCCTCAAACACTTCTACGCCTTTGTGAACCGCCGCCCGGATGCACTTGACGGTCTTGTGCTCAAGTTTTTTCTCAAAGTCGGCAGTCACATCCATGGCCGCATTAAAGCGCGGCTGCGTCGATTCGATGATGGCGGTTGTATAGCCCTTGTGGCGTGCGTCCAAAGACTGCAGGAGCGCAATGACATCTTCGTTCTGACGGTCATGAGGTTCCTTGCGTTCCTTGTATGGATACACTCTGGATAGAACTGCCGGATCAAAGCGGATGTCGATGGCGTGCTTCTCTTTCGCCAGCGTCTTCAAGCCCGCCAGCATGAACTCTACAAGTTCCGGATTGTGATAATCCATGACGGGTCCGCGGGGAATATAGAGAAGTGTCTTTCCCAGCGGCATCGGCCGGATCAGCACAAGGGCGGCGGCCACCAGAGTCCCGTCCCGGCCGACGCCGATGCGCTGCGACTTCCAGTTCACTTTGATGTCCGCCCAGCTGGAACACTGAAAGAGAGTGTTCTGATCGGATGCGACCACGAAGGCATCCAGCTGCGGGGCAGGAAGATTCCAAATCATCTGATAGCTCATAAGCAGGCTCCTTTACAAGCAGCGAACAAATTCTAGCATACCCCCGGAATACCTGCAGAGGAGCCCAATTCACGGGCAAGAGGAAATAAATAGTGTGCTATTATTATTCCGTATGAAAGGCTGGTCCTCTCTATTATGAACACCGTAATGAAATATCTTTCGGACATCCGCGTTGTCATTGCAATTGCGGCCGTTGTCCTGATTATAGTTGTATGGCTGATTGCGCAGAGAATCCGTGCAAATTCCTACCGGAAACAGCTTGAAAACCTGGAACGCCGGTACAATTCCATCAAGAGCGTTCCGATTTCCTTTAAGCTGAACAAAGCTGTGGCCATCTGCCGCGTCGAACCCGGGACCATGGATAAGGTCGCATCCACGAAAGATGATTTCGAAAAGTGCCAGGCGAATCTGACGCAGATCTCGCAGATGCTGGCGGATACGGAAGATGAAATTCTTGCCGGCAAGCTGAAGCGGGCAAAGCTGGATCTTGGCGATCTGGAAGCCTCCATTGAGCTTGGCGAGAAACAGGTCAAGAACCTTGATACCTTCCTCGATTCCATCCTTGAAAAGGAGAAGTCGCAGCGGGAGGAAGTAACCCAGTATAAAAACAGATTCCATGATCTGCGCGCCTATGCACAGGATCATCAGACGCAGCTTGGCTTCATCTGGCCGACGGTGGAGCAGAATATCAGTGACATTGAAAAGATGTTCTCCGCCTTTGAAGAATGGATGTACGCCAATGAATATGAAAAGGCCAAGGAAGAGCTTGTCAATATTCAGAATGCCCTGAACCATTTTGAGGCACTGACGCAGGAATTCCCGAACCTGTTGAATGATGCGCGCGGTGTCATTCCGAAGATGGTTGAAGTTCTCAGCTCCGACTATGCCAAGGCCAAGAGCCAGGGCGTATATCTCGATCATCTGGAAGTTGAGAAGAATCTCTCCGTGATCACGTCCAGTCTGCAGGATGATCTTGCTGCGCTGAAGGCAGGCAATCCGCAGGACGTGAAGGATCATCTCGATTCCTACAAGACACGTATTGAACAGATGCAGGGTCAGGTTCATGATGAGATCGAAAACACGGCCGAGCTGAGCCGTCTTGCCAAGGAAACAGAAAGTCTGTATCAGGAGACTGAACATACAGCCAAGTACATTCAGGATCAGTACAGCCGTCAGTCGACGCGTCTTGGCATGCGTCATCTGGAAGAGCGTATTCAGCAGGTCAGCGACGATCTGAAGGATATTTCCCGCCGCATGCCGAGTGTTTACGAGTCCTATAACGAACATCGTACAGCAGCCAGCTATATTCTTTCGAATATGAAGCTTCTGAACCAGAAGCTGACGATGTGCTCTGCCAAGGCAAACAAGATCCGCTCCGAGATTGATGCAGCGGTCAGCGATGAGGACCGTGCCCGCAAGCAGCTGATTGCGATGCAGGTTGTCATGAACCAGATGCAGATGAAGATCCGCAAATACAAGCTGCCGTCCATCTCGCAGCAGTATGAGGCCGACATTACGAAGGCCAATCAGTATATGCATACGCTGGATCATCTGCTGAATGAAAAGCAGTTGAACATGGAACTGCTGAATTCGACATTGAAGGAAGCCATCGATTTTGTCTACACGCTTCTTGATAAGGTGAATCAGCTGGTTGCCACCGTGATTATGTTTGAAAATACGGTTGTCTTCGCAAACCGCTATCGCTCGACGTATTCCGATATTGATTCGGATCTGACGCGTTCGGAACTGTGCTTCCGCAATGGCGAATATCAGGATGCGCTGCGCATTGCCATCGGAACGATCGAAAAGATTTATCCCGGCAACTATGAGAAGATGATCAAGGAGAATGCTAAGAGTGCAGCCTAGAGTATATTTTGACCATGCAAGCACAACCAATATCAATCCGGATGTGCTGAAGGTCTATGAGCATCTGCTGGAAACCATGTATGTCAACAGCGAATCGCTCTATGAAGAAGGTACACAGGTTCATGATCAAATGGAGAAAGCCCGCGCAGCAATTGCCGGGCTTTTAGGCTGTAAGCCCAGGGAGGTACTGTTTACCGGCGGCTCTTCCGAATCCAACAGTACAGCCATTAAAGGTGTACCGCTTGCTGTAAAAGGCAGGAAACACATCATTACCTCATGCGTCGAACACAGCAGTGTTCTCAATGCCTGTGCACAGATGGAACGTCTCTTCGGCTATCGGATTACCTATCTTCCCGTCAATGGGCAGGGCATCGTTTCCGTCGATGACCTGAAGGCTGCTCTGGATGAAGATACGGTTCTTGTGTCGCTGATGCTGGTAAACAATGAGAGCGGCGCCATCAACCCGATGGATGAGATCAAGGAGATTGTCAGGAAACAGTCCCATGCCTATCTCCACGTGGACCTTACCCAGGCCATCGGCAAGATCCCGTGTTCCCTCAAGGACATTGACCTGGCGTCCATCTCTGCCCATAAGATTGAGGGCCTCAAAGGCAGCGGCGTTCTGATCAAGAAAGAGTATGTCCCGCTGGAACCGCTGATATCGGGCGGCGAACAGGAACAGGGACTGCGTGGCGGAACGGCGAATGCGGCGGCCGACATGGTCTTTGCCAAGACGCTGCGTCTCGCTCTTGAAAATGAGAAGAAGTATGGCGCCTATGTTAAGAGCCTTCGGGACCGTCTGCTCGATGGTCTGGAAGCGATTGACGGCGTCGAGATCAACAGCAGCCGCGATGGCGTTGGCTGCCTGGTCAACTTCTCCTATGAAGCGATTCCGAGTGAAGTGATGCAGAATGCGCTGAACCGTGCCGGCTTCATGGTCAGTGCCCGCAGCACCTGCGAAAGCAATTCCAACAATCCGAGCTACGTTCTCACGGCCATGGGCTACAGTGACCGCCGGGCGAGCAGCTGTATCCGCGTCAGTCTGGGCTATCAGAATACTGCGGAAGAAATCGACGCATTTCTCAACGCATTAAAGGAGATTATTCATATATATGGTGAATTATGATACGGTACTGATCCGCTATGGAGAACTCAGCACCAAGGGACATAACCGCCGCGACTTCATCAAGCGGCTTGAAAGCAATCTGAAGTATGCGCTGCGTGATTTTGACGGCCTGAAGTACCGCCGTACGTATGATCGCATCTACATTCAGCTGCAGGGCGGAGAAGATACGGAAAAGATGAAGAAGATCATTTCCGGCGTCTTTGGCATTTCTTCGTTTTCCTTCACGGAAAAGATTGCAAGCAGCCTGGACGCCATTGAGGCACGCTGCCTGGAAATCGCGAAGGAAAATGCCCCGACCAGGCACACCTTCAAGATGCTGACGAAGCGTCACGATAAGAACTTTCCGATGAACTCCGACAGCATCAACCGTGCCGTTGCCGGAGTCATCCTTGAGAATACGGACATGCAGGTGGATGTTCATGATCCGGACCTTGAGATCCGCGTTGAGGTTCGTGAGGATGCGACCTATCTGACCAGTGAGAAGATACCGGGAGCCGGCGGCTATCCGACCGGCATCAACGGCAAGGTGCTTCTTCTGCTTTCCGGCGGCATTGATTCTCCGGTCGCCGCCTATGAATTGATGAAGCGCGGCCTCAACGTGGAGGCGATTCATTTTGCCTCGCCGCCGTATACCTCGGATCATGCGCTTGGCAAGGTGCTGACGCTGGCATCGAAGATGTCGGTCTATGAAGGCCATATGAAGGTTCATGTCATCAATCTGACGGCCAATCAGATGTCCATCAACCGCAATGTCGGCGACTCCTATTCGATCACCATTCTGCGGCGGATGATGTTCCGCCTTGCGGAGCAGGTTGCACAGAAAAACGGCTGCCTCGCTCTTGCGACCGGGGAGAGTGTGGGCCAGGTGGCCTCGCAGACCCTTGAAAGCATGGCTGTGATCAATGATGTCGTACATATGCCAGTGCTGCGGCCGCTGGTATGCATGGACAAGGTGGAGATCATCGATCTTGCCCGCCGCCTGGGCACCTATGAAACATCGATTGAGCCGTATGAAGACTGCTGCACCATCTTCAAGCCGCAGAACCCGGTGACCCGTCCGCTTCTGCGCAAGTGCGAAGCCTTCGAAACAAAATGGGACTGGCAGAGTGAACTGGACCAGTGCCTGGCCAGTGAAGATACACGGATCGTGAAGCCGGCGGAAGAAGAGGAATTCCTCTAGGAAAAGGAGACCATATGCCATTATTTCATCGCAAGCACAACTCCACTGCTCTTAAGACATTTCAGGAAGTGTTCGAAGCAGGAAAGAATGAGACGGAAAGCGAATTTCTCGACAGTCTGAACGAAGTGGTCCGCGTAATCGAGGTTGACAAGTCCTTTACCACCAATGAGAAGCTTCATATCTATGAACTGCTCAGCCAGCTTTCCAATTGTTCCCCGCAGGAGCGTCAGCACTACGCCAAGAAGCTGTCCAAGGCGCTTCGCTGAACAAGCAGTATTCCTTACCGGCTTCGGCCGGTTTTTAATTTGACGATGCGTCTATGACAGCGCGGTGCTTGAGGCGGTAGAGAACAATTTCCGCATTGGCAAGGAAGCGTACATCCTGACCGGTTGTGCCGGTTCCGGAAGAGATATCCAGCGTAAAGGCATTGTTGCCAAGGGTATGTTTGCCCCGGAAGTACTTCTGTGCCATCGCCGGCATGTACAGGGAATAGTTGGCCAGGTATACCTGACCGCCAAGGCTGTGGCCCGAAAGAACATAGTTTGTCAGATCCGTCGGAAAATCATCCGCCGCATCCGGCGTATGACATACGACAATGGAATAGGAGGTGCGTGACACTTCGCTGAAGGCGGCTGTTACATCCATAGTTCCTGCCAGCGGAGAATCGAGGCCAACGATCGTAATGCTCTGGGAGCCTTTGTTGCGAAGCAGTGTGGAAGCGTTGTTCAACAGTTCAAAATCACTGTCATAGAGCACCTGTTCCACATACGATGTGACATCGTCACTGCGATGATCCGTATCCCCCAGTACAGCAAATTTGCCCAGAGGAGCTTCGATGCTTTTGAGCAGCGGCGTCACCATAGCTGCTGTATTGTCATCGACCAGTGCGTCTTCATCAAACAGATCGCCGCCGAAGATGACTGCATCCGGCGAAAGATCATTGATCGAATCCACCAGCTTCTCCAGCCGTTTCTGGTCCATGAAGGTGCCGAACTTCAGATCGGAAAAGAACAGAATATTGACATCGTTCAGCTGGTCGGGGATGAAGATCGAATCCAGCGTTTCATAGCGCACAACAAAACGCGAGGGAGCTACATTCCACGCATCGTAATACATTGCATAGCCGAGGCTGACCATCAATGCCAGTACCAGCAGAACCTTCGTCAGTGTTTTCATGCCTGTTCCTCATGATAGCACAGGGGGTGCATCCACCGAATGCTATAATCGAAGAATGCGTGTACAATGGCTGATTGATGGAAACCTGTTCCTGAAAGAATCTTCTGTTTCAAGACAGGATGATCTGCTCTGGCGGAAGCTGCGGGATCATGCGCTGCTTCTGAACATGGAAACGGTCCGCTCTGCTGCCCAGATCGCTGAGGTTTATCAGCAGGCCGGGCTGAGCGTTGAAGACAATCATATTCTGACTCTTCCGCAGGCTGCTGCGGCGTTTCTGCGGAAGAATGCACCGGAAAAGCGCAGGGTGATGTTCTGCGGCAGCCGGGCGGTCAGGGAGAGCTTTCTGGCGGCCGGTTTTGAGGAATCGCTGGCTCCGGATTATATTGTGATCGGCGACCGTGTTCAGGGAACGATGGATGACTTTTCGGATCAGTTGAACCTGATCGAACAGGGGACGCAGCTTGTCAGCCTCTCGGCCAGCCTCAAGCGCCGCCGGGGCAGTGTCGATGTTCTGGCCGGGGGAGCTCTGGTTCAGATGCTTGCGGCTGCCTCCCATCAGGAACCATTGCGTCTGGACAGCTTTTCTTCCGCCGTTGTGCCGGTTGTGACAGGGATGAAGGCAGGCAGAGCCAATGACATGATCGTTGTGTCCGGACAGGCGGAAACGATTCTTGCTCCGGCGTCCATGGCGGGCATGAAGACCATTCTGGTCAGTTCGGCGATGTCTGCGCAGACGGATCTCTTCGCGCTTCCGGTGCATCCGGACTGGATTGTTCAGAATTTTAAGGACATCGGGGCGGCATTGTAGGAAACCGGTTCTGATGGTATAATCGCGCTATTCAACAAAGGAAAGGGTATATGGATTCAGATCAATATAGTCACTGTAGCAAGCCGAATTTCAGAATGGAGAAAGAAATATGAACGCCGCGTCACAGATGCTTGTTTTTGCGCTCATCGTTCTGATTCTGTTTTCCGGCCTTTTTTCTGCGGTTGAAACCGCATATTCGAGTGCTTCCCGGATCCGCCTGAAAGCCATGGAGAATGATGGCGACAGCGGCGCCGGCCGGGTTCTGAAGGTTCTGGACAATTATGATCGTTTTCTGACATCCGTTCTCATCGGAAACAATATCGTTAATATTCTTTCGGCTACGCTGGGTACGATTCTGTTCACCCGCTGGCTGGGAGAGACAGAGGGGCCGACGGTTTCGACGATTGTCATTACGCTGGTTGTACTTCTGTTCGGTGAGATTACGCCGAAGACCTTTGCCAAGCAGTCTCCGGAGCGTTTCGCCATTCGTACGCTGAGCTTTGTGCGTTTCATCATGGTTCTTTTCCGCCCGCTTGGACTGGTGTTTCAGGGCTGGCAGTATCTGACGTCGAAGCTGTTCAAGGTTGAGAACAAGGATCCGGATATTTCGGATGAGCTGATCACAATGGTTGATGAGGCGGAAAAGGACGGGGATCTTGAGGAACATGAATCGGATCTGATTTCGGCCGCCATCGAGTTCAATGATCTGGATGTCAAGGACATTCTGACGCCGCGCGTGGAAGTGGTGGCGATTCCGATCAATGCAAGTCTCAAGGAAGTTGCCAACGTCTTTTCCATGAACAGTTTCTCCCGTCTGCCGGTGTATGAAACAAGCATCGACAATATTGTCGGCGTCATTCATGAAAAGGATTTCTATAACATGATGTACCGGGACAGGGAACACGGGATGTTGCGGAAGATCATTACACCGGTCATCTATACGACGGAAAACGTTAAGATTTCAACGGTGCTCAAGCAGCTGCAGGGAGCCAAGGCCCATCTGGCGGTGGTACTGGATGAGTATGGCGGAACGGCCGGCATCGTGACGATGGAGGACATCATCGAAGAGCTGGTCGGCGAGATCTGGGATGAACATGATGTCGTCAAGGAGTATTACCAGCGTCTTGATGATCATACATTCCTGGTGCGCTGTGACGCGGATATTGACGATATGCTGGACCGCTTTGACGTGCATCCGGAGGATGAAGAGGACTATGACTTCATCACGGTATCGGGCTGGGTGATCCATGAACTGGATCATATTCCTGCGGTCGGCGAATCATTTGACTTTGACCGCCTTCATGTCACCGTTACAAAGGCTGACCGCCGCAAGGTTCTGGAAATCAAGGTCGAAGTCAGGGATTACCAAGACGAGGAAGAGCGAAAGGAATCAAAGAACTGATCATGCAGCAGTTTTTCTGTGAAGAGCCGCTGACCATCGGAAGCATCTATACCTTTACCATGGCTCAGGCCCACCATGCCCGTGATGTCCTTAAGCTGCACCATGAAACGGTGCGGCTTGTTTATCATGGCGATGCCTACTTTGCGGATGCCTATGTTAACGGCAGCAGCTTCGAGGCAAAGGTTCTGGAGGCCGATCCAAGGGAGCGTGAGCTGCCGGTGGATGTTACGCTTGCCATGGCATTGATCCGGCGCGAAAAGTTTGAGCTTGTTCTGCAGAAGGCGGCGGAGCTTGGTGTGAACCGGATCGTTCCCTTTGAAAGCAGCCGCTGCGTCGTTCATGCAAAAAAGGAAAAGACGGACCGCTGGCAAGCAATACTTCAGGAAGCCAGCGAGCAGTGCAAGCGCAACCGGATTCCGGATATCGCAATGCCGGTTTCTTTTTCACAGCTGGATTTCAGTGCCTTCGACTGTGTCATGATTCCCTATGAAAAGGAAGCCGGAGCCGGCAAAGGCATTCTTTCAACAGTTCACGGCAGAAAGATTGTGGTGATCATCGGGCCGGAAGGCGGTTTTTCGGAAACTGAGGTACAACAGGTAATGGACAAAGGCGCCGTACCGGTCAGTCTCGGGCCGCGGATTCTTCGCGCCGAGACGGCAGCGATGTATTGTCTCAGTGCGATCGGAGCCTGGAGTGAAGAGCGTTCATGAAAACATTTCTGATTCATAATCTTGGCTGCAAGGTGAATCACTATGAAGCGCAGGCAGTTGCCGGCATGCTGGAACAAAGAGGCTGGCAGCGGGCAGAAGAGGGGCAGTGCTGCAGCGCTGTCATCATTTTTACCTGCGCCGTCACCAATACGGCGGCCCAGAAAAGCAGGCAGATGATGCACCGGCTGAAGCGTCTGTATCCGGATGCGGCGCTGGTCATGGTCGGCTGCTATGTGCAGGTTGCGCCAGATGCGTTAAGTGACGCGGACATTCTTGTCGGCAGCGCTGCGAAGGATCAGATCCCGGATCTTCTGGAACAGTGGCTGAGCAGTCATGAAAAGGAAACGGCAGTAGCGGATGCCGAACAAATACACACCTTTACGGATCTTCCGCTGGATGTCTTTGAGGATACGACGCGTGCCTTTCTGAAGGTGCAGGATGGATGCAATCAGTTCTGCACCTATTGCATCATTCCCTATGCCCGCGGAAGGCAGCGTTCGCTGGATCCGGATATCGCCGTTGATCGGGCCAGGCAGCTCAGTGTACACCATCATGAACTTGTTCTGGCCGGCATTCATACGGGCCGGTACGGACAGGAGTACGGCGTGAGTCTTGCCGATCTGATTGAACGGCTGTTGAATGAGACGTCGTTTCAGCGCATCCGCATTTCTTCGATTGAGATCTCTGAGATCGACGATCATTTGATTTCACTTTTATCCAGTCCAAGAGTGGCACGCCATCTGCACATCCCGCTGCAGTCCGGCAGCGATGGGGTGCTTGCACGAATGGGGCGTCCTTATACGGCCGAAGATTATCATGCTAAAATTAGTCTGCTGCATCAGGAAGTACCTGATCTTGCGATTTCGACGGATCTGATGGTTGGATTTCCTGAGGAAAGTGAACAGGAGTTTCAGGAGTCACGTGACTTTGTGAAGCGCTGCGGGTTCAGCTTCCTTCATGTCTTCCCTTATTCCCTGCGTCAGGGGACACGGGCTGCTTCGATGAAGCAGGTGGCAGAAGCGGTTAAGAAAGAACGAGCGGAGACGATGCTCGCGCTTTCAGAAGAAATGTATGACGCTTATAAGCGCAGCTGGATCGGAAGAGACGCAGATGTTCTGATGGAAAAGGATCACGGAAGCTATACACCGGGACATGCGTCGCAGTACTTTGAGGTTCGGGTTCCCGGAAGAATTGCGAGGGGATCGATGCACCGTGTGAGGATTCAGCGGTTCGAGGATCATGTTCTGTTTGGAGAAATAGACGATGAAGCTGAGTGAATTGTTTGAAAATGTTCCGGATATTGAGATCAAGAGTCTGATGGCTGATTCCCGCAAGAAGCGGCCGGATTCCATTTTCTTCTGCGAAAAAGGCATGATGTTTGACGGCCATCGCTTTGTGGATCAGGCGATTGCCAACGGTGCGAAGGTCATTGTTCATTCGGAGACAATTGAAAACAAGAATCCGGATGTGATCTATATCAAGGTCAAGGATGTCAATGCGGTATTCAACCAGGTGGCGGATGCGTTCTACGGTCATCCGAGCCACAAGATGAAGATGTTCGGTGTTACCGGCACCAATGGCAAGAGTTCGATTGCCTGCATCATCCGCGACATCATGAACCCCTATGCGCCGACCGGCTATATCGGAACGATTTCGATTGAATACGGGCAGGTGAAGCTGCCGCCGCTGCTGACGACGCCGGATATCGATGATCTGCACGGCATTCTGCATGAAATGGTGGAAGCCGGAATCCAGTGCTGTGCTCTTGAGGCAAGCTCCATCGGCATTGATCAGGGCCGCATCGATTCGATTGACTTTGACTACGGCATCTTTACGAATCTGACTCATGATCATCTGGACTATCACGGGACAATGGAAAACTATTTCCAGGCCAAGAAGAAGTTCTTCGATCATCTGAAGCCTTCGGCGGTAGCCATCACCAATGTGGATGATCCGGTTGGAATGCGGATTGTGCAGGACTGCAAGTGCCGGGTCGTGACGTATGGCATTGATCACGATGCGGACTATCAGGTTGTAAAGTACCAGCTGCTCAAGGATAAGACTCTGTTTGTACTTCAGGTTGGCGGAATGGAGTATGAGATGGAAACCAACCTCGTAGCGCTGTTCAACATCTACAACGTCGTAGCCGCGATCGCAGCTTTGCATGAGAGCGGGCTGGCGATGGAACAGATCATGCCGGGTCTCAAGCATATCCGGCAGATTGAGGGACGAATGGAACGGATTGAGTGCGGTCAGCCGTTCAATGTGCTGGTGGATTTTGCCCATACGCCGGACGGCATTGAGCAGGTGTGCCACTTTGCGACGGCCATTACGCCGAAGGACCGCCGGATCATTGCGATCACCGGCAGCGCCGGCAAGCGTGATACGGCGAAGCGTCCGATCTTCGGTCAGCTGCTGGACCGCTATGCGGACATGATCATTTTGACGGAAGATGATCCCCGCAATGAGAAGGCGGTTGATATTGCGCAGCAGATCGCTTCGGGAATTCATACGAAGCCATATGTGATCATTGAGGATCGTTACGACGCGATCCGTTCGGCGGTGGAAATTGCCTCGGAAGGGGATACAATCATTATTATGGGAAAGGGAGATGAAAAGTTCATCTACCGCGAATACGGCCGTGAGCCGTATGAGGGAGATGACGCCATTGCCCGTGAAGTGATTCAGAAATACTGGATGAATAATGGGGAAGGAGAAGATTCATGAAACTGTCCAAGTATATCGATCATACGCTTTTGAAGCCGGAAGCCGGAAAGGATGCCGTTCAGAAAATCGTCGACGAGGCAAAGAAATACGACTTTGCCAGCGTGATGGTAAATCCGTGCTGGATTCCCTTTGTGAAGCCGCAGCTTGCCGGGACAACCGTCAAGGCAGCGTGCGTGATCGGCTTTCCGCTGGGCGCAAATACGACAGCGACGAAGGTTTTCGAAACGAAGGATGCCATTGCCAACGGTGCCGATGAAGTGGATATGGTTTTGAACATTGGCCGTCTGAAGGATGGAGATGATGCTTATGTTACCTCCGAGATCAAGGCGGTCAAGGAAGCGGCTGGCGACCATGTTCTGAAGGTCATTATTGAAACCTGCCTGCTGACGGATGAAGAAAAGGTGCGGGCATGCAGGGATGCGGCAGCGGCCGGAGCTGACTTTGTCAAGACGAGCACCGGTTTCTCGACCGGCGGAGCTACGGTGGCCGATGTGAAGCTGATGAAGGAAGCCGTCGCCGGTACACCTGTCAAGGTGAAGGCATCGGGCGGCGTGCGTACGAAGGAAGAGCTGAAGGAAATGATTGACGCCGGTGCTGAGCGTATTGGAACCAGCCATGGTGTTGATCTGATGTAATCGTGTGGTCCGGCGGCTGCCGGGCCTTTTGCGTGTGATCGGGGGAAGGGGATGCGTAGACTCAGAAAGAAAGCCAAATATGTGCTGACGGCCATGGGAGCGGCTGCGGCGCTTGCCATCGTGATGGGCGTTGATCATTCGGCTGTGAAGAATCAGCTGAAAAAGGAAGCGGCAGCGAGCAGTGTACAGGTCGAATACGGGGAATCGATCGGTGATCTGGAGAGCCTTTTCAGTGACACTGCGGATCTTGTGTCGGTCAGCGGCAATATTGATACGATGACGGTTGGCAGCTACCCGGTGGAGCTGACGCTGAAGCGCAGGGATCACTTTGGCTTGTCTTCCACAGTTCAGAGTGAGGCTGATGTGAGCGTCGTCGATACGTCGGATCCTTTGATTGAGCTGGCGCAGTCGGAGGCCGTTGTTCTGCCCGATGAGGATGATTCCACCATTGCGGAACACGTTCTTTCGGTAACAGATCCAATCGACGGTGCGCTGGAGAAGTCAGACACCCTGGCTCCCGGCACCTGGACCATCGATACGCAAAACGATTCCTCACAGGCGATCGTTAAGGCAATGGATCGCAACGGGAATGTGAAAACCGAGACGTTTCCTGTGAAGCGCATCGAAGTTCCGGATGTGGCTGTTCCGTATTCGATCCGGATCAATCGGGCCGCCAATACGGTGACGGTATATCTGATGGATGAGAATCAGGAATATTCGATTCCCATTAAAGCCATGGTATGTTCGACGGGGACGGCGACGCCGCTGGGCAGTTATTCGATTACAGAGAAGTACCGGTGGCGGTCGCTGTTCGGTGGTGTGTACGGGCAGTATGCGTGCCGTATTGTCGGGAATATCCTGTTTCATTCGGTTCCTTATTTTTCACCGGATCCCGGAAATCTGGAATATCTGGAGTACAACAAGCTCGGTACCAAGGCATCCATGGGCTGTATCCGGCTGTGCGTGGAAGATGAGAAGTGGATCTATGACAATTGCCCGATCGGTACGCCGGTGGAGCTTTACGATGATGAAGAGAATCCGGGGCCGCTGGGCAAGCCGACGCCGGTTACGATTGATGTCAATGATGAGCGGCGAGGCTGGGATCCGACGGATTCGGATGAAAACAATCCGTGGCATCTTGATTGATGAAAATGATTTTGATAGAATAGCTTGGCTTTGAGGGGAGGTGATCAGGGATGACAAGAATCGTTCTTCATGAAAATGAGAGTCTTGATGATGCGATGCGCCGTTTCAAGCGTTCCGTATCCCGCGCCGGTACCCTTGCTGAGGTGCGGAAGCGGGAGTTCTACGTTAAGCCGGGTGTGAAGCGCCGGCTGAAGTCGGAAGAAGCCCGTAAGAACGCGCGTAAGAACCGCAAGCACTGAAAATCCGGACTGCGCTGATGCGCAGTCTCTTTTTTTCGGCACGATGCGTTAGAATAAACGTATTAGTGGAAAGGGGATCATTCCTTGGAAGAGACAAAATCCATTCGCCTGGAGTCCATGACTTCGTCGCAGGCGATGAGCCTGGTCGGTACCTCCGACAGCAATCTTGAAACTCTGTGCGACTGTTTCGGAAAGGAAATTTCGTTCCGGGATAATACATTTACAATCAGGGACTGCAGCGATGCGGTATACGAGCAGATTCACGATGTTCTTCTGGCGTTGTATGAGATTGCTCGAAAGAATCAGCCGGTGTCCCGGCAGGATGTGATCTATGCCTGCCGTTTGGTGACAAAGAACGAAAAGGTGAGTTTCAATGAGTTCGGCAATGAAATCATTGGCCGCACCCTGACGGGACGTGCCATTGCGCCTAAGACGAAGGGGCAGTATGCCTTTGTGAAGGCGATGGACTCCCACAGCATTACCTTTGCGATCGGACCGGCCGGTACCGGAAAGACGTTCCTGGCGGTGATCAAGGCGGTAACGGCACTGAAAAAAGGCGATGTGAAACGGATTGTTCTGACGCGGCCGGCGGTAGAGGCAGGTGAATCTCTCGGTTTTCTGCCGGGAGACATGAAGGAGAAGGTGGATCCCTATCTGACGCCGCTCTATGATGCGCTGCATGATATGCTCGGCGTGGAGAAGACGGAGAATCTGATTGAGCGCGGTGTGATTGAGATTGCGCCGCTTGCCTATATGCGCGGACGGACGCTGGATGATTCGTTTGTAATTCTCGATGAGGCACAGAATACGACGCCGGCGCAGATGAAGATGTTTCTGACCCGGCTTGGCTTTAATTCGCGGATGGTCATTACGGGCGACATTACGCAGATCGATCTCGATTCCCGTACGCCAAGCGGCCTGATCCAGGCGGCCGGCATTCTCAAGGGCATCGATGATATTGCCATTCTGGAGCTGACAAGTGACGATGTGGTCCGTCATCCTCTGGTGCAGAAGATCATTGAGCGCTACAGTGAAGAGGCGGAAAAGAATACACAGAACCGCAGGGGCTGAGCAATCAGCTCCTTTTTTCTTTTTCTCTATCTTTCATACTAGAAAAGCGCTGCCGGAACAACGGTCCGGCAGCGTGTGTTGCGATTGTATTATTTGGATTACATCAGCTCGCGGAACATGGCAATGACCTGTTCCTTGGTCGCTTCGCGGGGATTGCCCGGATAGCAGGCATCGTTCAGTGCATCTTCGGCGAGCTGATCGAGATCTTCTTCACGGATCTTTTCGTTCTTTTCGGGGATGCCGACATCTTTGGAGAGATGCTTAACCGCGTTGATGGCGGCGTCGCGATACTCTTCCTGGCTCATTTCATCGACGCCCTTGACGCCCATGGCTCTTGCGATTTCACGATACTTTTCTCCCGTATATTCGCGGTTGAATTCCATTGTGATCGGCAGGAACATGGCGCAGGCGACACCGTGCGGCGTATCGTAATGGGCGCTGAGCGTATGAGCCATGGAATGATCAATGCCTAGGCCGACGTTGGAGAAGCCCATGCCGGCAATGTACTGGCCAAGTGCCATTCCTTCGCGGCCCTTCGGATCGTTGGCAACGGCGGCACGCAGATTTTCCGAAATCAGACGGATGGCTTCGAGGTGGAACATGTCGGTCATCTCCCAGGCGGCTTTTGTCGTATAGCCTTCAATTGCATGCGTCAAGGCGTCCATGCCGGTGGAAGCAGTCAGGCCTTTGGGCATCGAAGACATCATGTCCGGATCGACGACGGCAATGATTGGCATATCATGCGTATCGACGCAGACGAACTTGCGCTGCTTTTCAACATCGGTGATGACGTAGTTGATCGTTACTTCGGCAGCCGTTCCGGCGGTCGTAGGTACGGCGATGATCGGGACGCTCGGATTGTTGGTAGGTGCTACACCCTCCAGGGAACGTACGTCTGCGAATTCGGGGTTGGCAATGATGATGCCGATGGCCTTGGACGTATCCATGGAAGAGCCGCCGCCAATGGCAAGAATGTAGTCGGCGCCGGAGTCCTTGAATGCCTGTACACCATGCTGGACATTTTCGATGGTCGGATTCGGTTTGATATCGGAATAGATTTCATAGGGCAGGCCGGATTCGTCGAGAAGCTTTGTGACCTTTTCCGTGACATGGAACTTGATCAGATCCGGATCGGAGGCGATGAAAGCCTTGTGGAAGCCTCTGCTTTTGACTTCGGGTATGATTTCCTTGATGGCGCCGAAGCCATGATACGAAGTTCCGTTGAGTGAAATGCGATTAGCCATTTGATGATCTCCTTTTCGTGAATCACTTCACATCTGTTTAAAGATTAGCAGATGGCAGAAACAAAAAGGTGTTACACAAGAGGACAAGTGTCACACTTTCACAAGCAGATCAGTCAATGACGTGGAGACGTTCAAAGAGGGCGTAAAGTTTTGGCGGCATGGCATCGATCATGAGATTGGCAAGGTCATTGGGCGCAGTTTCCATTCCGGAAAGGATCCACTGGCCCGTCTTGTATACGCTTGCCTGACAGTACATTTCCAGCAGGTTCTGAATTTCCGGATCCGGATCGTGATGCGTTTTTTCGCGGATCAGATTGTCATAGAAGGCGGTGATCCTCTCAAAGTCGTGCTGTTTCAGATTGTTCTGCGTATCGGTGCGAAAGGCATTGGTGAAGAAGATGCGTTCGCTGCGGATGTATTCGAATTTGCGGACCAGGCTTTCGTGAAGTGTCTTTCCGCTGCCCATTTCGGCAAAGGAAAGGTTCAGCAGCTGATCAAAGTACTGATTGGCCAGGTCATACTTGTCGAGGTAGCTGCGATAGAAGGTCTGTCTTGATACGCCGGCGGCTTCGACGATTTCACGTACGGTGATGTCTTCGAGCTGCTTGCGGCGCATGCATTCTTTGAGACCTTCGATGAGGAGCTGTTTGGTTTCAGAGCTTTTCATTTCTTCTTTATCGTAACAGAAAAGGCAGCCGCAGAAGGATTTCTACAGCTGCCGGTTCAGGGATTGTGTCAGTTCAGTCTGGCATCGTCCTGGGAACTTTGTATTGTTTCCTGATTATGCTTGAGCTTATCGGGATCATTGGCTGCGGAGAGAGCCGAGGTCGCGATATTGACGCAATGGTCACCCATACGTTCCAGCGTGGCCAGAATATCCGTGAAGACGGAACCGGCGACGGCACTGTTGCATTCGCCTTTTTCCATGCGTACAAAATGGGCGTTGCGGGCCGATACTTCCAGGGCATCCATCTTCGCCTCCATCACCATCAGGGCAGGGAAGAGGCTGTCATCACGGCTCTGATGAATCTTCCATGCCTGATCCAGCATTTCGGAAAGATAGTCATACATGGAATTGATGTCCTTCATGGCATTTGCAGAGAAGCTGCCGTTATCTTCATTGACCATGAGGTAGAACTCTTCCAGATTCATGGCAAGGTCGCCGATTCTTTCCAGGTTCTTCACCGTTTCCAGGTTGATCCGGATATCTTCCTTGTCGGAAGGTGGAATCGACGCTCGCATCGAGACGCTGATCAGAAAGTCGGTGATGCGCTTGTCGCAGTTGTTGATGAGGGATTCTTCCTGATCCAGCATCTGCTTATCGTCGGCGGTTCCTTTGGAATTGAAGAACTGCCGCGTTTCCTTGATGTCTTCATGGACGATCTTAACCATCTGTTCCATCGCTTTTTCAGCTTCGAAGATAGCGGCTGCCGGCAGCTGCAGAGCAAGTGATGCATCGAGACTGTTGATGTCGATCTGCGGACGCTGCGGTTCTTCGCCCGGAATAATCCGGCAGATAAGAGCGACAAACTGCTTCAGGAACGGGAACAGAATCAGGGCTGCCGCCGAATTGAAGGTGATGTTGGTAAACGCGATTTCCATCATCGGCGAAAGGGAGAAGTGATTCGTCATCGCCACAATCAATGCCGTATAGGGCTTTCTGAGCAGCATTCCTCCGATGCAGGCGAAGATATTGAATACCGTATGCATGCACGCGGTCCGTCTTGCGCTGAGCGATCCGCCCATGGCGGCCAGAATGCCGGTGATTGTCGTACCGATGTTTGCACCGAAGATGAAGGGCAGCGCTGCTGACAGGGTAATGGCGCCGGCATCAAACAGCTTCTGAATGACGCCGATCGTCGCTGCAGAAGACTGTACGATCATCGTCATGACGATGCCGGTTCCAAGGCTCAGAGCAGGGCTGTTGCTCATTTTAAGAGCGAAGGCGCTGAACTCCGGCAAATCCTTGAGTGCCGTCAGGCTGTCGCCCATGGCACTCAGGCCATAGAAGATCAGGCCGAAGCCGAGCAGCACATTGCCCATATACTGTATTTTTCGCTTCTTGGAGAAACATATGAGCATACAGCCGGCAAAGACGATGTAGAGACTTGCCTTACCAATGTTGAGAGAGATCAGAAGAGCCGTAAAGGTGGAGCCGATGTTGGCGCCGAGAATAATGCCGGCCGCCTGTGAGAGCGTCATGAGCCCGGCCCGTACAAGACCAATGGTAATTGCCGTGGATGCGGATGATGACTGCATCAGGACGGTAATGACAAATCCTATTAGCATCGCGCTCCATGGTTTGGAAGTGTAGCGGTCAATATACGTGCGCATGCGGTCGCCCGCCACGGATTTGAGACCGCTTCCCATGAACTCAATGCCGAACATGAAAAGGCCGAACCCGCCAAGAATCATGTCCCATTGAATGGATGACAGCTCCATTAATTTCCCCCGAACGTAAAGATCATGTAAAACTGTTTTCATTTTAGCGTATCCGCTGACATGGTCAATAAGGGATTCGAGAGTTCAGGTGCTATACTGAAAGGCAGACAGGAGCACGCAAAGCCCATGGAAATAACGCTGATCAACCGGACCAATCAGCCCGTTGAAATGTACCGGAAAGATTTTGAAAAGATCGCTGCCAATGCTGAAAAAAAGCTTCATCTGGCTCCGACCTGCACCATTTCTGTCACCTTTGTGCGTTCGCGTACGATTCACGTGATCAACCGTGACTATCGGGGAATCGACAGGCCGACGGACGTGATTAGCTTTGCGGCGCGCGATTATTCCTTTGCCAATGAACTGGAAGAAGAGGAAGAGGATCTGGGGGATCTTTTCATCAATATCGACTATGCCAGACGTCAGGCCGCTCTGTACGGTCACAGCGTGGAGCGTGAAATCTGCTTTCTTTTTACCCATGGTCTGCTGCACTGCTGCGGGTATGATCATATGAAGCCGGAAGATGAAAAGGTGATGTTTGCGCTGCAGGACGAGATTCTTGATCCGGTGATGCCGCGGAAATGAAGGGCCTGAAGAAAAAATTTCTGCCAGCGTTTGCTGGTCTTGCAGACGGGTTCAGAGACAGCGGCATCCGTGTGCAGTACATTCTGGCTCTGTGTGCAGTGATGGCAGGATTTGTTCTGAAGCTTTCTGCTGGGGAATGGATTGCGGTCATTGTGTGCATCGGAATGGTGGTCGCATCCGAGATGCTCAATACATGCATCGAAAAGCTGTGCGACCTGTATACGATGGAAGAAGATGCGCGGAACAAAATGATCAAGGATCTGGCGGCAGGAGCGGTGCTGGTGGCGGGAGTTGCGTCACTTGCCTGTGCCATCATCATTCTGATCAGGCATATTTCATAAGAATAAAGAAATTGAAAGGAGCGGAAAAAAGATGAAAAAGGAAGAACTGATTGCCGAGGCCTGGAAGGCACAGAAAAACAGCTATGCGCCGTATTCGAAATACCATGTCGGAGCGGCGGTTGAAACAGCGGACGGAAAAGTGTTCTGGGGTGCCAATATTGAAAATGCCTCTTTCGGGGCGACGAGCTGTGCCGAGCGCAATGCAGTGTTTGCGGCGTATTCCAACGGCTATCGCAAGAAGGATCTGGTGGCGCTGGCGATTGTCAGCGATGGTCCGCGGATTGCGGCACCGTGCGGCATCTGCCGGCAGGTGTTTGCGGAGCTGACCGATGAACATATGCCGATCTATCTGACCAACGGCAGGGAAGAAGTGGATACGGATATTGAGGCGCTTCTGCCGATGCAGTTTCTGGAAGAGGATGTGCTTCGATGAGGAGCGGATTTGTTGCGCTGGCGGGACGTCCCAATGCCGGTAAAAGTACGCTGATTAATGCTCTGGTGAAACAGAAGATCGCCATCGTATCCGAAAAGGCACAGACGACGCGCAGTGAGATCCGCGGCATTGTCAATCGTCCGGATGCGCAGATCGTCTTCACCGATACGCCGGGCGTACATAAAAGTACGAACCGTCTTGAGGAGCGGATGTTCCAGGAGACGGGCAATGTCCTTGCCGGAACCGATCTGATCTATCTTGTGGTTGACGGGACGAAATCGTTCGGGCGCGGGGATGAGTTTGTGCTGCGCATGGTTCAGAATGCCGGTGTTCCGGTGTTTCTGATTTTCAATAAGATCGACCGGATGACGAAGGAAGAGGTTCTGGAAAATCTGCTGAGCTGGCAGAAACGGTTCCGGTTTGCGGAATTCTTCCCGATCTCGGCTCTGGAAGGAAATGATTTCAGAGAATTGATTGATACGACGATCAGCTATCTGCCGGAGGGTGAGGCTCTCTATCCGGCGGATGAGATTACGGATTCTTCGGAAGACTTCCAGATTGCGGAAATCGTTCGGGAGAAGATCCTTTACTGTGCGCAGCAGGAAGTGCCGCATGCCAGCGGTGTTCTTGTGGAGCGCAGAGAAACGGAAGAGGACGGCGTCGAGCATATCGATGCGCTGGTGCTGGTGGAAAAGGATGGCCAGAAGGGCATCCTGATCGGCAAGCACGGTGCAATGCTCGGCCGGATTACGCAGGAAGCGCAGCGTGATATTGAGAAGCTTCTCGGGCACAAGGTTCATCTCACGCTTTTTATCCGGGTTGAAAATGAGTGGCGCAACAAGGACCGCGCGATTGAGACCTTCGGATACGGAAATATTGACGATTGATGAATGATCGGGTTACGGGACTGATTCTGAATCAGACGGATTATCGGGAAAACGGGGCGCTTGTGACGGTGCTTACGCGGCAGTACGGACGGATCACGCTGAGTGCGCGCGGCATCCGCAAGCTGACAAGCAAAAATGCGGCGTCTCTTTTTCCGTATACGAAGGGTGAATTTCTGTTTGACTATAAGCCGGGCAGGACGATCTTTGCGCTGCGTACCGCGGAAACAAAACAGTTCTATTCGCATATTCATACCGATCTGAAGGCACAGTGTACGGCGGCTGTGATCGCGGAAATCGCTGATAATCTGAGCAGTGAGCAGGCCGTCGGCGTGAATCCGGAAATAATCTATGATCTTTGTGAACAGGCATTTACCCTGGTGGATCAGGATGAGCGCAGCGATCTGGTGCTTGCCGTCTATATGGCGCGGAGTCTGGATCTTTTCGGCATCGGTCCGCAGGTGGATGGCTGTGCAATTGACGGAGATGTGCATGTGAAGTCAATCTCGGCGGCAGCAGGCGGCTTTCTCTGTCCTGCCTGTACGTTGAAGGAGCATGCGCTGGTCCGTACGCCGCAAGAGCTTCGCCAGTTC
>Ga0256404_1003260_pt1 | contig 33562 bp, 23 predicted proteins | sample RumenRJG_01DNA_FD_185990 | JGI IMG/M metagenome (GOLD analysis project Ga0256404, IMG submission 185990) | Bovine rumen microbial communities from Lethbridge, Alberta, Canada - RJG_01 | ecosystem: Host-associated > Mammals > Digestive system > Stomach > Rumen | place: Canada: Alberta | collected... | reverse complement strand
CGTATTCTTCATATCTTTGCTAATCAGTTCTCTTAACACGCAAACAAGCGACAGCTTTTCAACCATCGCTTGTCTTAATTTCTCATTCTGTTTTATTCGGGTTTACCCCAACTATTGACAGAGAGCCTTAAAAAACAGCCCTCTGCACCTGGAAAAAACGGTGCAGAGGGCTGTTGTTATGTTTGTATCTCGACCTTGATATTATTCTTCAACAGAATTATTTTTCGTGATGCGCAGGATGTTTTTGCCGTCGCGATAGAGGTAGGCGTAATCGTCCGCGATACTGAAGGTCATAAAACGTCCGAGACCGCCGATGCTGTTTTCATGGTCATATTCGGCAATCTCCAAGACCTGTTCGGTCGGATCGAACGGCATACCGTTGTCGGCGAAGACGATGGTCACCGCGTCGGGATAAATCTCCAGCGTGACGGTAGCGTAGCCTTCTTTGTCGGGATAAGCGTAGGAGCAGATGTTGACGAAGATTTCCTCCGCGATCAGGCTCAGGTTGAACTTCATTTCTTCGCTGAAGTTTTCCTCATTCATAATCATCTCGTTGATGTCGGTCAGGTGCTCTGTCTTTGCGGGGACGGTCAGCTCCTGACGGATGGGCTTTTTAGCAATCCTGACAGTTATGATGGTGGTATCGTCGCTTTGGGTTGCGCCTTCGGCAAATTCCTCGATCCTCTTGAGAACGTCTTCAACAAGGGTGCTGCAGTCACTGCCGATATGCTGTTTCAGCTCAAGTTCCAGCGCTTCGGTACCGAAAAACTCGCCTTTCGTGTTTTCGGATTCGTTGACGCCGTCGGTGTACATAAAGATGACGTCGTCTGCTTTGAGCATCACCGATTCTTCCTTGTAATCAAAGCCGTTGAAAATACCTGCCGCCATGCCGCCTGTGTCGGAAAGCTCGATCAAGGTATCGGAGAGGATGTAGGGGTGGTTATGACCTGCGTTGGAGTATTTCAGCTCGCCTGTTTCGGGGTCATAGACCGCCGCGAAGGTGGTGATGAACAGACCGTTGGGATTATGTGCCGCGAGGGTATCGTTGTAGGCTGTCATCATCTGTGCGGGTGAGTAGCCGAGAACCGCGTACTGTTCGAGCAGGGTGATCGCTCTGGACATAAACAGCGCGCCGGAGATACCTTTGCCGGCGACGTCCGCAATGATGATGTAAGCCTTGCCGTCGGGCTGGATGCGGTAGTAGTACAGATCGCCGCCGACGTTCTTTGCGGAGCGCATGATCGCGTTGATGGTAACGTTCTGGTTTTTGTAGAAGGTTGGCTGTAAAAGGCCCGTCTGGATGTTGCGGGCGATATCCAGCTCGGTGTCGCGGATATGTTTCTCTTTATTCAGCTTGCTGATATCGTGGATGTATTTTTTGATATCGTTCGCCATCGTGTTATAGGAGCGTGACATTTCCGCAAGCTCGTTATGTCCCTTGACCGGAAGCTCTTCAAACGCGTCGATGTTCTCGGCAGAAAATTCTTTCATCTTTTTATTGATGCTTCCGAGAGGTTTCGCGATCTTGTAGCGCAGGATCAGCGCGATGGTAATCAGCGCCAGCAGCGCGCCGACGGCGGATTGGATCGCCAAATTGGTGAAATGGCTCTCAAAGCGGTTGATGATCGACGAGATGTTCATCTCTGCCGCGACAATATAGGTTTTGTCAAGCGCGACTGTCTTAAGATCATCCGCAGAATAGTAGTCCGAGACCGGCATATAGCAGATGATGGTGTCGCCGAATTGGTTCGATTCCGATCGCACAGCGAAATCTTTTTCTCCGCGAATGATAGCGATCTCATCGCTGTCCAGCTTGTTGTACACCGTAACGCCGGGATAACGGGTCTCGATCGCGTCCCGGTTAGCGCCTTTACCGAAACCGATGGCAAGATACTTCTCGCTCATCGCGTTTGCGTCTGCTTCTACCAGAAACACATAGTCGACGTTATAGCTTTTACAAAGCGCTTCGAAACTGCTGCTGCAAGCTTCGGCATCCTCGTCGCTGTCCGGGAAAACGAACTGAGCGATCTCCACAGCCATCGTGGCCGCGTTTTGGATATACTTGGTGTTGGACTGAATCGTGTTGTCGTAGGTGATACGATAGGTGATGAAGAGGATCACGCCTTCGAGCAGAATCAAGATCGGTAGGATCATCAGCGTAATTTGGAAAAAGATAGATTTTCTCATAATAAGCCTCGTGCATTGGTTTTAGAAGATTCAGGCGCGACAGGCAACCTCGATCACGGTGTTGTTCATGTTCAGCACACGCGTGTAGCTCATGCCGTCAGAGATACGGCGGATCATTTGGATACCCGTGAGCAAAAATTCGTCGCTTTCGTCAGAGTTATACTCTGTCGGGTTGAACGGCACTCCGTCGTCGCGGATACGCAAAAGCAGTTTGTCATCAGCCTTGGAAAGGTTGATGTCGATGTAGCTGGGCGATGATTTTTTATAACCGTAGCGCGCGATGTTGACAGAGAGCTCCTCTGCAGTCACGCCGATGATGCTGCCGACTTCAGAGGGGATTCGGTTTTCTTCACAGCACTTCACCAGCTGTTCGGAGACGGCAACCGCCTCCTGCTCGGTGCTTTTGATGGAGATATCATATAGGCTGTCGCTGTCTTTTTCGGGAATCATCAAAAATCCTTTTTGAGGCAGCTTGCCCTGCTTTTGGCGGATGACGCGCCACAGACATACCGTGAAGAACGACAGCGCCTCGGTCACGGCGGCGGCGATGCTCACGCCGATGATGCCGATGTTGCCGATGAACAGGAGCGACAGCGGAAGGAGAAATACAAATCCCTGTAAAACGGTGTTGAGTGTCGACAGGAAGGGGTGCAGGGTGGTCTGGTAGTAGACCTGCACGATTCTGTTTGCGGCAAAAAAGATAAACGATATGCTGTAAAGCCTGACGCAGAGGATGGCGGTGTCATACAGCTCCGGTTTATTGAACGAGAACATCATCAGGATCAGGTTGGGGAAGATGAGGAAGATCGCCGTCAGCGCCGCAACCGTCACGCCCGTGAAGATGATCGTGCGGCGTACCAGCCGCCGAATCCCGAAATAATCCTTCTCGCCGTAGAGAATCCCGCCGATGGTCTGGATCACGCCGATGATGCCTTCGATGAACAGCTTGATGATGTCCACCGAGTTGATGCAGACGGCGTAGATCGCCATATTGTCGGCGCCGAGGGTGTTCTGGATAAAGGTGTTGAGAATGAAGAACTGCAGGATCATCATCAGGAGGAACGACGCCTGAGACGCGCCTGCTTTCAGGATTCCGCCCAGCTCTTTGAATCGCTTGAACCCTTCGATCAGCCTGAAACGCAGCATGCGCTTCTTTGACAGCAGATAGGGGATGAGAACGAGGTTGCCGCAGGCGTAGCCGATCATGGTCGACAGCGCCGCGCCCGACATTCCCATATCGGTGAAACGCAGGAAAACATAGTCAAGGATCAGGTTAACAACGTTCGCGACAATGAAGGTTGCGGCACCGAGCTTAGGACAGTTATCCACGGTGATGACGTTCGACAGCAGGAGGCATAGGTTCAGCACGGGGGTCAGCAGCATGAACCAAAACAGGTACGGGGTAAGCAGTTCACGCAAAACATCTGTTGAAGCAAGGATGTTGGCAAGCGGCGTGCTGATAAACGGCGTGAGAACAGAGAAGACCAGCGAGATTATCAACACCGAAATCAGGCTGACAGAAAAGGTTGAGCTCGCTTCGTTGATCTGCCGTTTACCCAGCTGTACCGAGATCACGACCGCTCCGCCGACGCCGATTGCGAAACCGAAAATCTGGATGAAGAAGATCACAGGCAGACTCAGCGAGATTGCGGTCATTCCGTCGATGTCGATGAACGCCGAAACCAGGATACCGTCGACAATGTTGCCCAGCTGCATCGCCATAATCATCAGAACGCTCGGCACCAGATAGCTGTTGAATTTTCGCTTGATAAGATAATCGTTGCGGCGCATCTTATACCTCATCAAAGAACGCGAGGGTGGACAGTGCGTCAAAAACATTTTCAAGATAGTTTTCGTTGATGATCGGCCACTTGAAGTTCAGGCGGTACAGCGCCTTGGTGGTAAAGGTGTTGTCGTAGTCGATGAAGAACTCGATTGTGTTCTTATCTGACGCCTGATAAGAGATCAGGGGAGACACCAGTTCGCTGAGCTTATCATCATCGAGCGCTTTGTTGAACGCTTCGGTAAAGACTTTATCGCTGACGATCTCAACCTTGACGCCTCTGTGGTTCATCGCCTCGATGACGTCGCCCATTTGTACGCGGTGACCGTTGGTCGCGTGGAAAACGGTGAACGCGTCGTTGGACTCGGTCAGGGTCACGACGGCAGAGGCGGTGCAGTCAATGGGAGAGAACTCTACCAGCTCGTCGAGAGCGGCGACGGAGATCATGCCGAGGGCGGCGTAGGCGCGCAGACTGCGCATAAATCCGTTGGTGACGGAGTTGATCTGAAATTCGCCGTCGCTGTAGCGGCTCATCAGGTTGCCAACGCGGATGATCTTGCCGTTAAGCCCGCGTTCGCTGACCGCTTTGAGAAGCGATTCTTCCGCCTTGAACTTGGTGTAGACATATTTGTTGTCGAGATTTTGTCCGAAGTACAGCTCGTTCTCGCGAATCTTCTTATCCACGCTGAACGCGCCGTTGACGCTGGTACCCGCAACGCTGACGGTCGAGACCTGTACCAATCTGCGGTTTGATTTGACGCACAGGTCGATCAGGTTTTCCACGCCGTGCCAGTTGATACGGTCGAGGGTGTCGTCCTGCGTGAAGTGCTTGACGCAAGCCGCGCAGTTGATGACCGCGCCGAAGTCGACGCCGCTGAGCTCCATGACCTTGTCGCGGTCGGTGATATCGCCCGCGATGGTGAAGATACGTTTTCCGAAAAGTTCTTCATAGGGTGTGTCAAAGTAGTACATCAGGATGTTCATCAGCTTTTCATCGGGGGTCACGTCGCTGCCGCGCAAGAGACAATAGATCTTTTTGTCGGTTCGCTCAATCAGGTGGTGCAGGACATGTACGCCCAAAAAGCCTGTTGCGCCTGTCAAGAGGATATCGCCGACGTCCTCATAAGCGATCTCGTCAACACGGTCGATAACGTTGTGAGAGAGCGCGGTCTCACTTTCGGCAGCTTCTTCGGGCGTTTCTTCGTTTTCGGCGGCTGAGGAAGAATTGATATACTTTTCCATCTCTTCGACGGTTGGATAATCAAAGATGTCTTTGAAAGCGATCGGGAGGTTCTCTGACATTGCCTTGACCGCGACCTTAGACGCGAGCAGGGAGGTGCCGCCGATCTCGAAGAAGTTTTCATCCGTGCCGACCTGTTCCATGCCCAGAGCATAGGCAAAGATCGCGCAAAGCTTCTTTTGCAGGTCGGTGACGGGTGCTTTGCCCTTTTTCTCTACCTGCATGAACTGAGGTTCGGGCAGGGCTTTTTTGTCGATCTTGCCGTTGCTTGTCAGCGGAATTTCATCGAGCTGAATAAAGATCGAGGGGATCATGTAGTGGGCAAGGGATTTTTTCATATGAGCGACAAGGTCGTCCTTGCCGATTTGTGTGCCGTCGGTGGTGTAATAAGCGCAGAGGTACTGCTGTTCGCCCTCGCCTCTGACGATGACGATCGCGTGCTTGACGCCGGGATAGGACTGCATGACGTTGATGATCTCGTCCAGCTCGACACGAAGTCCGCGCAGCTTGACCTGGTTGTCCAGTCTGCCGAAGAACTCGATCTCGCCGAAGGTGTCGATACGCGCGATATCGCCGGTGCGGTAAGCGCGTTCACCGTTGACGGTGATAAACGCCGCCGCAGTCTTGTCGGGCAGGTTGACATAGCCTCGTCCGACGCCCAGTCCGCCGATGACCAGCTCGCCTTTCGCGCCCTCGGGCAGAAGATTGCCGCACAGATCAAAGATATAGGCGCGCACATTTGCGGCAGGTGTGCCGATGGTGATGTGCTCGGTGCTCTCAACAACCTTAGAGATACAGCTGACAGTCGCTTCGGTGGGGCCGTAGCCGTTGACGATGACCGCTCTGGGACTGGCTTTGCGGAGCTTGGTGTAGAGCGACGGCGGGAAGGCTTCCGCGCCGAGGTCGTACATGCCCACGTTGATAAGGGACTTTGCCGCCTGCGGTACGTCAAGCACGTTCGAGATAAAGGACGGCGTGCCGGAGATCACGTCGACGTTGTATTTTTCGATCATTTCCGCAAGCAGAAGCGGATTGTGGATTTCATCGTCTCCCGCGATACACAGCGTCATGCCGTTGCACAGTGTGATGTGAATCTCCATCAGCGAGAAGTCGAAGGAGAATGCCGCAACCGACAGCGCGACTGAGCCATGGGACACAAAATTGACGGTCTCGTGGTTCAGCGGATTCGCGTTGACGAAGTTGCACAGGTTTCCATGCTCGATCATCACGCCCTTGGGCGTTCCGGTGGAGCCGGAGGTGTAGATGCAGTAGGCGAGAGAGTCGACAGGAATATCGACGTCGGGATTTTCGGCGTCGGCGTTTTGGTAAAGCTCGCTGACCGTCAGCGGCTGATAAGCCTTGCCGCTGAGCAGGTCATATCTGTCTTGTAAGATTTCGTCTGTAGTGATGACAAAACGGCTCGAAGAATCTGTCAGACAGTAGTCGATTCTGTCATCAGGATATCCCGGCAGCATCGGCAGAAACGCGCCGCCCGCCTTCATGATGCCGTATTCGGCGGCGATCGCGTCCACGGTACGCGGCAGGAGCATGCCGACGGTCTCGCCGACAGTCAGCCCCTTGTCAAGCAGGGTATGGGCGATCTGATTCGCTTTGTTATTCAGCTCCCGATAGGTCAGTTCAACGCCCTTTGCGATGACGGCAGTCTTGTCGGGACGGAGCCTGACCTGTTCTTCAAAGAGCTTATTGACGCTGACCTGATCCACCGGATAATCGGTCTCGTTGAAGCGGTCGATCATTGTCTTTTGCTCCTCGGTAAGGATAGAAACTTCGCTGAGTGTATCTTTTTTGATAAATTCCGCCGCTGCTTTTTCAAGCGCTTTGACAAAGCCGCCGACAAGTTCATCGCTGAAAAGATCACTGCGATATTCCGCAAGCAGCAGCAGCTTGCCGCCGCTCAAGAAGACGTCGACGGACAACGGGAATTTGGCGGTGTCGAGCCGGAGCAGAGTAAGTTTGCAGATATCGCCGCCCAGAGTCAGCGCGTCAGTCATCTCGCCCTGATAGGCGATTGAGATATCCGGCTGGATGTCATAGGCAGACGAAATCTCGGAGAAGGAGTAGATATCGTTTTCCATGCTTCCGATCAGCTGGTCGCCCGTCGTTTTGACAAAATCGGAAACAGAGGCTTTTCCGTCAACGGCACAGAATACCGGCAGGGTTTTGACGAACATGCCGGTGCTGCGGTAGACGGCGGAGTCACTTCTGCCGTTGTAGATGGTGGTAAATACCGCTTCGTCGGAGAAGTTGTAGCGGCTGACGGTATAGCCGAATACGGCGTTGAAAAAGGCGTTTTCGGTCGTGCCGTGCTTTTCGCACCATGCCTGAATCGGCGCGATCGGAGTTTCGGTAGTGATGGTCAAAAAGCCTGACGTCTCGTGATCGCTGTGACGGTCGGCTTTGGGCAGACAGTCGGAGTCGCATCCGCGGAAGATCGCGTCATAGTAGGCTTTCGCCTTGTCATAGCGGTCGGATCGGCGTACTTTTTCTTCATGCAGCGCCGTCTCATAGCCCGTGTAAGTCTCTGTTTCGGGAATCTTGCCGTCATAGGCGTCGGAGATATCCTGTAGCAGTACCGCCGCGCTTGCACCGTCAAATATGATATGGTGGAAGTCCATGAAGAGGTAACTGCCCTCTTTGGTACGGTAAATCTCCGCACGGCACAGGCGGTCGCCGATGATCTGATACGGTCGGACAAGATCGTCCTGATCGGGTAGGGCATCGCAGTCGATCACCTTGACGGTGACAGGATCGCTGTCGTCGCGCTTGGCACGGATATCGCCGTTATCGTTCATGAACAGGGTGGTGTGCAGATAGGGATGTGCCTTAAAAGCGCTGTTGACCGCTTCGCTCAGACGGTCAAGATCGACCTTGTCGCCGAGGGTTACAAGGTAGGGAATGTTGTAGATGGTGGTGCCGGGGTTGGCGATACAGGCGACGAAAATACCGTTTTGGGTCTGGGTGATCGGATAGTCGGGGAGAATATCAAAGCTTTCGGATTTTTCCGCGCCTGCCAAAAAGCTTTCGAGCGCGGTGACAGTGGTATTGCGACGCAGGTCGGCGATGGAGACCGGCACGTCAAATGCGTTGGAGAGCAGGACATTGAGCTTGATCGCGCCGATAGAGGTCAGACCCGCGTTAAAGATATCGGTGTTGACGCCGAAAGCAGTGGTGCCGATCACGCCCGCGATACAGTCGAAAATCTTTTGTTGGGTTTCGTTTTCGGGCGGCGTGACTTCTTCGCTCTGTTTTTCGGGGATAGGCAGAGCGCGTTTGTTGACCTTTTGGTTCTGGTTCAAGGGGATGCGGTCGATCTGCATGGTTACCGCAGGTACCATGTACGGCGGCTTGCTTTCAAGGATAAAGGCGTTGAGAGCGTCGATGTCGATCTGCTTGTCCGAAACGATATACGCGGCGATGAATTTGCCGCCGCCCGCTTCATCAAACGCTTGTACGGTCGCATCCTTGACGTCGTCAAACTTGCGGATAATACTTTCAACCTCGGACAGCTCAATGCGGAAACCGCGAATCTTGACCTGTCCGTCGTTTCTGCCGATGATGTCAATCGAGCCGTCGCCGAGCATGCGGACAACGTCGCCGGTGCGGTAAGCCTTGAGATAGGCGGGATCATCGGTGAAGGGATTTCGGATGAAGGCTTTTGCGTTTTGATCGGGACGGTTGAGATAGCCTCTGCCGACCTGAACGCCCGCGACAATCAGTTCGCCGGGAACACCCGGAGGTACGCGCCGCATGTCCTTGTCGACAACATACTGCTTGAAGTTATACAGCGCTTTGCCGATCGGTACGCGCTCGTAGAGACGGTCGACGGGGTAGATGTTCGTGAAAATCGTACACTCGGTCGGACCGTAGGCGTTATAGAAACGATAGCCGGTCGGAGGTTCAACCGGAACGAGTTTTTCACCGCCGACAGAAAGGTGGTGCGGATACTCGGCGTCGGGAAAGAGGTCGGCGTACTGTCTGCCGACCTGCGTGGTCATGAAGATGTGGGTGATTCTATTTTCGTGGAAATAGTCCTTGATCGCAAGAAGGTCAAGCCTGATTTCCTCGGCGATGATGTGCAGCTGAGCGCCGCTTGTCAGCGCCGGGTACATATCCATCATGTTTGCGTCAAAGCCGTAGCTGGCATAAGCCGCGACGCGGCTGTCGGAGGTGAGGGCATAGTAGTTTCTGTACCAGTGACAGAACGCGCACAGGTTGCGGTGTTCGAGCATGACGCCTTTGGGTATGCCGGTGGAGCCGGAGGTGTAAAGCATGATGAAGAGATCCTCGGGATCGGGATGATCGGTGAGCTCCTCCGCGTCGGGCAGAGAGGGGATATCTTCGATATACAACACTTTGCCCCTGTAGTCGGGCAGTCTGTCCATCAGCTCACGGTCGGCGATCAGATACTTCGCGTCGGCGTCCTGAATCATAAAGGACAGTCGTTCGACCGGGTAGCTTGGGTCGAGCGGCTGATATCCCGCGCCGGTTTTGAGAACACCTAAAGCCGCTATGGGCATATACTCACACCGCGGGATGAGGACAGAAACGACGTTTTCGCGTCCGATTCCCGCCTTTTTCAGGCGGGCGGCGATGTTCTCGGAGATACGGTCGACCTCTTTGTAGGTGAAACGCTTGTCTTTGAAGACGACGGCGATGTTGTCGGGCGTTTTCTCAACACTGCGGCGGAACAGGGTGACGATATCGGTGATCTCACAGTCGTTGTTGCAGCAGTTGTTTTCGTCAAGCAGACGGAGCTGATCCTCGGTCAGCATGTCGATCTCTGAGAGTTGATCGACCGTTTGCATATCGGACAAAACCTTGTCCAGGCTTTCGAGCATCATACGGATGATATCATCGCTGTACAGGGATTTGTCGTATTCGGCATAGGCGACAAATTTTCCGTTTGAACGGCGGATGGTCAGCTCAAAGCCGCTCTTTGCGTCTTTCATCGGCAGCAGCTCGACCCGGCACTTTGCGTCGGCAAGCTCTGTTTCGGTGAACATATCGCCCTGATACGCGAACAGCACCGAGGGATTGAGCTTGCTGTCCGCGCAAAAATCCGCGAAGGAATACAGGTCGTTTGCGCGGTTCTGTGTGATATGGGCGTCAAGCTCCTTGAGATACACGCCGATCGCTTGGTCTTCGGACAAATCGGCGTAGACGGGATAGGTCTTGACAAACATGCCGACGGCGTTTTGCAGGCGGCGGTCTCTGCCGTGGTGAATGGTAGAGTACAATACCTGAGGAGAGTTGCAGTGCTTAGAAAGGAGATAGGCGAACGCGGCGTTGAACACGGTGCTGAGCTTGACGCCGTGCTTTGACGCCAGCGCTTTTAACGAATCGGAGTCGACCTTGTCAAAGGGGTAGATCAGTTCCTTTGCGCTGTGTTCACGCTCGTTTTTGTCGTGATAAAAGGAGGTGTCGATATCGACGCCGTCAAAGGTCTTCTGATAATAAGCCTTTGCCTTTTGATAGTCTTCGCCCGAAAGCTTTTCGGTTTCCTCCAGAGAGAAATCGTCCGCTGTAAAGGTTTCGGGAAGCAGTTCAATTCCTTTGTACGCACGGTTGATATCGGTGAGAAAGACTGAGTTGGAAAGGCCGTCAAAGATGATGTGATGGATATCGTAGAAAAGATATTGCTCAGACGGAGTCGTGACAATATAAAAACGGTACAGACGGTCGCTGTGCAAATCAAACGGCACGACATAGTCATATGGCTCAAAGTCGTTCGTTTGCACGCGCTCAATCTGTACCGATTCTTCACGGCGGTATTTATACGCTTCACCGTTTTCGTCAACGGCAAAGGAGGTAAACAGGCATGGATGTGCCGCAACCGCCGCGCGGATTGCCCGCTCCAGCTGATAGGTGTCAACGCCGTCGGGCAGCGTGACAAGGAGGGGCAGGTTATAGGCGGTATTGCGGTTGGTGATTTGTTCGATGTAGATGCCGTATTCGGTTTTGGAGAGGGGATAACGGTTCATGGCTTACTCCTCGATGTTCAGTACTCTGGTGAATCCGGTCAGGTTGATAATGGTTTTGACGTTTTTGGTCAATCCCTTTAAGACGAGACCGCCTTTCTTTGCCATAGCGCGGTGTACAGCGATGATGACGCGCATGCCGGCGGACGAGATATAATCGACGCCGCTCATATCAAAGATCACCTTGTCGCTGACAGGTTCCGCCTCGGTAAAAGCTTTGTCAAGCTCAGGCGCGGTGAGGGTGTCGATTCTGCCCTCGATGGAGAAGGTGCTGATGTTGTCGACAGTGTTAACGGAAATGTTCATGCTAAAAATCTCCTTTTTTGTAAAAGTTACATTAATTATGTATATTATAACTTAATATGAGAAGCTTTACAATACAAATCACAACATAATTCATAAAAATTTTGCATTATTCATAAAAAAACTCCGCCGCGCATAACGGCGAAGTCTTGCGGTTATTCACTTTGATCCGGTTCACCCATATCCTCTATCGCGAGCTGTTCGGCGCATTTTTCGGCGCTTGAATAATTGAAGTAATGCAGTTCGATGCCGTGCTTGCGGATGATATCAATGATCCTGTAGAAGCCCGAGTGACTGATGGCGTTGGTCTGGATCCAAACCGCATCGGCGTTCAGCAGCAGCGAGGTGTCAAAACGGGTGGGTGTGTCGATAAAGCGGACGTTGAGGAGCAGAGGCTTGATCGCCTTGATCCATGATTCATGACCGCCGAAAACGACCGTGCGTTTTTGAACGGTATAGGGGAAGTCGACGGTAGCGGTGTATTCTTCGGCGATCTCCGCCTTGCGGATCATGGAGCGCAGTTCCGCAAGCTCACCTGTTGCGCTGATTAAGTCGTTCTCTGTTTTTTGCAGCTCTGCGGCGCTTTCTTTGAGCTTGTGCTCAAGACGGTTAATCAATCCTTTGAGGTTTTTGTTCTCCTGCCTGAGCGCCTTCAGCTCGGTGCTTTCGGCGGGGTTTTCTTCTTTGGCAGCAGGTTCTGACGGCGCTGTTTTGTCTTCGTCGATAAAGACGTAGTTTGTGTCCCGGCGGTTGATCGCGCAGGCGAGCATGAGGTAGTCGTACAGCAGGTCGACTTCACCGCGGCTGAGTTCTTCGGCGTCAAACAGCGCTTTCATATAAGACATGCCGGTCATACCGCGCGGCGGCACCAGGCCCGATACCAGATAAATCAGCTGTGAGAAACGAATTTTTTCGCTGTTTTGGGTGAGAAACGGCGGGGTGACGATCGGTTTGTACAGCACGCTGTCAGAAGGCGGCACAATGTAGTTTTCGCTGTTTTGCAAAGCGGCGTCGAGAAACGCGGGGTCAAGCTGCATGGCTTTTTCGTCAGAATCATCCGCGATAGCCCACGGCAGACACGCGCACGCGCTGCAAAGAACATACAGGCTCAGGTTATATAGCCATATATCGTCGCTGTCGGCGTCAAGCAGATGCAGATAGCCGAAGCAGTAGGCGTAGGGGTTGACGGTGTCGATGCACAGGGGCTTTTCGGGCAGACTGCTTTCTGATTCCGGTTGACCTTTTGCGTATTGCAGGGCGTTCAGACAAAAGGCGTCTTTTTCAAAATGCAGAACGCTGAGCTTTTCATCCGATTTGCGGATGCGGCGCAGGGTTTCATCGGCGTTGCTCGCTCCGCTTTCCAGAGCAGCTTTGGCTTGACGCTCTTTTGCGATCGCCAGCGAGTGTATCTCCTTTTGATAGGCGGAAAGGATGCCCATCAGACTGTTGCAAACCTTCATCATCGCCGAAAGGTACATCTCGTCGATGTCGCCGACGATCTCAGGCTCGATCAGACGCATGACTTCGTCAAAGGCGGTGCGGTTCTGATTGCGGCTGCGGATGACGTACAGCATGCCTTTGATGATATCGTCGTTGTGTACCGAGTCGCTGATGTTCGGAAAAGGCACGCTGTCAAGCTCACGGCGGCTTTCCGGAAGATAAGGGAGCGCGTCGTCAAGCCTGTCGTTTTCGGTCAGGTAGTCCAATATCCAGAGCGCCGCGGCTGTTTCCGCATGGGCGGTTCGGTTCAGCTCTTCGTAGGTCAGCGCCGCTGTCGGAGCGTTCAGCCGGAGCAGTTCATCCGCTGCACAGAGGTTCGGGTATTTTGCTTTGAACCTGCGGCTGAACTCAGGCGCTTTGCTGACGATCGCTTGCTTTCTGCGCTTGACGGCGTCTTCGGTACAGTCATATGCTTCTTCGTGAAAGCCGTCTCCCTTGAGACTGCGCATCAGCCTGATCCTTTCCTTGAAAAGGCTTTCGGTATTTCGGATCAGCTCCGCAAGGGAGTTCTGATCGAAAAAATCATAGGATTTGACCCTTTGTTCCTCCTTTGCGGACAGGATCGCCTTTTCCAATTCTTTTGTGATGTTATCGCTGTTCATGCCATGCCTCTTTTCCTGAGGTACTTGTTTGCAGATACTATAGTATATTTTTGCGGAGAAGTCAAATAGCCGCGCCTTATTTTCGTGGTGAAATAATGGGTCCGTGGTGAAATAATGGGTCAATCTATTGCAAATCGCAAAAAACGTGGTATAATATAAAAATGTGCATAAAGACCGTTTACATGGTTTTTGTCAGAAAAATAACGATGTTATCCGAAAATCCGGCGTGTCCCGACGTCGGAAGAATCGAGGCAATTATGCAGGATCTGTTGAAAAAAATCATCGAGATGGACGAACAGGCGCGCAAGGTTGAACAACAGGCGAAAAGCGAGAAGCTCAAGAGCGAGGAAGAGGTAGAAAAGCTCCGTGAGCAGATCTACAACGACTATATCGAGCGAGCCAAAGCCCGCGTCGAAAAGAACATCGGCGTGGAAGAGAAGCGCGCACAGGAGTATCTCAAAGCCTATGAGGAACGTATCGACAGCGCGAAGAAAGAGATGCGCGGTCTGTTGGAAGCGAACAAAGAACAATGGGTTGATGAGATTGTCAAGCGCAGCTTGGCGTAACTCAGAGTGATTATGTAGAAAGGCGGTGAGTGTATGGCTGTGATTGATCCCGCGTCGGCGATCAGTGCGAAAATCAAATCTCAGTACGGAAAAAGGCTGAGAGAAAAGGACTATCAGGCGATGGTCAAGTGCGGCTCTGTCGGCGAGGTCGTACAGTATCTCAAAACATATACTCATTATCAGAGCTTTCTTGACAAGGTCAGCAACGATGTACACCGCGGCAACCTCGAGAACATCATGCGGCAAAAGCAGTTTGAAAGCTTTTTGAGCTTTTGCAGATACAATAACGGCAATACCCCGGTGACCAAATACGGTCTGCGGCTGATCGAGACCCGAGAGCTGATGAAGTTCATCACCCTTTTATCAATCAAACGCCCCGAGGAATACCTCTTTTCCATGCCGCTGTTTTTTGTGCGGCATACGGATATAGAACTGCAGAAGCTGTCGCTTGTGAACAATCACCGCGAGCTTCTTGATGCGCTGGAGCGCACAGGCTACCATGACGTCGTCAAACAGTTCCCGCCCGACGACCGCGGCGAGTATGACCTCGCGGCGATCGAGGACGCTCTTGAAAACTACAGCCTCGGTCTGCTGTATGCCGATCTTGCGAAGATCAAGAAAAAGAAGGTCAGAAATCAAATGCTCAGCCTTTTTGATACGTTGTCCGATTATCACAACTATTCGCGTATCATACGGTTGAAAAAGTATTATCATATGAACAGCGACGCGGTGCGGGCGCATCTTCTGCGCTACGGCAATCTTACCGGCAGGAAGCTCGACCGTATCCTTTCACGCGACACCTACGAAGAGGTGCGTGAGGAACTGCAAAAAACCAGCGTCGGCAAAAAAGCCAAAACGATCGACATCGACCGTGAGATGGCGGTACAGGGACGGTACGAGATGTGTCGTCATCAGCTGTATTTCTCGACCAATCCCGAGATCGTACTGCTGTCTTTCTATATTCTGTCCCAGACAGAGTTGTCAAATGTGATAGCCATTATCGAAGGCGTCAGATACTCGATGGAGCCCGAGAGTATCTATGAGACGCTGGTACTGTAAGGTGAGGTGATAAGATGGCACTGGCACAAATGAAATTGGTGAATGTGATCGGAATGATGCGTTATCTGGATGACGTCGTCGCCGCTCTCGGACGTACCGGCGTTTTTCAGCCGGACGAGACCGCCGAGTTCTTCTCGGATAACGAAAAGCTTGTTCCCGTCAATACTCCCGATGATTATTCTCCTCTGCTTGACAAGCTCCGAGAGCTGATGACAGGCTCCGGTATCCTGCCGAAGATCGTAGAAGCGCCTGAGTTTGACGATATGAACGCCAATCAGCTCAAAACCATGATCGACGAGACGGATTCCCGTTTGGGTGATATGATTACGGCGCGCGACCAGTTGGTCGCCGAAAGAAACGCCTGCGACGAAAACATTGAAAAGGCAAAGCATTTTATCGGTCTGGACGTCGATTTTGAGAAGATTTTTGAGTGTGAGTACATTATCACGCGGTTCGGAAAGCTCCCTAAGGACAGCTTTATCAAGATGCAGGCGTACGACGAAAATCCTTATGTCGAGTTCTTTCCGTGTTCCAAGGACGACGCTTACTACTGGGGCGCGTATGTAACGCCGAACAGCAAGGCGGACGACGTAGACCGCATCTTCTCCCGGTTATTCTTTGAGCCCGTCGATATCTCTGATATCCACGAAAAGCCCGAAAAATATATCGAACGCCAGTTGACGCTGGGCAACAGCTATGAAAAAGAGATCGAGCAGCTGAACAAAGAGGTCGACGCTTATGTCAAAGAACATGAAACAGAGATATTGAAGGTGTTCTCGACCTTGTGCAAGCACCACGCATTTGTTTCCATCAAGAACCATGCCTGCAAATACCGCAAGAGCTTCATCCTTGTCGGATGGATCCCGTCGGAGTATGAGGGTCAGATCGAACAGCTTCTGACGCCGATCGAAAGCGTAGAGGTCACCTTCACCAAGGCAGAGGAAGAGATGAAGCACTCGCCTCCGGTGAAGCTGAAGAATCCGTTCTTCTTCCGACCGTTTGAGTATTATACCGAGATGTACGGTCTGCCGAACGCGCGTGAGATCGACCCCTCCGGCTTTATCGCGATTACCTATACGCTGTTGTTCGGAATCATGTTCGGCGACGTGGGTCACGGACTGATGCTCTTGATCGCGGCGATCTTCATGTACAAGAAGATGAAGATGCCGCTGGGCGCGCTGTTGATCCCCTGTTCGATCAGTTCGATGGTTTTCGGCGCGATCTACGGATCGGTATTCGGCTTTGAAGAACTCCTGAACCCTGTTTACAAAGCTCTGTTCGGGCTCAGCGACAAACCTGTCAAGGTGATGGAGGGTCAGACGACGATGATGCTCATCTTCGGCGCGGTCGGTATCGGCGTAGCGCTGCTTACGATCGCGATGATCCTGAACATCATTTCCTCCTTCAAGCGCGGCGACGTCGGCAACGCGCTGTTCGGTGTGAACGGTGTGGCGGGATTGGTGTTCTATGCCTCTCTGGTTGCCGGGTTGGTTTGTTCGCTGGTGCTCAAGGTCAACATCATGAACACAGCCTATGTGATCGGACTGATCGTCCTGCCGCTGATTCTCGTCTTTTTCAGAGAACCTTTGTCAAAGCTTATCAAAGGGGAGAAGAAGCTCTTTGAAGGAAGCTTCGGCTCATTTGTCGTCGATAATCTTTTTGAGATGTTCGAGGTCGCGCTCTCTTATGTGACCAACACCATGAGCTTTCTGCGAGTCGGCGCGTTCATCCTTGTCCACGCGGGCATGATGACGGTTGTGTTTGTTCTGGCGAACATGTTCGGGCCGGTCGGCTACTGGATCACCGTCCTCGTCGGCAACGTTCTGGTCATGGCGCTGGAGGCGCTGCTCGTCGGTATCCAGGTACTGCGTCTGGAATACTACGAGATGTTCAGCAGGTTCTATATCGGCGACGGCAGAAAGTTTGAGCCTGTCTCCGTAAAAGATATCGGCAATAACGCATAATTCAGGTGTGCGGATTGCGCAGATGAATTAAACAAGGCGATTGCCGCAGAGCGCGGCGTCGCTTACAGCATAAATGTGGAGGTATTTATCATGTTAACGTATTTATTAATGTTCATTCCCGCGGCTTTTCTTGTGATTTCCGTTCTGCTCTGCATCAGAGCCTACAACAGAGGTACCAGCCCCAAGAAGGCGGTGCTTTCGCAGATCTTCTCTTTCTGCGGCGTCGCGGCGTTCTGCCTGCTGTGCCCGGTTGTCGCCCACGCGGCTGACGCTTCTACCGCGGCTGAGGCGGCACAAAGCTCCTCGGCGGGTCTCGGTTATATCTCGGCGGGTCTGTCCACCGGTCTTTCCTGTATCGGCGGCGGTATCGCTGTCGGCGGCTCCGCTCCCGCGGCGATCGGCGCGACCTCTGAGGATCCCAAAAACTTCGGTAAGTCGATCATCTTCGTTGCGCTCGGCGAAGGCTGCGCGCTGTACGGCATGCTGATCTCCATCATGATCCTGACCAGCCTCTGATAACCATGAGAATGTACCTGTTAAGCGATAACGTCGATACGCTGATGGGCATGCGTATGTCCGGTATCGACGGCGTCGTCCTGCACCGTGAGCAGGAGCTCAGAGATAAGCTCGACGCGCTCCTTGATGAGGACGATATCGCGGTCATCCTGATTACATCGACTCTGGTCAATCTGATCAGGGATACGATCTATGAGCTCAAGCTCAGCCGCAGACAGCCTCTGATTATCGAGATACCCGACCGTCACGGTAACGGACGGACGAAGGACAGTATCACGAAGTATGTCAAGGAAGCGATCGGCGTGGACATGGGCTGATACTAAGTATCATTAAAACACTTTAACATTTATTGCGTTAAATGGATACTTAGTATGAAAAGCAGAAATACCTGAGAGAAGGTAAACTATGAACGAAAAAAACAAAGATTCCAAATTTCTCGACGCGATCTACAAAAGTGCCGAACAGCAAAAGGAGCAGATTCGTCAGGATATTGAGGACTATAAAAAGAAGTCGATGAGCGCTTCTTCGGGGAAGCAGACCTCTGTCACACAGATCTCGAAGGAGTCGAAGTTTCTCGACGCGATCAACCGCGACGCCGCCGAGCACATGGCGCAGATTACGCAGGAGATCGAGAACTACAAAAGCGAAAATATCGAACAGGCGACCGAGCAGGGCCTGCAGGACGCCTATGATCTGATCCGTGAGGACGTGACCAAGCGCACCTCAAAGATCGTTAACAACGTGGCAAGACAGGAAATAGAGCTGCGCAACAGTCTGTTTGACGAAAGACAGTCAATCCGCGACGAGGTATTTGCCGCTGCGACACAAAAGCTCAAAAGCTTTACCGGGACGCAGGACTATACGGCGTTTTTGGAGCGTTCGTTAAAAGAGGTTGCCGACGTCGTCGGCGCGGAGCGGTGCGTTGTTTATCTTGCCCCGAAGGACGAGAGCAAAAGCGATTTCATCAAATCCCTGCTGCCGCAGGCTGAGATTGCCGCCGACAATCATATCCTCATCGGCGGTATCAGGGTGCATTGTCCCTCGAAGGGCATTACGCTCGACGATACGCTTGATGTGAGACTGGGCGACCAGTACGCGTGGTTCAACGAAAATTCCGGTTTGAAGGTGGTGTAACGATGGCAAATGTAATATACGGCATCAACGGCCCTGTCGTTACCGTCAGGGGCGCGACCGATTTTTCCATGATGGAGATGGTTTATGTCGGTAAGCAGCGTCTTGTCGGCGAGATCATCGGTATCACCTCGGAGTATACCACCATCCAGTGTTATGAGGAAACCACCGGCCTCAGACCCGGCGATCCTGTCGAAGGCACCCATACCCAGATGAATCTGATGCTCGGCCCCGGTATCCTCGACAACATCTTCGACGGCATCGAAAGGCCGCTTGCCGAGATTGAAAAGGAAGTCGGCGCGTTTATCAGCCGCGGCTCCCAGGTATCCTCGCTGGATACCGAAAAGGAATGGGACGTCACCGTGACCGCAAAGGTCGGCGATATCCTCAAAGGCGGCGAGGTCTACGCCACCTGTCCCGAAACACAGATTATTACTCACAAGCTGATGGTACCCCCGCTGCTTTGCGGCAAGGTTGTGGAAGCAAAGCCCGACGGCAAGTACAAGCTCAACGATACCGTTATCAAGTTGGAAGACTCCTACGGCACGGTTCATGAGCTGAGCCTCTGTCAGCGCTGGCCGATCCGTACCCCCAGACCTGTCAAAGAGCGTTTGACGCCCACCGTTCCGCTGATTACCGGTCAGCGTGTCATCGACACGCTGTTTCCCGTCTCCAAGGGCGGTACGGCGGCGATCCCCGGCGGCTTCGGCACCGGCAAGACCATGACCCAGCACCAGCTCGCGAAGTGGTGCGACGCGGATATCATCGTCTATGTCGGCTGCGGTGAGCGCGGCAACGAGATGAGCCAGGTTTTGCAGGAGTTCTCAGAGCTGATCGACCCGAAGTCGGGTCGTCCCATGACCGACAGAACTACCCTGATCGCCAACACCTCCAACATGCCGGTCGCGGCGCGTGAAGCGTCGATTTACACCGGTATCACCCTTGCGGAGTATTACCGCGATATGGGCTATGACGTCGCGATCATGGCGGATTCTACCTCCCGCTGGGCAGAGGCTCTGCGTGAGATCAGCGGCAGACTGGAGGAAATGCCCGCCGAAGAAGGCTTTCCGGCATATCTGCCATCGCGCCTGTCCGAGTTCTATGAGCGCGCCGGTCGCGCGGATGTTCTCAGCGGCGAAAAAGGCTCCGTTACCATCATCGGCGCGGTATCGCCGCAGGGCTCCGATTTCTCTGAGCCTGTTACCCAAAACACCAAGCGTTTTACCCGCTGTTTCTGGGCGCTTGATAAATCACTCGCGTATGCGCGTCATTATCCCGCGATCAACTGGATGGACAGCTACAGCGAGTATTTCACCGATCTTGATCCGTTCTACGTCGAACACTACGGCAGAGAATTTGTTGATTACCGCAACAGCGTTTCCGCGCTTTTGCAGGAGGAAAACCGCCTGATGGAAATCGTCAAGCTGATCGGCTCGGACGTCCTGCCCGACGATCAAAAGCTGATTATTGAGATCGCGAAGATCATCCGCGTCGGCTTCTTACAGCAGAACGCGTTCCACAAGGACGACACCTATGTGCCGCTCGAAAAGCAAAAGCGCATGATGGAGGTTATCCTGCATCTGTACGAGAGGGCAAAGGCGGTTGTCTCGGCGAACATTCCGATTAAGCGGATCATCGAAGCGGGACTGTTTGAAAAAGTCACAAAAATCAAGTACGATATCCCGAACGATAAGCCCGAAATGTTTGACGAATACATCAGGGATATCGACGACAAGATTTTATCCATATTAAGCTAAGGAGGGCCGTTTATGATTATCGAATATGTAGGCGTGAAAGAAATCAACGGCTCTCTGGTTGTCATCGACGGCGTTAAGGGCGTCAGCTATGAAGAGATCGTCGATATTCGTCTGGACAACGGTACCGTCCGACAGGGACGTGTCGTACAGATCGCGGGCGATCGCATTGTGGTACAGGTGTTTGAAGGTACGCGCGACATCGGTCTTGACAACACCACTACCCGTTTGACCGGTCATCCGATGGAAATGCCGCTTGCTCCCGAGATCGTCGGACGTATCCTTGACGGAGCGGGCAGACCGATCGACGGCAGAGGCGATATCTATCCCGTCAAAAAGCGTGATATCAACGGTACTGCGATCAACCCGGTATCGCGTATCTATCCGCAGAACTACATCAACACCGGTATTTCCAGCATCGACACCCTGTCCACGCTTATCCGCGGTCAGAAGCTGCCGATCTTCTCCGGCTCGGGTATGAAGCACAACGAGCTGGCGGTACAGATCGTCCGTCAGGCGAAGATTACCGGCGCGGACGAAAGCAACTTCGGCGTTGTGTTCGCGGCGATGGGCGTCAAAAACGACGTTGCCGATTATTTTAAGAAGAGCTTTGAGGATGCCGGCGTTATGCAGCACGTTACCATGCTCTTGAACCTTTCTAACGACCCGATTATCGAGCGTACCCTGACTCCGCGCTGTGCGCTGACGGTTGCCGAGTACCTCGCCTTTGAGCTGAACATGCACATCCTCGTCATCATGACCGACATGACCTCGTATGCCGAGGCGCTGCGTGAGTTTTCATCCTCCAAGGGTGAGATACCCGGACGTAAGGGCTACCCCGGCTATTTGTACAGTGACCTCGCGTCCATGTATGAGAGAGCCGGTATGATAAAGGGTTCGACCGGCTCCCTGACCCAGATTCCGATTCTCACCATGCCGAACGACGACATCACCCATCCGGTGCCTGATCTGACCGGCTACATCACCGAGGGTCAGATCGTTCTTGACCGCGGTTTGCAGAACCAGGGCTTTTATCCGCCTGTCAACGTTCTGCCGTCTCTGTCCCGTCTGATGAAGGACGGTATCGGCGAGGGCTTCACCAGAGCCGACCATCCGGCGCTGTCTAACCAGCTGTTCGCAAGCTATGCCAAGGTCATCGACGCGCGTTCGTTGGCATCTGTTATCGGTGAAGAGGAGCTGTCGGATACCGATAAGAAGTATCTCGAGTTCGGCAGACAGTTTGAAAGCACCTTTATCAACCAAGGATTTGATGAAAACCGCGATATCAGCCAGAGCCTTGATCTCGGATGGAAGCTGCTGTCAACGCTGCCGAGATCGGAGCTTGACAGGGTCGATGACGAACTGTTGGATCGATATTACGGCAAGTAAGAGTATTTTTTGCATGATACATTGAAGAGGGGAGTGATACGATGGCACAGCATGCTGTACCGACAAAAGGCAACCTTATGGCGACCAAAAAGTCGCTGGCGCTCGCCAAGGTCGGCTATGAGCTGATGGATAAAAAACGCAATATCCTGATCCGCGAGATGATGGCGCTGATCGACCGCGCCGCGGCGATCCAGGGAACAATCGACGACGCGTTCGCGAGCGCCTACAAGTCGCTCGAAAAGGCGAATATCACTCTCGGCTTTTGCGATGAGCTGTCCAAAACCGTTCCCTTTGATACCTCTGTCACGATGGACTCGCGTTCGATCATGGGCGTTGAGATACCCATTCTCTCTATCGACAAGCCCGAGGAAAGCGAGCTGCATTACGGCTTGCAGTATACCAACGCGCGTTTTGACGAGGCTGTCGCCCGGTTTATGCAGGCAAAGTACCTGACCGTAGAGCTGGCGGAGATCGAGAACAGCGTTTATCGCTTGGCGATCGCTATCAAACAGACCCAGAAGCGCGCCAACGCACTGAAGAACATCATGATCCCGAAATTTGAAAGCGATGTGAAGTTTATTACCGACGCGCTCGACGAAAAGGATCGAGAGGAATTTTCGCGCTTGAAGGTCATCAAAAAGCAAAAAGAGAACAAGGAATCATGACTTGTCCGATTGCTCCCGTTTATCGGGAGCATTTATTCTTTTGATACTAAGTATGAGTTCACTTTCGCAGCCGTTTGTCGCAGGGGGTCATACTAAGTATCAGGACGATGGATATTATCATTTTTGCAGTAGACAAAAAGAAAGCTGTCACTTGTTACGGTGACAGCTTTCTGCTGTTTGTCATGATAGCTTTATCGGATCAATAATCCTCATATTCAACGGAACCGTCGGAGTAGGTGACGATGTAGTAGCCGTGACCGGAACCGTCGCAGTCGGGCATATCCTGTCTGGAGACTTCGGTTCTGCCGCCGCCCGCGGAGCCTGAGCCGCTGTCAGAGTCTGAACCGCCGCCTGAACCGCTGTCAGAGCTGGAGCCATTGTCAGAGCCGTTGTCGGAACCGGATGCGGTTTTCGTTCCCAGCGTAACGATCTTCTTGACGGGCTCTTTTGTGACTTCTTCTTTGATCTTCTCGCGGCTGTCCTCTTTACCGTCGATATATTTCACCTTATAGGTGACGGTCTTTTCGCCGTCGGTGCCCTGCTGGTTCACTTCGCTGGTACCCTGATCCATGCTGTCGCTGTACTTTTCCTCGGTCTCATAGCTGATCTTTTCGGTCTCGGTCTCTTCCTTGTAGGTGACGCGGGCAACGATGACCTCCATATCTTCTTTGATCTTTTCAGAGAGCTCGGGCTTGACCGTGTCGTCATCGGAGAGGGTGATCTTCTGCTCTTTCAGCATCGCTTCAACCGTGGACATAAAGGTGGTGACGTCGGTGGTTTTGCCGTCAGCGGTCAGCTTGATCTTGATGCCTTTGACAAGATTGATTGTCATACCGTCCTTGAGGTAGTCGGTCAAAGGCGCGTCGGGCTTGATCTCGTCTGAGATTTTGAAGCCGGATTCCTTAACGGCGTCCTCTACGGTTCCGCCGACGATGCTGACCTGCTTCTTTTCGTCGCCGTAAACGACAGTGACTTCCGCATAGCGTTTGACGGTGATCTCTTTCAGATCATCTTTGATTTTTGTGCTCTTTTCCGGTTCGGTCTCATCCTTTTCACCGAGGGTGATTTTGGCTTTTTCCAGCGCTTGTGATACGGTCATTCCGGTAGAGGCGTTGATCTCGGTCGATTCGCCCATATCTTTGACCGTGAGTTTCATTTCTTTGGCGCCGCAGGCGGCAAGCCCGCAAACTGCAAAGCAGATAATCAGCGCAAGACAGATAGCTTTCATCATATTCTTTGCTTTCATTTTGGTCTCCTTTTGTTTTTATACTAAGTATCCATTAAACGCTTTAACAAATTTGTTAGCGAGAAATTTCGCAGAGCAAGGCGGAGGACGCAGGCATACCGGCGTATGTCAAGGACGACAACACCGCTATGCGGAATTTAACGCAATAAATGTTAAAGTGTTTTAATGATACTTAGTATTATTATGCAACGGCAGAGCATTTGCGCCCGCCGGTTGATGTCGGATCAATAATAGGTTTTTCTGCCCCAGACAGCTTCGCCGTCGTCAAAGCTCAGCTCCGAGTACCATATCTTGTTGACGTACCAGACATGGGATACCGTCATGTAAGGATAATAGTCGGGGAATCCGTAGCTCGGCAGCTGAGCGTCGGGATCGCAGTTGAGCCATCTTCCGTCGACATAGACCTCGGTCCAGCCGTGGACGAGAGATCCCGCGTAACCAAAGCAGAAGCGTGAACGGTATCCCGCGATCTTAGCGATACACGCGAATGCCGCGGCATAGCGGTAGCAGGTGCCTGCTTTGTACTCAAATAACTCGATCGCGAAGGGAGGAACGTCATCCTCGTCGGAGGGAGTGTCGTTATAGACGCGTACATACGGATAGTTCTTTGCCATGTAAAGGAATCCGGATTTCATCTTCTCCTGCAAAGTATCTCCCTCGCAGTATTTATCCATATACTCAGCCGCAAGGCGAATCTCTTTGCTCTCGATGCAGATACCGTCTTTGTCGATATAGTAGTAACCGGAGGAGGTGTTCTGGATGGTGTCGCGGTACATTCTGCCTTCGCTGTTGTAGTAACGCAGCAGACCGTTCACACGGTTGAGCCCCTTGAGCTGGTAGCCGTCTTTGAATCCGTAGGTGCCGTTGTAGTAGATATTGCCGTCCAGCTTGACGCCGTTTTTGTAGTGGCGAACGTTGGCGATATAATCGCTCACGGTGTTGCCGTCAGCGTCCAGCACACGCAGGGTATAGGCGTAGATCACGTCTTTATTAACGGTTTTGTCGGTGTAGGCGGTGTCGGTGGTAGAGTCAAACAATCTGCTCCAGGAGCCGTTGAGCTCTTTGCGGTACAGGCGGTAGCCTGCGGCGCCCTCGACCGCGTCCCATTTGATGACATTTGCGCTGCCCGAGGGGCTGACAGTGGCGATCTTCGGAGCGGCATAGAAGGTGTGGCTCCAGCCCTCACGATTAAAGTCGGATATAAAATCTTCATCCTCATCAAGACAGCGAACCGTATAAACACGGGTCTCACCGTTTTTGATATCGGTATCGGTATATTCTGTCAGATATTTTGACGCGAGACGTTCCCAGTCGTTGTCGCCGACCTTGTAATATATGCGGTAGAAGTCTGCGCCGTCGCACTCATCCCATGTGATTTTGACGCCGTCCTCGACGCTCTCAAGAGAAGTGATCTCGGGAACTTTAACATACAGACATCTTTTACCGCTGTTGTGTCCGCTGGTAAAGCGGGTGCTGTCGGCGTTGACACATCTGACGGTGTAGGTGTAATGATAACCGGAGGTCACGTCGGTGTCAACAAAAGAGGTTTCGGTAGTTTCTGCCATGTTGACCCAGTTGCCTTTGCCGTTTTTGTAATAAATGCGGTATTTTTCAGCGCCGGCGCAAGCGCCCCATCTGATCTCGACGCCGTCCTGAACGCTTGTCAGAGAGGTGATGACAGGCGCGTTGATGAAGCTGTTGCTCCAGCCATCACGGTAGAAGTCGGACACAAAATCCTCGTCCTCGTTCAGACAGCGCAGGGTATAGGTGCGGCTTTCGCCGCTTTTGACGGAAGTATCGACATACTCCGGCAGATACTTTGACGCAAGCCTGGTCCAGCCGCCGTTATCGTTTTTGTAGTAGATGCGGTAGAAATCCGCGCCGGGAACCTCGTCCCAGGTGATCTTTGCGCCTCCGTCAACATTGTCGATACTTTTGATGACCGGAGCCGCGACATAGGTGATGGACTTGCCGCTGTTGTTATCGCTCATGAACTTTTCGCCGTCGGCGGTAATCATTCTCAAGGTGTAGATATACCTGACGCCGCTCTGTGCGGTCGTATCGGTATAGGAACATTCGTTGGTTTGCGCAAGACGCGTCCATGACGATCCGGCTGTTCTGCGGTAGACGCGGTAGTCCTCGGCGCCAGGTGCGCGATCCCAGCTGAGCTCTACGCCGTCAACGGTGCTTTCGATGCTTTTAATCACGGGAGGAGCGTAGAAGGTATGCGCCCAGCCTTCGGTGTTGTAGTCGCTGGAAAAATCATAGTTGCTGTCGACACAGCGCAGGGTATAGACGCGCTCTTCGCCGTCCTTTGCGGAGGTATCGGTGTAGGAGGTGCCGCTCACCTGAGCGATACGGTTCCAGTCGGAGCCGTCTTTGTAATATACTCTGTATAAGTAAGCGCCGTCGAAAGAATCCCAGCTGATCTGCACGCCGTCCTCGGTATTTTCAAAGTCGGTGATAACGGGATAGGTGACAGGGGTTTCGTCGATGAAAACGAAGCCGTTAAACGCCGCGTAGCCGTCGGCTGCCGTATCCTTATAACCGTAGATGGCAAAATCCTTCATCTTGGCGCCCTCAGCTGTATAGCCAAAAGCTTGGTCGCCGATCACGCTGACAGTCTGCGGTATCTCGACGCTGCCGAGCAGAACACAGTTCAAGAACGCTCTCGCGCCGATTTCCGTGACGCTTTCGGGGATAACAACAGCCAGCATTTCCGTCTGATCCTTAAACGCTTCGCTGCCGATGGCAGTCACGGGCAGCCCGTCAATAGATGAGGGGATGGTTATCTTTCCGCTCATGTTTTCAGAGGCGGTAATGGTGATCTGACCGTTATCGCTCACATAGGAGAGCGTGCCGCCGTTATATTCCGTTGTTTTGTCGGCTGTACCGACCGTTGAGATGTTTTCGTCAGCCTGAGCAGCGGAAGCAGGCAGGATCGTAAAGACCGCGAGTAGCATAGCAAGCACAAGCATTAGCGAAAGGCTTCTCTTTAACATAAAACATAAACCTCCTGTTGGATAGCACCGACCTTGCCTTTGCGGTAAAAGTTGATACTAACCCAATTTACCTATAGTAATATACCATATTTAGCGGTAATTGTAAATTACAAATTATTACAAAATATCGGCAAATAACAAAGAATAAATGATAATTTGGGCAGAGACAGCGTTCGCCTAGCGCTGAGACAGGCTCTAAAATGTTCTAAACTACTTGATATTTTGGCGTAATTCAAGTATTATTAAGATAATTGATGTCATATAAGCCGCTGTACGGCGGATCATGACAGGTGCGAAAGGAAAGTTGAATGAAACGTTATCTGTTAAGAACGGTTAAAATACTTTGTTTTATCCTGGCGGTTGCGCTCTGTACAGGCTTGCTGCAGGAATATGTTCTGTGTCATGCCGATCATAACCGCGAACGCGTCAAAGGGTTTTACAGAGAGGACACAGAGTCGCTTGACGTCGTTTATCTCGGAGCAAGCGAGGTCTACTCGGATATCGCCCCCGGCTATACCTACCGCCGCGACGGTATTACGAGCTACATCTTTGCGACGCAGGCAAACTCCATGCTCAACTATAAAAGCCAGCTGAAAAACGTGCTCAGCCGGCAGAAGCACGCTTTGATCGTGATCGAGCTCAACGGCGCTGTATACGAAGACGATGAGGATGTGACGAAAGAAGCCAACCTCAGAAACTACAGCGATAATGTACCGCTTGATCTCACCAAGGCGGAATGGATCGCTCAGAACATCAAGGAAAATCAGGCAGAGTATGTTTTTCCGATCATGAAGTACCACGGAATCTGGAGTGATCTCGGCGCAGAGGAAAAGTATCGCAAGACAATCGTCGACGATCAGATGCGCGGGTTCAATTATTTGAAAGGTATCGTAAACTGGCCGGTACAGTTCAGAAGCCCCCAGAAGTCCCTGAACAGTACGCTTGCCGCGTCACGCGACAGCAAATTGCCGCTCACGGAGCTTTCCGAGACCGCTCTGAGAGATCTGCTCGGATACTGCCGCAGTGAGAATCTTACAAATGTTGTATTCGCAAGATTTCCGCATATCGTGACCGAACGCACTTTTGAGCGTTTTGAGCGCGGCAATACGGTGGGGGATATCGTCGCGAAATACGGTTTTGACTATCTCAACTTTGAGCGGGATGTCGCCTTGATCGGTCTGGATGAAAACAGGGATTTTTATAATCCCGATCACCTCAACGTCTACGGTCAGCAAAAGTTCACGGCTTTTCTGACCGACTACCTGAAAGAACATTATTCGGTGTCCTCACATACGCTGACCGACAGCCAGACCGATGAGTGGGAAATCTGCGCGGATTACTATGAGGCTTATGTGAAGTACAATGAGAGCTTGATGGGTACGCCTGATGTCGCCGAGCTTTCGGAGGATTATGAGCTGGTTGAAAAACTGAAAGATTTCCTTCCTGAAAAGAAGTCATAACGAGACAGACTGCTGTGAGTAAACGGCAGTCTGTTTTTTTTGTCAGATTAAGGAACGGTTCTGATACTTAGTATAAAACCGCGAAACAAGAAAGCGTGGCCCGTTCGCTTTGACAGCTTCGATCGGACAGCCGGACGGCGTACAAAAAAACCGGCGTCGGAAAAACCGACGCCGGTAAGTCTTATGCGTAACAAATGATTAATCGTTGAGCATGTTCTTAGCCTGGGAAAGGTAGATCAGGAACAGGATGTACTGAATAACGCTCAAGATCATTGCGATGACGACCATTACGATCGCGATGGTGGCGGTAACGGGGTTCGCGCGGAAAACAGCGACCAGAACATAAGCGATCAGCATGAGAACATACATAGCGGTGATGATCTTGAAGAGGTTTCTGCCCTTGTTAGCAAGCTCATTGTTGCCGATCTGCTCAGCAAGGTTGATGACACCCTGGATGATGAAGAGGGTCACGCACAGGCTGCAGATCTTGGATACAACATCAAGGATGCTGGAGAGTACGGGAACACCCGCCTGAGTGAAAGCAGAGACCATAGAAGCAACGATACCGACGATCAGGAAGATGATAGCGGTCTTGAAGCTGGGCTCATCCTTCGCGGCGGAGGTGATACCGATGATGTGGAAGATAAAGGCGATGATGCCGAGGATAGCGGCTGCTGTAATCAGAGCGACCATACCGAAGCCGGATGCGAGCAGACCTGCGCCGCTCTCCACCTTAGCAGATGCAGCGAGCGGGATGATAAGGATAGTCGCGACGGCGGTAAAGATTCCCGCGATCAGAGAAAGAATCTCTGCGCTGAAGATCTTCTTGACGCCTTTTGCAGCGTTTTCAAATTTCATTTTGATTTCTCCTTTGAAAATATAGTATTTATTGCATTCTGCAACGAGATAAATATACCATAACTTTATCTGTTAATATTCCGTATAAGAATTAAAATTAATTTTTATCGGTATTATCAAAAGATGTGAGCTGTTTTTGTGTAAATTAACAACTTATTTGTTTGGCGTTCCGATGAAAATCCCTCTTTGAGCGGCGTTTTTCGCGGCGTCCCGCATAGCCTGAGCCTGTGCGCCGACCAGAGTAGTCGCGGCAAGGCGGGGATCGGTGAGCGCCTTTGCGTATTCGATGCTTTGCAACAGGTTTTTATCGCCATTGGTCAGTGAGATATTGTCGATACCGATGGAGGAGAGGGCATAGCCGCGCTCCTCGATCCATAGCTTGTCGATCAGCTTCTCTGCTGTCTCGACCATCACGTCACCGTAAGCGCAGAGCTCATACGCCGATATGCCCTCCCGGCAGCGTTTAGAGAGCGCCTGTCTCAGTACGGCGGAAAGCTCTGCAGTCATTTGGGGAATGACAGCGCTGACAGGGATTTCGGCAGTTGTATTGCCGCAAAGCTTTTGATAAAAGGTGAGGGGATCGGCGATTTTGAAGGAAAACATACCGGTCATCGTGACCGTTGCGTCAATGCTCGCGCCGGTATGGCGTTCCGTGAGGTTGATGGGAATTTTCACCTCAAAGGAGTTGCCCATATGTTCCTTGAGGTCGAGATACATGATGATCTGATAGATCGCCGCTACTCCTCCGTATCCGAAACGCTCAAAGCTCTGTTTGGCGATGGATTTCAGACCGCCTTTGCGGAAGATACTGCCGGTTCGGTCGCTGTGAAAGGTGTTCTCTCCGGGCGTCGCGCTGCTCCAGATCACCTTGCCTTTGTCGATCGCCAAAGCGCACTGACCGTCGTGGATGATGACGGTGGAGCCGTCGGTGATGAGGTTTTCTTCACCTTTGGTGTTCGCGGTGCGGTCAGACGTCATCTTTTTCGCGCGGCAGGCGAGGATACCCTGCGGAAAGCCGTCACAGCTGTAGACCTCCAGCCACTGATCGGCGAGCGTTCCGCCGACCGAGCCTGCGGCTGCCTTGAAGATACCCATATTATCACATCCGTTTCATAGCGGCATGATACAGCCGATAGTTTTTTGTCATGAGGATCAAACGCTTTTTTGCTGAGCAAATCTTATCGCTTGCGTTTTTTACGGTTTCCTGAAACACCGGGTCGCGGAACATAGCTTCACAGTAGCGAAATTTTTCAGAGTCGCTTTCGGTGTTCTCGGCGTTCCAAACGAACTCCGGGCATCGAAGGAACCGCACAAAGGAGTAGTCGTAGAAATCCTGCAAAAACTCGGGCGCTACATGAGGCTTGCGGGCAAGATAGATTTGCTTCATATCCTCGAAGTAATGCGCCTGAAATCCCCTGGTAACCGAGTATGCGTCATTATCAAACCAGTAATACAGGCATTTGTGAATGAAGTAAAAGCTCTCGCAATAGTTCAGATAATCGCAGAGAAAGATCATATCCTCACCCTCGGTGGAAACATCCCTGAACCGCAGGTGGTTTTCTCGGATGATATCCGCGCGGAAAATACGCGTCCAAAGGTGCATGAGCTGTCCGTGATACAAGAGGGGAAAGAAGGCTTTTTTCTCGATAACCTGGCTTTTGGTCAGCCCGGGAAGCAGCTGCGGCTCGACGAGCTTTTCCGAGGGCTTAGCCATCGCGTATTCACAGTTGCACAGCGAATCGGGGTGCTCCCGCGCGGCGCGATACAGCGTTTCGATCCAGTTTGGTTCTACATAATCATCGCTGTCACAGAACATCACATACCTGCCGCTTGCGTGGCTGAGGCCGAGATTGCGGACCGCGCCGATTCCGACATGCCGGGTCGAGACCGTCCGAATCATCAGAATACTCGTATTATAGCACATAATTTAGGATAAGAAAAGGGATTATTATCAAAAATCTATTGACTCTATGGAATGAATTTGGTAGAATGATAATAATTTGTTGGGTAACGCAGTTGTCATGGTATGCTCTCTGTTCACCGTTCTGCCGTTCACGGCGAGGCAACCACCAACTGGTATCAGCCCGGCGAAAACGAATTGCCGTTTGTTCCGAACAAACCGTGAGCCCTGTGCTTTACCGCAGGGCTTTTGCCTTTTTTCCTGAATCAAATCAGAGAATATGTGAATTTTGCGGTGTTTGCCGCTTTAGGTGATAAGATGAAACTGAATCCGAATTTTGTAGTCCATAATACAGGGAAAGAAACCCTGCTCGTCCCGACAGCCAAAGCGCCCTTCCACGGCTTGGTGCAGGGCAACCCGACGGTGGAGTTTATTTTGAACTGCCTGAGTAAGGATACGACCGAGGAAGAGATTGTCTCGGCGATGAGCAAAGAGTATCAGGGAGAGCTCTCCGATATGCGCGAGGACGTTGCGAGCGTGATCGCTCAGCTCAAGGAGATCGGCGCGATTGATGAATAAGTCGACCTTTGAGGATGTTTTGCGCGACAGGGGAGAGCTGATCTATACCAACGTCGGCGACAGCATGTATCCGCTGATTCGTCCGCGTGACCTGCTCGTCATCAAGAAATGGGACGGAAATCGGCTGAAAAAGTACGATATCCCGCTTTATAAGCGCGACAACGGTCAGTATATCCTGCACCGCGTCATTCAGGTGCGTGAGAAGGATTACGTCATCTGCGGCGACAACCGTTATGTGGCAGAGACAGGTATCTGCGACAGACATATCCTCGGCGTGCTGACCGCGCTTATCCGCGACGGCAAGACAATTGAGCTCGACTCGCCCTATTACCGCCGCTATGAGAAAAGGCTTTTCTTGCGCCGTCTGCGGCTGAAACTCAGAGATAGGATTTGAAAGAATGTCAGAACTGTCCACCTTACAAAGAACATGGCTCCATCTGGTTCGCTGTGCCCTGAACGATCAAACGCCCGATAAAGCGCTGTTGATGCAGACCGCTCCGCAGGAGATTTATCAGCTTGCTCAGGCGCATGCGATGCTGTCGATCACCGCCTCTGCGCTCAACCGTCTGGGCGTTTATCATCCGCAATTTGAGGAAGCCAAGACCAAGGCGCTGCGTAAGCTCGCGCTCTACGATATCGAGCGCGGGGAGATTTATCGAGCGCTGGATCAGGCGAACATTTGGTATTGTCCGCTCAAGGGTATTATCCTCAAGGATGATTACCCCGAGTTCGGCATGCGTGAAATGACCGATAACGATATCCTGTGTGATCCTGTGCGGATGGAGGACGTCAGGACGGTGATGGAAAACCTCGGATATCATTGCACGAGCTTTGACGTTTGGAACCATGATATGTATGAAAAAGAGCCTTGTCTGGAGTTTGAAATGCACCGCAAGCTCTTTATGCAGAACGAGATGCCCGCGCTTGACGCCTATTACGCGGATATTTTCAACAGGCTGAAAAACGTCGGCGATCATGAGTATCGCTTTTCTGACGAGGATTTTTACATCTATCTGCTGGCGCATGAATACAAGCACTTCAGCCACAACGGCACGGGGATGCGCTCACTTGCGGATCTCTATGTGTATCTCAGAAAACATCCCGATATGGATCAAAGCTATATCGAAAAAGAGCTTGCAAAGCTCAAACTGACTGCGTTTGAACAGCACAGCCGTACGCTGGCTGTCAAGGTCTTTACAGGCGATACGCTTTCTGAAGATGAGACAGAACAGCTTTTGTGCTTTTATCTCGATTCTTCGCTTTACGGGACGCTTGAGAACGGTGAGTACAACAGCCTGACGCGCGCTTTCAGCGGCAGGGATGACAGGGGAGTGAAGGCAAAGTACTTTTTTGACCGTTTCTTTTTGTCGGGCGACGCGCTGAAAAAACCTACCCTTTCTTCTATCGGCATAAGCTTTTGCGACCTGCGCTCTATGTCTATCGCCCCATCAAGGGCGTTTTCACCCATCCGAAGAGCCTTTTGCATGACGCCCGCCGCGTCTTGAAGTACCGCTCGCCGAAGCATAAGTTTTGATCGCGGGCTGACTGCACAGGACAAAAGAAAATATGCCATTGTCAAAGCTCCCGCACTTTTCAGGGAGCTTTTTCTGTTGGATTACGCTTGGCTGCTTTACAAATACATCTAAGACCATTTTTTATGCAAGTCAAAAGCTCCGCGGGAATCCCCGCGGAGCTTGATTTGTATAAAAGAAAAGAAGGGCATCCTTTCGGATACTGATTATTCCGCACTCAGGAAAACATGAATCCGCCGGAAGGAAAACATCGATACGCGGCGAGGAAAACACCAATCCGCGCAAGGAACGCAGTAATTCGCCAAAGGAACGCATTTCGTGTAGAAT
>Ga0256404_1003259_pt1 | contig 33569 bp, 20 predicted proteins | sample RumenRJG_01DNA_FD_185990 | JGI IMG/M metagenome (GOLD analysis project Ga0256404, IMG submission 185990) | Bovine rumen microbial communities from Lethbridge, Alberta, Canada - RJG_01 | ecosystem: Host-associated > Mammals > Digestive system > Stomach > Rumen | place: Canada: Alberta | collected... | reverse complement strand
AACTTTGTCTGTACTTTTTTGGAAAATTCGTTTTCTGGCTCCATTTTCTCCTTTGTGGACCTGAACGAGGCGTTGATTTTTTGGGACCCGTGTGGGTCAAAATATTTATTCAGTGAACACTAATTATTACATTACAATTATGATTTAGTTCATGAAGACGGGGCTGCGGCTTTTTGCGCTTTGTGCCACCTTGCTCACGTCTTTTACCATTAAAGCGCAGATTTCTGCCGGTTGGCACTATTATACCAACGAAGGCGCTGAAACTAAGTGGGGGGGTAAATTGTGCCTACGGTTTGTCCTTCCAGAACAACAAAGATGGCGTTAATACCATTACCGTCTATGCTTACACCAAGGGGGCGGACACTACGTCGATTCCAAGTCCAACGATTTTTCCACCTGGGACGGGTGGGAATAAGACCCGTTTCATAGCATAGCCGCAACGTTTGTGGCTATTTGTCTTTCAAGCATAATCCATCATGTTTTCCTCAACGGTATGATGGATTATGCTTTTTCATGCGTAGCCCCTTTCCCATCAACAGCCTCACGGCTATGCGCCTGGCCATTGCTCGGATTGCCGCATTCGTTTCAGGCAACACCTCAATTCCCGATGCTGATTTCGCCCCTCATGTCACAGAGGATGTAAGCCTTTTTCTCCTTGATGGGCGAGAGAAACACCACCTCGGTGATTTTCATGCCATCGACCTTGGCCAAAGCCAACTCGCCTACGGCACTTCCCTCCACCTTGTTGTCTTCCACCACCATGTAACCATTTTCCGAGAGCTTGCCTACATCGGTCTTCACGGCGTTGAGAAGAGTCGCAGAATCCTCGGAGAAGACAACCGTTTCCAGGGTCTTCACCCCCTTCACTCCGGCTACGAACTTGTTGATGAAAGACTTGTCGATGACTCCGTCCGTAGCGGCCCTCAACTCACTCTCGGCCTCGGCCAACGAGCCTTTGGCCGCATCCACGTCAGTGTTCACGTAAGAGACACCCTTGCAGCCTTTGTACTTGTTCACCACATCGACTCCCGTCTGGCCGTATGCGCTGAATGCTCCTAACATCAGCGCAAACAAAAACAATACTTTCTTCATAATAGCAAATGTTTATTCATCAGATTCTTTGAAATAATCAACATTCCATAAAACGGAGCTTGCCATAGTTATGCCGAGACCCTTCATCAATTCATCATTAGAAGATGGAGACAAGCTTGAAGCCCGTACATTATTTATATATTCAGAAGCAAAAGCAAGCTTTTGGTTTTTGCCATTGATATTACCACCGCCAATCATATAGCCTTTTGCATCTGCAAAAGTCGCCATCCTTGAAGCAGTAGCATCACGACTAACAGGCCTACTTCCAATGTCAATTGCCAATGGCATTCCTGCAAGTCCATTCAAGCCAGTAGTTGCATCAGCTTGAATTTGACCCTTTAGCGAACTAAAGGATACAAAGAAGACCAATAATAAAACAAGTGTTAGACGAAGAGCTGTCATATTTTCTTAGGTTTGTTATGCCGCAAAAATAATAAAAAAAATAATAAAAAAAAACATTTTATGTCTCAAAGTGTTTCATCATAAGAAAAAATTAAACATAAAAAATCACAAAAAACATATCATTGATTTTCAATACATTATACAAAAAAAGACGATTTAAAATCTTCTTGTAAAAATGATAAAGATGAAACAAAATGAGACAAACATAATATATATATATTTGATTCTTTTTGTATATTTGAACCCTAAATTCAACCGCAAAGTTCAATAGCTTTTGTTTAAGGCCGGTTCTAAAAATTAGGTTTAGAAACCAAGCCTGTTTATATATATATGTTTTTTCGGTCGTCTTCTGCATCTATCGGACTCAAAACGTCAACTCTCATCGGCTGTGTAGTCCACTACACTTCTTATTCAACTTACGTTTTGAGTCCCGATATCTTGCAGAACCTTTTCGATAAGCCAAATGAGCAGAGCCAAGCTCGCTTGAGCTCTGCCATGGCGAGAAAAGGTGGGTGCAAGCCCAATACGCCTCGACCTAATTTTTAGAACCGACCTTAAAAGTACAATTCGCCAAATGGTTGCTCTTGAACTCACCTCTCCAAACATAGCTTTTGTCGGGTGCGGGAGAGTAGAGGTGGCTCTTCAGTGCTTTCTGATGAAGTCCTTCAGCTCCATAAAGGATTGGTCAAACTTCTTTTTCTTGTAGTCAGACCAAAGGATGGGGCGGTTCTCCCTGTCGAGTATGAGATACCCACCCGCTCCGATGTTCGTATGCGCATTGTTAAACCTCTCCAAAATCTTTACCGCATCGCGTACGGGGTTCTCAAAAACAAATATCCCCCAGCGTTTCTTTTTGGGTTTATTCCGATTCACAAAGAACACTGGGGTTTGGAAACCATGCTTCATCAAGTAGGGCAACCCCTCCTGGGTGCTTTGGCACGTGAGCGGGAAATACTCTATGCTGTCGCTCTTATGCTGGGCCATCAAGCTGTCCAAAGACAAGTTATACTGCACAGGATGGCAATAGGTGCAGAAGATGTACAATATTCTGTAGGGCTTCTCACTGGTTGAGACGTATCTCACGAGATCCTCCTCTCCGCAGACATAGTATTTCTGGGCCTGCAATGGAATCAGAACAGCCAACAGCAGCAGTGTCAACAAAATCTTATTTTTCATCGCTCTTGATTATTATTTTGTAGCCACCATCCTTAGTACTTCTACATTGTTCATAGAAGTATCATTGTCCACATCATTCGTGGAGCAGGATACCCAGCAACTGGCTATCACCAAAATCAACAACAAATAGAATTGTCTCATAATTATTTAGTTTATTAGTTCAAAAAATTAAAATTCTCCTTTATACATATCACTATTTAGATTTGGTTTGATGGTGCAAAGATAAAAGATTAACAAAAAAGTGCCAAGTTTTTCTTGTTAAGATATTTCAATTTGAATTGTTTTTTCGACCGTATAATATCAATATTAACTAATGTGCTTGCTATCAATAGTATACGTTTTAAACAAAAATCAATAGAAAGCCTATAACAATTATTTCAGATGAAACAAAATGGGACAATAAGTAACATGTATTATTTCTTTTTTATTATCTTTGCCAAGGATTGAACTAAAAAATAAGATATGAGACACTACCTTTGGTTAATGTTCCTACTATTCGCTGCACTAAACATGACATGCAGCAACAACGCCAAGCTGTTGGAAAAAAGAATGACGCAAATAAAATGCATTGGGGACACTAATCCCGAGCTGGCTCTATCTATGATTGACTCCATAAAAAGCGAGGCTATAAATTCACACAGCCACATTCGGATGACATACGAAATGCTTCTTTTAAGATTGAACGACAAAGCCTATCACCTTGCCACGTCTGATATCATGGCCAAGCAGGTTGTCAAATATTTCGAGAAGAATGGAAACGACTTGGAAAAACAAGAAGCCTATTATTATTGTGGCAGCGTATACAGAGACCTTGACGACACGCCAAGGTCATTGGAGTTTTTTTTGAAAGCGGCAGAAATAGGCGAAAGCTATCCCAAAAGAGACTCCATGCTGCTGCAACACACCTATTCCAATCTACATGCGCTTTTCTATAATGTGCAGGATTTCAAGAACAGCCTAATCTATGCGCTTAATGAATATGATTTGTCCTGCAAATTAAACAACACGGGTCTCTTGCAAATCATGCATGTCGCAACCGCCTACTCCATGCTCGACAGTACCAATAAGGCGAGGAAGATGTTCGACCAAGCATACAGGATAGTATGCAAACACAACAATGACATCGACTATGGCAATCTTGCCTCCCTGATTTACAACTTGTCTGCCTTAGGCGAGACGGACAAAGCACGAAAATGCATTCACATTTTACAAAGGCAACAGCACTACAAGCTTGGCAGCAAAGACCTCATTGCAATTGGCAAATATTACGACAAGATTGGCAACAAGGATTCTGCCGCCATCTATTATAAGAAAGTCATGGCGGACCAATCAGACTTTGCTTATGCCTATGATGCCTCTAAATTCCTTTTTGACTTATACGAGGGTCAAGGAAATAATGAGGAAGCCATCAAGTATGCCAAATCATACGTGAACATCAGTGATTCGCTTGATTTGGGCAAACGTCAGGAAATGGCTGCGACGGTGAACAACCAATACCAATACCACTTGGACCGCAACAAGGAAATGGAGGCCGAGAGGAAGGTGGCCCAATACCGCAATTGGGGCATGGCCCTTGCCTTGTGCGCAATCGTGATGGTCTCGCTCTTCATCATATTCCACGTGAAGAGAAGAAACAGCCAACTGAAGACGCTCGTCGCCATGTCGAGGCAGTTGGAATCCGCCAAAAGCGACAAGCGGCTCCTACAGGAGGAAATCGACAAGAAGAACAGGGAGCTTGCTGAGACGAAAGAACAATACGCCGCGTCGAGCGCAGAGATTAGCTCGGTAAAGGAAAGGCTTGACGACATCAACAGGCAACTGCAACAATCGCAGGCCGAACTGAAGAGCAAGGAGGAAATGCTCAACTCAAAGATGGAACAGAACCGGTCGTTCCTCAGCTTGCTTCACAAGTCAGAACTTGCAGGAAGAGCTGGCGACGTGTTGGAGGCGGTCAAGAAGTCGGCCTGCGGCACCAAGAGGATGACTGCTGAGGATTGGAGGCGGCTCTATGCCGCCGTCAACGAAATGCATCCCAACTTCACGAGTCTTCTTACAGAGCGGCTCGGACGATTCACTGAAGAACAGATGCAGGTCTGCTATCTCGTTCGCGCGGGCCTCACCAATCCCCAAATCCAGAATCTGACGGGCCTCCCGCGCGCCACGGTGTGGAGGTGGGTGAAGAAGTTCGGATGGGCGGGGGCGTAGCAACCCCTTTGCCCTCGCATTCTGCGTCAAGTCGACGCATTCTTCCCCAATGGCAACATAGCCGAGCATCTCCACGGTGTGCTCTTCGTCACGCATGAGCAGAAAACCCATTTAGGAAAGATTATAGCTGGCTTCAAGATAGGCTGTACCCACGCGTGGTGGGAGATGGAGCCAGAGGTCTGCCGGGCAGCGGATGCGAAGGCCTGTGCCGACGGTTCGTTGCTCATGCTCGCTCCGTGGCCACATCATACCGACCACCGCATGATAACCCGCCAGCAATGCTTGGCTCAGAACGAGATGGCGGCCTCTATTTGCACAGACCTGTGGACACCAGAAATGGAACGGCAGCTGCTCGATGGATTGCCCACAAAATAATGACGATACAGATGGGATGGCCGTATGCGCACGAGTCTTCGTTCCGTCATTCCCCCGATTTTCTTATGCTACATGGCCACATTCTTGAAGATGAATTGCTGAGTTTTGGAAAAAACATTTATCTTTGCACCCAGCAATAAAACATCAAACATGAAATCAGCCCTTCTTTCACGATTTTTTATCGGCAGTGCGCTCCTCGCGTTTCCGATTTTTGGCCATGCCCAAGACAGCAGCAAATCCAAGTGGACGATAACCCCACGTGTTGGTATGACCCTTTCGACCATCACCAACGGCAACTCCAACATCGAGGCTTATGAATCCCGCATCGGCTTCGGCGGTGGTGTTGAGGCTGAGTTTCACTTCAACAGGATGTTAGGCCTCTCTTTTGGAGCCTTCTACACCATACAAGGAGCAAAGGTCAATGCGGAGATGATTATGGCAACAGACGCCCTGTCTGCCGATGGCATCCGCTCGGCTGACGACATTGGATTCAAACATACGGCCATTGGCAAGAACGCCCATTTCAACATCTCCGACTACACTAACGATTACAACTACATAGAACGAATCCACAACATCAAGGATGCTCTTGGATATGTTAACATCCCGCTAATGCTGAATGTCCACCTCCCCTTCAACCTACCTGTCGGAATCACCGCGAAAGCTGGCGCGCAAATGGACGTCCTGGTGTCTGCCAAGGCCAAAAGCGACAACCAGACATACTACGATGGAACCTACACCAACAGGAGCTACAGCCAAGACATCAAACACGAAATAAAGGACTTTGGCCTTACCATTCCCGCAGGGCTGGCAGTGAGCTACAAGAACATCGAGTTCGACGCCCGCTATCTGTGGAACGTCACCGACATCAACGACATAGACGGCAACAGCCAACATCCAAACAAGAATCGCAACTCTACATTCCTCCTAACGCTCGGCTATAACTTCAACTTGTAATCCCTATACCAAGACAATTTGCTGTCAGCTTGAGGATGAAAACAAATAGACCATTTCCAATTACATGGCGTTAGTTCGTAACCAATTTTGCAATAATGGCTGATTCTAACTGTCGTTAGAACCGACCATAAATAGTGGGTACAACAAATCGTACACCCTACTAATTTATTGAATCAGCCTCTATTATGCAAGTCTGCGGTTAATAACATTGGAGGGCAAAGTGTTCTGTTCAAGTAAATCGATGCCGCGTGGCGTGTGCCGCGCGGCATCGATGCTTAAGGAGGGGCCGCCTATCGTGCGGCGGCAGTGATCATGGCGCCCACTGCCACACCCACTGCTGCGGCCACCACGGTGTTGGTAGTCGGGCTGGCGCGGCGCGGCCGATGGCGGGGTGGAGGCGGAGGAGCCTCGACCACCCGCACTGGGCGGGGGCACTCCCTGACGACATGCACCCGCTCGGGTGCGCGGTCGCAGCGATGCTCCACAACGACTTTCCGCTTGTGGTGGTGTCGGTGGTGTCGGTGGTGTCGGTCGCCATCCCTCCTCATCTCCTTGCGGTGCTTGTCGTAGCGTTCGAACCGCTGTGCATTGCTGTTCACGGTGCCGAGCAGCATCATGGCTGCGATCAGGCAGAAAATCATCTTTTTCATAATCGTTGTCTTTTTTGTTGCGTTTCTTGTGGCTCTCCATCCGTCGCGTCCTCGCCGTCCGTCTTCCGACCTCAGCCAATGTCACTTCGTCGGGCCACGTTGCAAAGATAGTGGAAAATCCGTTTGCCGCCTTTGGCAAATCCCTAAATCAACGGCGGATTTCCCCTAAAGTGGAAGAGGGGATTCCTCTGATGCTCCGCAGTTTGGACGGTTTGTCTCCTTTTTTCTTGGTTTACAGAAGTGGGGCTGGTACAAACAAAGGGTGGAAATTAAGGCTGGTTCTATAAATTAGGCTGATAGAATAATCGATAAAGTGCAGTTGTCGTTTCGGTCGTCTTCTGCATCTACCGGTCTCAAAACGTCAAGTCTCATTGGTCATGTAGCCCGCTACACTCCCTCTTCAACTTACGTTTTGAGTCCCGATATCTTGCAGAACCTTTTCGATAAGCCAAATGAGCAGAGCCAAGCTTGCTTGGACTCTGCCATGGCGAGAAAAGGTGGGCGCTGGACCAATACGCCGCGTCGAGCGCAGAGATTAGCTCGGTAAAGGAAAGGCTTGACAACATCAACAGGCAACTGCAACAATCGCGCGCCGAACTGAAGAGCAAGGAGGAAATGCTCAACTCAAAGATGGAGCAGAACCGGTCGTTCCTCAGCTTGCTTCACAAGTCAGAACTTGCGGGAAGAGCTGGCGACGTGTTGGAGGCGGTCAAGAAGTCGGCCTGCGGCACCAAGAGGATGACTGCCGAGGATTGGAGGCGAATCTATGCCGCCATCAACGAAATCCACCCCGACTTCACGAGTCTTCTTACAGAGCGGCTCGGACGATTCACTGAAGAACAGATGCAGGTCTGCTATCTCGTTCGCGCGGGCCTCACCAATCCCCAAATCCAGAATCTGACGGGCCTCCCGCGCGCCACAGTGTGGAGGTGGGTGAAGAAGTTCGGATGGGCGGCGACATAGCAAGCCGGCACAGAGTACGGTTCCCCCGGATGGCCGCAAGCTGGGCAAGGGTGTGAGCGAGTAATGGCCTGCGATTCGCTCAATGGTTACCGCATTACCGTCAATCGAAAAAAAATATGCGGTTATCCTTTGCCTTTTCATGAAAGTAGCTTACCTTTGCAGCCACCAAAAAGATAAAACGTATGAAAAAGATTCTAATGATTTTGGCAGCTACGGCTCTCCTGGCCAGCTGCAGCAACAAGAACGGAAATGCCAACGCTGTGGCAAACGACTCCACGGCAGTGAATGACAGCAACGCCACTGGCTCGACAAAGGCCACAGGCGACTCTCTGGTCTATGAGGGTATGGTTCCGGCAGCCGACTGCGAGGGCATCCGCTATCGCGTAGCCATGGATGCCGCAAAGAAAAACTTCAGTATGAAGGAGGACTACATGGAGACGGAGAAGAAGGTGAAGGAGACCTTCTATGAAACGGGTAAGATTGCTCCCTACGAGAAGGCGGGCAAGAAGGCCCTGAAGTTCACCACCACGGGCAACGACAGCTACTACTTCCTCACCGTTGACGGCAACACGCTCCGCTTGGTGAACGAGGACTTGGAGGAGGGCGTGGCCGGAAACTATGACTTGAAACTCGCCAAGTAATCACAGAAAGAGAAAAACTTCTTGAACAATGAGGAGACCGAAAAGGGCAGCTCGTTATGGGCTGCCCTTTCTTGTCTACTTTTTCGATATAGTGGGAGGATTATTGTGCTGCCGTGTGGAACGGTATCAGCTGAATGTCGGTCGTCGGACCATCGTTGAATCCGCAGATGATGATGTAGTAGTCTGCATCCGGCGTGAGTGCCTTGGCCTTCAGGTCTGTCTGGTCGCCATTGTGAAAATACTGGTCGTTGATCTGTGTGCGTATGGAGCTGAAAAAGCGGTAGAACATCTGCTCCTTTGAACCGTCGTATTCGTCGAGGTAGTAGTCCACGTAGCTCTTCTTCTGGCAGTCGATGAAATAGGTGTCGTCGTTGGTTGTGGCCACGTCGATCAGCACACCGTCGGAGAGTTCCTGCTTGAGGGTGACCGTGATCTCGTTGTCGGAGGGAACGGGCTTTGTCGTGCGGAATTGCTTCTCCACGATGTCAGAGGTCAGGTTGCCTTCGTTGTCCACACCGAAGCAGTATGCATAGTAGGGCGTGTCCCACATCAGTCGGCCGCCATAGTCTTCCTCAATGTTGGCCGTGTGCTGCCCCGTGACGAGGAATTTCTGCATCACCTCCTGCCAGGTCATGCTGTAGAACTGGGACAGGTAGGTCCACCATCCCACTTCCATTTCATACCAAGAGCCGTTGTAGTTGTTGTCGCGGTTGTCGCGGCCGATTGAGTCCGTGATGCTGTAGTAGTAAGTACTCTCGTCGTTGGATGGCGTGATGACGATTTTGGCATCGCCGGCCGTGATGTTGCTCACATTGATGTCGAAGGTGAGGCTGCCCTGTGGAGCTTGCTCTTCAAAATAGATGCTGTCGATCTGAGAGACGGGAATGCTCAGCAGCGTGTCCTTCTTTTGGATTTTCATCACATAGTTGTGGCTCTCCTGCGCAGCGGCGCCCATGACGAAAAAGAGGAGTAAAAGGGTAAGGGATAGATATTTTTTCATAATGTCGTTGGAGTTTTTAGCGTGATTATTTGGCGAATTTGATATTGTTGTTGTCCACTTTGAGGATATATGTGCCATGGGGCAGGGCCGAGATGTCCATTCGTTGGCTGGTCTGCCGGGTGTGTCTGATCATTTTGCCCGTGATGTCGAGGAGCGTCACCTCCTGCTCTCCGTTGGTTCCAGTCCACGAAATGGCGTTTCCGTCGTCTTCCAACTTAGCCTTGAAATTGGAAGGATCAGCCTTGAGCGAAGCCACCGAAGTAGCCGTGTTGAAGGTGATCTTCAAGATTTGCGGGTAGCTGTAGGTCTTGCCTTCTTTGGCTTTCTCCTCCACAGACATTCCTTCCTCCTTGACGAGGATCTTGACAATGTCAGGCAGGTTGTAGACATCGTTTCCTTGCTGGGTTTCCACCACCATCTGCTGCGCATTCACGGCAGTGGGACACAAAGCAAGCAAAAACGCAACTGCTGCCAGTTGAAATTTGGTTTTCTGTTTCATAATAAGATGCTTTGAGTAGAGTAATCATATTTCAATTGCAAATTTGATTTTTTTTGGCGGAAAAGCAAAGAAAAAGAGTGATTTGTTTAGGCGTGAGAGAAAAGTAAGAAGAGAAGGGTTGAGTTGGAAGATTGGAATGAGGAGTTTGTCAGGTTGAGGGTCAGACAGCTGCGGCAAATGCCACATGGTGATGTGGCAAATGCCACACGATGCCGTGGCAAATGCCACACGATGATGTGACAAATGCTACACGGTGCTGCGGCAAATGCCACACGGTGATGTGGCGAATGCCACATGTAGTTTAACGCTTTTGGTTGACTACTTTAAGCCTTATTTTTAATGTTGGTTGACCCGGTTAAACATTACTTTTATATTTGGTTGATACATGTGCGGCTTAGTCACGTTTATGGTTGATACAGCCGCTGCGTTAGCAAAATACATAACAGAACAAGAGAGGGGTAAAAGCGGAGGACTCACCTCCTGCTCTCGTCTTTTACTGAAATCACTTGTTGACTTCTGGCCTGATTTACCAAATCACTTGTCAATTAGATGGGAAGGGGATAAAAAATAAAATGAGCAAACGTTGGATACAACGCTTGCTCATCATGATTGGTCGGGGCGACAGGATTCGAACCTGCGACCACCTGGTCCCAAACCAGGAGCGCTACCGGACTGCGCTACACCCCGAATATTTTGGTTTGCGGGTGCAAAGGTAGTAAAAAATATCTTTTGCGCAAAAGATTCTCTTGATTTTTTGTCTTTCCTTTCCTTCTTCATCGCCTTTCAAGCCAACAAACCCATGTGATTTCTCTAAAATCATGCGCAGATTCGAGATTTTATCTGTATCTTTGTAGCCTATGGCAAAAGCATTCACACCCGATCCCGACAATAAGGAATTTCAGGATGCCTTGAACCTCGTGAGGTTCAGCAACCAGAGCTTCTTCCTTACCGGAAAAGCCGGGACGGGAAAGTCGACCTTCATCAAATATGTATGTGAGCACACGCGCAAGAAACACGTTGTGCTCGCTCCCACAGGTATTGCCGCCATCAACGTAGGGGGAGCCACCCTTCACAGTTTCTTCCACCTGCCGCTCCATCTGATTCTGCCCGACGATCCCAACTATAGTCTGCGCCATGGCAAGATCTTCGAGTCGCTGCGCTACAACCGTGACATGCGCAAGCTCATCAACGAGGTGCAGCTCATCATCATCGACGAAGTGTCGATGGTGCGCTGCGACATCATCGATTTCATCGACAAGGTGCTGCGTGTCTTCTGCCGCAAGATGCGAGAACCCTTCGGTGGCAAGCAGGTGGTATTCGTCGGCGACGTGTTCCAGCTGGAGCCTGTCGTCCACAGCGACGAGTTGGAGATTCTACACCGCTTCTATCCCAACGCCTTCTTTTTCTCGGCCCGGGTGTTCCGGCAGATGCCCCTGCTCAGCATTGAGCTCCGCAAGGTCTACCGCCAGCGCGACAAGGCTTTCATCTCTGTGCTCGACCGCATCCGTACCAACACCATCACGCCCACCGACTTGCAGCTGCTCAACCTCCGCCAGACTGCCGTACCGCAGGAAGGCCGCCTCTGCATCACACTGGCCACAAGGCGCGACAAGGTGGACTTTATCAACGACCAGCACCTGAGCAGCATCGACGACGACATCGTATGCCTCAAGGGCGAGATCAAGGGTGAGTTTCCCAAGACCAGCCTGCCCACCTTGCAGGAATTGGAGCTCAAGCGCGGCGCACAGGTGATGTTGCTCTATAATGATCCCGACCGCCGGTGGGTGAATGGAACGCTGGCTAAGGTGGTGGACTTCGGAGAGGAATTCGTCAGGGTGGAGACGGAGGGCGGACAAAAATACGACGTGGGGCGCGTGATGTGGGAAAACATGCGCTATACTTATAATGAGAAGGAAAAGAAAATAGAGGAACAGCAACTCGGCACGTTCACGCAATATCCCTTGCGGTTGGCCTGGGCCATCACCATCCACAAGAGCCAGGGACTGACCCTCAACAACGTCATCATCGACCTCTCGGGCGGTGCTTTTGCTGCCGGGCAGACCTATGTGGCCCTGAGCCGCTGCAGGTCGTTGGAAGGCATACAGCTCTTGGAACCCATCAAATACTCCGACGTCTTCGTACGTGGCGAGATCCTACAGTTTGCCCATGGTTTCAACGACCAGAAACGGCTCACCCAGACGTTATCTTATTCGAAGGCTGACATAGAATATGCCGCTACGGTGAAGGCTTTCGACGCCGGTGACTTCCAGACGGCACTCGACCATTTCTTTGTGGCCATCCATGCCCGCTACGATATCGAGAAGCCACTGGCCCGCCGGTATATCCGCCGGAAGTTGGGCGTCATCAACCGGCTGCGCTCCCAAAATCATGAGCTGCGCCGCCAACTGAAGTCGCAACGCGAGATGCTAACCCGGCTGGCTGAGGAATACAGCCAGATGGGCGACGAGTGTATTACAGCTTACGGTGACGCTGCATCGGCACTTGCCAACTACGACAAGGCTCTGCAGCTTGATCCCTCGTCGATGCGTGCCCTCATGGGGAAGGCTCGGGTGCTGCTCAAGACGCAGCCCACCAAGGCGTTGCCATGGGCCGAGAGGGCCGTGAACACTGGTGCTGTGCTGCCTGCGATTTTGCTGCGTGGCGAGTGTCAGATTGCCGTCGGCCACTTGAAGGCGGCCCGGGAGGACGCGGCATTAGCGCTCGACCTCGACGTGGAGAGTGCTGAGGCCCATGAACTCATGGCCACTGTGCTTACCCGGGAGGGCGATGAGGACCAGGCATCTATCCATCAGGCCATCGCGGAAGAGCTCAGAAAGCGAAAGGACAGAAAACGGAAGGGCTAAAGGAAGACCACGGCTGGCAATATAAAAGACAGAGAAACAGAAGTGATGAAAAATAAGGAACAGTAAAGATGATCGTCAAACTTTATTCTAAAAACAACAGCCAACGCACCCTCGACCGCATTACGTCGGTGCTGCAAGATGGTGGTATCATCGTTTATCCCACCGACACGACTTATGCCTTAGGCTGCTCGTGCCTGAAAGAGCGGGCTGTGGAGCGCATCTGTGAACTCAAAGGCGTGGATCCCGCGAAGCATTATCTCTCTATCGTCGGTCCAGACCTGAGTCATATCAGTGAATATGCCAAAGTGGACAACGCAACGTTCAAACTGCTCAAGCGCCATACGCCCGGACCGTTCACGTTCATCCTCAACCCTAACAGCCATCTGCCCAAGATCTTCCGCAACCGCAAGCAAGTGGGCATCCGCATTCCCGACAATCCTATTGCCCGCGAACTCTGTCTGCAATTGGGAGCGCCCCTGCTGTCGGCGACCATTCCCTATGGTGAGGACGACGATATAGAGTATTTGACGAACCCGGAACTCATCCATGAACGGTTGGGCAGCAAGGTAGATATGGTTATCGACGGGGGAATTGGAGGCTACGAACCCTCTACCATTGTGGACTGCACGGATGGCGAGCCCCAAATTGTCAGGGAAGGAAAGGGAGTATTTTAACAAAGTGTTTTGCCGTTAGCGAAAAAAACACTAACTTTGCAAGCAAATTCATTCAACTGCAATATTATCGTTATGAAACAGACAATTCTTGTTACTGGAGGAACAGGTTTTATAGGTTCCCACACGAGTGTAGAGCTCATTGAGGCCGGTTACAACGTGGTAATTATAGACAACCTGTCCAACTCCAAGATGGAAGTGGTCGACGGAATTGAAAAGATCACGGGTGTACGCCCCGCCTTTGAGAATGTGGATCTTCGCGACAAGGAAGCTACGGAAGGCGTATTCAAGAAATACCCCGGCATTGCGGGCATCATTCATTTCGCAGCATCCAAGGCCGTTGGCGAGAGTGTGCAGAAACCACTGCTCTATTATCGCAACAACATCGTTTCACTGGTGAACCTGCTTGAACTCATGCCCAAGTACAACGTGAAAGGAATCATCTTCTCCTCTTCCTGTACCGTCTACGGTCAGCCCAAGCCTGAAAATCTGCCTGTAACAGAAGACGCTCCTCATCAGAAAGCTACCTCTCCCTACGGAAATACCAAGGAAATCAACGAACAAATCATTTACGACTATATTCATAGCGGTGCCAACATCAAGAGCATCATCCTGCGCTATTTCAATCCTATCGGTGCTCACCCGTCGGCACTCATCGGTGAATTGCCCAATGGCGTTCCTGCCAACCTCATTCCCTACGTGACACAGACCGCCATGGGAATCCGTGAACAGCTCACCATCTTTGGCAACGACTATCCCACGCCCGACGGTACTTGCATCCGCGACTATATCTATGTGGTGGACTTGGCCAAGGCTCATGTGGCTGCTATGCGTCGTGTGCTCGACGAGGAAACAGAACCCATCGAATATTTCAACATTGGTACGGGACGCGGAAACTCTACCCTGGAAATCGTTGAGACCTTCGAGAAGGCTACCGGAGTGAAAGTGAACTGGAAGTACGGCCCCCGTCGTGAAGGAGACATCGTGAAGATCTGGGGCGACTGCACAAAGGCCAATAAGGTGTTGGGCTGGAAAGCTGAAACTCCGCTCGAAGATGTGCTTCGCAGTGCATGGAAGTGGCAGCTGAAACTGCGCGAAGATGGAGTGATGTAATAGCAGTTTGGAACTTTTCTGACTGTCACTCAGCGTAATCATCAGCAGCAACTCTGAGAAATAAATCGCTGACACTACGAAACATCTTCGGCAGCTCTACGAAATAAAAAACGCTAACCACAAATCAGTGGTTAGCGTTTTTCGGCTCATTGCCTGTTGGCTGCTTGCTCTTGTCGTCAGGATCAGGCTTAGGCTGAGGCTTCACTTTCTTCTGTACATCGAGCAAGGTGCGCTCGCCATTTGCATTGTGGCCAAAAACTACCGTGATCGTGTCGCCTTCGACGAGGTTGCCGTGAATCTGTATGGCATCGTCTTTCTCGAAGATCGTATCGCGCAGCGAGGGCATCAGTTTCACTTCCATCGTCGTGGCGGCATCATCAAGATAGATGAATGTAGACTCCAAGTCGTGACTCGTGTTGGTTGGGGCCAGACTGTCCACAGAGTCGCGGGGCTCAAAGTCCTTGGCCGGTACGGTGTCGCCCAAGGTCAGCTGGTTGGAGGGCTGGCCCTGGCGGTTGCATCCCGCCATGGTGGCGGCTATGAGCAACAAAATTGCTATGAATGATTGGTTTCTCATAATCTTGCTGTCTTATCGTTGTTTCGTATCGATAGAGTTTTCAGCTCTTTCTCTCACATCATCTCCCGCTTGATCAGTCGTATCTCGTCGTAGGTGTAGTCGTCGCCCAACGCTTCTTTGATGGGTTTCAAACCCACGTCGTCGCCCAAGTCCTTGAAGGCCTTGCGGATCGTCTCCGCTTTGTCGTTGGGAATCAGCCGGTTGATGTCGAAGCCTTCTTCGCCAAAATAACAGATGATGTGGCTCCACACAGTGCTCTTGCTCAGTCCGCGGGTCGTGGCGATCTCCTCAATGTCCTTTCCCGACTTGAAGAGCATGAAAGATTGCATCGAAGAGGGAATCTTGTCTTCTTTCTTTGTCTTCTGTTTGGTCTCTTTCTTCACCTCGGTTTTCTTTGTCTCTTTATGCTGCGATTTCTGTTTGGGCTTGCCCAGGATGGCATCGGCCCGTTCCTGCTGATACGTCAGAAGGTCGAAGCCGTTGGTGCTGATGGCCTTCAGCAAGCGGTAGGCAATGTCATAGTTGGTCTTGAGATTATCCAAATTGTTGTTGAGCTGCTTGGCCACAGACGCATTGCCAACCGTGATCTCTGCGGTGTGGCGCAACACGTCGTCGAAGAGGGTATGCAGGTGTGTGGCGAAATATCTCGCGCTGTCCTTCACCCGTTGTTGGAAGGCCGGTTCTTTGAGTTCCTCCACCGTTTTCCGGTCGATCACCGTGCGCCATTTCATGGCTACTTCCATCACTTGAGCTTGCAGGGAGTCGGCCGTTTTCTTATGAAGGAAAGTCAGCGTGTTGTATTGTTTTGACAGCGAACCGATGAAAAGCCGCATCAACAGATCCTCCCCCTGCTGGATGGGCTGGAAGTCGAAGAGCGAGAGCAATTGTTCCTTATAGTAATTCTGCTTCAGCCGCGGCAAGTCTTCAATGCTCCGCTGGGCTGCCGTCTCCTGGTTGCTGATATAACTTTCTACGCGCAGGTCGTTTTGTATCACGGCCCGTGTGATAGGGGTTGCCAGCACGATGCCTTCCAATGTGCGGCACCGGCTCAGCGCCACGTAAACCTGTCCGCTGGTAAACGAGTAGCCGGCATCAATAATAGCATGTTCGAAGGTGAGGCCCTGGCTCTTGTGTATCGTGATGGCCCAGGCGAGCCGAAGGGGAATCTGCGTGAACGTCCCCTGGACATCGGCCACGATCTCGTTTTTCTCGTTGAGCTTGTATTTCGCGTTCTCCCAGGTCTGCGGCTCCACGGTGATGAAACCATCTGAGTCGGGGCATTCCACTTCCACCCCGTTGTCATCGTTGATCGCATGAACGATACCGATCTTGCCATTGTAGTAGAGTCCCGTAGGATCGTTGCGGATAAACATCACTTGCGCTCCGATCTTCAGTTCGAGATGGGCATCGGTGGGGTAGGACATTTCGGGAAAGTCACCATCGACATGAGCGTTGAAGGTATAGCTCCGTCCGCTGAGTCGTTGCAGCTCCGAGCGGTTCTGGCTGTCGGCCATTCGGTTGTGGGTGACCAGCCGGATAAAGCCGTCTTTCTTGTCAGGTCGGAATTTGGGATCCAGCCGCATATTGAGCAGTTGCAGGTCGGCGTCGGAGGGATGTCCTTCGCGGATATGGTTGAGGATGGTCAGAAATCTTTGGTCACTCTGGCGGTAGACCTGTCTGAGCTGAATCGTCACGTAGGGCGTGCGCTTCAGTGCGTCGGAATCAAAAAAGAAAGGCGACTGATAGTATTGGCTGATCACAGCCTCGTCTTCGGGGGTGACCACAGGGCAAAGTTGGTTTAAATCGCCAATCAAGAGCAGTTGCACTCCGCCGAAAGGTCGGTTGTTACGACGAAGGCGTCGCAACACGTTGTCGATCTCGTCAAGCAGGTCGGCCCTCACCATTGACACCTCGTCGATGACTAACATGTCGAGCGTGGAAATGATGCGTCGTTTGTCGCGTGAGAAGTCAAACCGTTGTTGGATTTGGGCTCCAGGAATGTAGGGAGACAACGGAAGCTGGAAGAAGGAATGGATGGTGACGCCTCCCGCATTGATGGCCGCAACGCCCGAAGGGGCGACGACGATCATGCGCTTGGTGGAATGTTCACGCACATATTTCAGAAAGGTAGTCTTGCCCGTTCCTGCCTTTCCCGTCAGAAATATGCTGATGCCTGTATGCTCAACGAAGTCCCAAGCCTGGCTGAATTCTTGATTGAATGTCATGATAACGAAAGGTTGCTTTTGCCTTCATGCAAAGATACAACAATTTTGAATTGTGGAAAAGATGAAGGTGATATTTTTTTTCTTTGGCTGCTTTGCTGTCCTTAGATTTTTTGCGTTTTGTTTTGAATTCCCAAATTCATCAGACATCCTTCAAAATGTTAAGTAATTCGTTCGGGGTGAAAGCTCCGTCAACCTTCTTACTCTCAAATACCATAAAGTATCTGTAGTCTCTTCCACAAAGTCGCTCCCATTCTTTGCCGAGTTCTCTCTTTCGCGTCGAATCATCGTTGTCGAGGAAGTCGCCCTTTGTCTCGATGAGCACCGTCTTTCCAGATCTCATTCTGACTATGAAGTCGGGATAGTGATTGATGAAGCCGTTGATGAAAAATCCATCCTGTCTCTCGGGATTGCGGTGCCAGAATAACACACTGTCAAGGTCGGCCACCGCTTGAATCATTCGTTCTTCAAATCCGTTCACCTTTTCTTCTCTGGCATAGAGGCCCTTGTCAACGCCTACCAACTCTTGCTTGGCAAAAGTCACCTTATTCAAGAAAGTGTAACGTGGTTCTATGTCTATGTTGCCTTTTGCAATCTGACAGTTGAACATCTTCTGACGGTAATCAATCAATAGATTGTTGATTTTGTCAACAATGTTGTCCTTAGCCTGATAAAGATGATCCCACAGGAACAGGATCTGATCGCCGTCTAAGGGACTAATGACTTTCTCCACATAAGCATTGAGCGCACTATGGGAGATAGAGTCGAGTCCACGCACAGATTCCACCTCTTTTACCAGTTTCTGTAATAATTGACGTTTTCGGCCTATGGGTGATAAATCAACAAAGTATTTCCTGATATCGTTGAGAATTTCGCTATTGTTCTTTCTCACCGGCACATAGTCGTCCTTACCACTTTTCTTAAGATCAATCGTGGTATCCTCCGGATTGCTGAAATCGAATTTGATGTTGGCATCTTGCAATTCCAAGTTGAACCCTTCGTTAAGCATGCTCTTGTCAAGCAGCATAGGGTCGTTATCATCATCACAAGATTTTTGATTAAAAATGCCGATTGGCTTTTTTACATACTTGATGAACATTGGTATGTTCATTTCAAAAGCAACATCAGAGTAGTCGTCATTTATTACGCTATACAGATTATCTCCTCCTATCGAAGCTAAAGGGTCGTGAGAAGTTTCTTGTTCTTGTTTTTCCGTCTTTTTGTCAAAATCATCACTTTGTCTCAGACTCTCCTGCTCAAATTGGTTGGTTTCGCTGTCATCATCACTTGCTGCATTAACTGATTGCTTGATGGCTTCGGCCTCATCTGGCGTCAGATGGAGCGAGCCGTCGTTCTCTTCATCTTCCTTTTGCTGATTGTCGTTTGATTCCGATCCGCCCGGCTCATTCATATCCTTCGCTTCATTCATCGTAGAGAATAAGTCTGGTGCTTCTTCTGGTTGCTGTTTTCTGATGTCTTCGTCGACTGTTACCTCGCGATAGTCCTTGCGGCTATAGCCACACCGCTCCAGCGACTTTATAATACGCGTTACTGTGTCCTGAAACTCACTGCTGTTGGTGAACACATAGCTTAAGTTGAGCAGCTTATCCGCATGGTTTTCCGTGTAAGGCAAGCGCAGGATGCGCCCCAGCACCTGCTCCACATCCACCTGACTGGTGCGGTTGGCCAATGAGGCAAGGATGTAGGCAAACGGACAGTCCCATCCTTCTTTCAGCGCATTCACCGTGATGATGTAGCGCACTTCACAAGCACGCGACATCAGGTCAATGCCCTGCAGTTCGTCAATATTGGCTGTCTTGATTTTTACCTGCTCCTCGTGGACTTTGAGTTCTATGAGTTGTGCTTTTATCTTCTCGAAAGTTACGCTGTCGTCATCGTTACGTGGCTGTGACTGAAACAAAACGATAGGACGGATGTAGCGTCCTCCGGCCTGCTCCATGATTTGAGCGTGGCGCTCAAGACTATTGCGCAAATGGATGGCACTGGCGATCACGTCACCGATACTGCGGCGGTTTTCCACGATCACGGGCAGTTTCACCATGTTGGCCACTTTCAATTCCATGGCATCCACAAACGATATGACGTTGCTGTTGTCGCGGGGCGTAGCTGTCAATTCCAGTATGAAGCGGGGTGAGAGGTTGCGAAGCATCTCCACCCGCAGGTCAGCCTTGAAGTTGTGGCTTTCGTCAACAATCACCACAGGATGCAGAAAGGCAAGCACTTGAATAAGGGCCGTTGGAGCCACTTCGTCTATTCTGGTAGCATTAACCTTATCGCGATATTCAATGAAATTGCCGTTCTCTCGGTAGGCAAGTGGCTTGCTCTGCTCGTCGCTTGCATTCTTCTTGACTCTGATATTCTCGATAAAAGAGGCCGCACTGAGCACGAGGATGGTAAGGTTGTCACGCACCTCATGTAAGTGGAGGCCTTGTCCGGCCAAAGCCGCCGTCTTGTCAATCACGTTCACCCTATGTCCGAACAAGGCGTCAATGCGCTGGCGATAGGGATGGCTCGTGTCCTGCAGCTTTTCCAAGGTCTGTTTCAGAATGATGTCGCTTGGCACAAACCAGCATACCACCTTGTTCTCCACACCAGCCTTGAGCCGCTCCATGATTGTGCTTAGGGCATTGCAGGCAATGAAAGTCTTGCCGCCGGCAGTGGGTACCTTCAGCGTCACACGGGGCGAGCCGGGCACCGTGTCCACGTAAGGGCGCAATGCGTCGGTGGCCCTGGCGTTGAGGTCCAAGCCCTTGTTCATCCAGTATTGGGCGTATGCGGCCGACAGACTCTTTGAGTGGTTCAGCACGTCGATATAATCTTCCAAGTCGCGCAGGGTGCGCTTTTGATAGCTTTTCAGTTCCATAGACAGGTGTGGTTAGAATCGGTTGATGTCTCTTGGTATTTTCTTGAACACGATGTTCAGCTTCTGCAACATCTCCGGCGACAGCAAGCAGGTGTCAGCATAGACCACATAGCGGTCGGCCTTCTTCACGACTTTAGCCAAAGTCTCCAGCGACAGACAAGTCTGTCGGTCTTGCTCATAGAAGAAGAAATATCCTGTGCCGTCTTTATAGTCGAGAAGATAGGGATACTTCGCGTCGCGTCGGCGTGTGAGCGGGTCGTGGGTCTCTGTGTAATAGATGTATTGCCGGATTTTCTCTTCGCCCACCTCCTCGTTGATGTTGCCGTCATCGGTGAAGAGCCGCTGCCCCAGTTCATAAAAGTCGAATTGACCGCCCAATCCATCGCGATGCCCTTTGATAACCTTGCTGCCGACCACAGAGAGCGTGTTGTCCAAAAGCTGCATCTTCACGCTGTCATAGTCAGACCGAAACATCTCCATCACGTTGTTGGCCTCGCCGAGCCATCTTTCCATTTTCTTCAGTGCGGTTACAGTGAGTTTCTTGGCATAGAGCGTCTCCTTCTTTGTGCCTTGGTAGTCGTAGCCCGTCATTATCTTGCGCACGCGCCCGGCGGTGATGCACTCGGCATAGTCCATCAGTTCCACGAGGATGGTCTTGCGTATGCCGTGGTCGCGCTTGTTCAGCCGGAGGGCGGCGTGCATGGTGGTTCCGCTTCCGGCAAAGGCATCTAAGATGATACTGTCCTCATGGGTAGCAATTTCCAAAATGCGTTCTATCAGCCGTGTAGGCTTGGGCGTGTCGAATGGAGACTTGCCGCCGAAATATTCCTTCAGTTCTTTCTTTGCTTCGTCTGTATGGCCTACTTCAGTATGAAGCCAAAGATTAGTAGGCAGTTTCCCCTCTACATTACTAAGATATGTCTTTCGACGGATGCCTCCCTTTCCTCCACTTGTGAAATAGAATCTCGGCCACTGTCCCCGGTTGTACACGGCTTGTGCTTTTTCCCTTGAAACGTCGAGAGGTTCCTTCAGCATGATGGCCTTCACCTCAGGCCGCACCTGTTCCTTGGGCACGCCGCATACCTCCGCCCTCCGCCCGTCGTCGTGCAGGTCGCGCAACTCGTAGGGGCACCAGCCTTCCATATAGCTCAGCATCGCGTTTTGCTCATATCGCCAGTGTGCCCCCTGGTAGGGATAGATCAGCTCGCCCGTGAAGGGATGTTGGATGGCATATACCATTCCCTGGTGGGTAGCGGCATCGGAAGCGAATGCGTCAGAACTTGTCCATGGCATTGTGTCGTTGTCAGGGTTCTTGTACTTGCTGTCCATCTCTTCCGTGCGCTCCAATTTGTTGGGTTGCCATCCCGGTCTCTTGCTAAAAGCCAACAGGTGCTCGGCCTCGGTGGGGATGCCCTTGGCATCGTTACGGGGCGAATAGGCTTTCTGCCAGATGATGTCGCCCACGAAGCACTGCCGGCCGAAGATCTCGTCCATCACCAAGCGCAGGTGGGCGCACTCGTCGTCACCAATGCTGACAAAGATGGTGCCTTCGTTGGAAAGCAGCTGCCGCAGCAGCATCAACCGCGGATACATCATACACAGCCACTTGTCGTGGCGTGAGAGGTCCTCGCCCTCGGCACCCACCACTTGATTGAGCCAACGACGTATCTGCGGGTCGTTGACATTGTCGTTATATACCCACTTCTCATTGCCTGTGTTGTAGGGAGGATCGATATAGACGCAATCCACCCTCCCCTCATACTCAGGTAGCAGAGCCTTCAGCACCTCAAGATTGTCACCATGGATAATCTTGTTCCCGCTGAATGTTTCAGAGGTGTCATCGGGCTGCTCTGCCCTGAATCCGTATTGATGTTCCAATGTACGGAAAGCCACGTCGTGGTGATGGCTCACCACCTTCTCTTTCCCAATCCACTGAAGTGTAGGCATAATCTGAATTTTCTTTGTCAATACTTATGAGTTACAAAATTACGAAAAATTCTCATAAGCACCAAATCAAACGATCATAGTTTCCTTCCCACAGTATTGTGCTTAATGGATTACCAGCAGGCCTGTTCTCGTGAACTTGATCACGTGCTCCAAGGTACAGATTGATCGTTATTATTACCGCGACGGAAAAATCAGGGCTTTCTAATCACTTGCGCGAAGATTTAGGAGAAGCGATATATTTTATGCACCTCAAGTGCAATTTTATGCCAAAGCAATTTTCGTCATGGATTGGCTTTACCCCTGCAAGGGGTGGAGCTTAAGTTATGGGATAGACAGCGAGCTTGCTCGTAAGGCTGCCCCATAACTTAAGCTCCATAGCTCTTAATGGAGCGAAAGCCTGTCCATGACAATTTTCTATTACTATCAGAATGTACAATGCATTTGCATTATGCTTATAAACAAAAAGCAGCAAATTGCCGCAGCAGTTTGCTGATCTCCGGTGGGGAGGACATAAGAAGAGAAGTTGGACTTATGGCTGGCAAAGGATCGTACACACTCGATCCTGGAAGCGGCGTCCGTTGCGACCGTTCATCAGTCCTTGATTGATGATGCTGAAGCACAGTTCATGGCCATTGGCAGCGCGGCAATAGCCGCACAGTGAACTGATGCCCGTCACGGTACCCGTCTTGGCGTGTACGTTGCCATTGGTAAATGAGCCGCGCATGCGGTTGCGCAGTGTGCCGTCAACGCCGGCAATGGGCAGGGAGGGGTACAGGTGGAGATAGATGTTCTGGTTCTTCCATGCGTAAGTCAGCATGCGCACTTCGAGTTGAGGGCTTACATAATTGTATAAGGAGAGTCCCGACCCGTCGGCAATTTGGTATCGTTTGGGGTCGAGTCCCACTTTTTGAAACAACCGGTTGATGATTCGGCGGGCGTCGGAAGCCGTTGCGGGCCGCTCTCCTGTGGAGGCGGCAATCTGATAGAACATCGATTCGGCATAGAGGTTATCGCTCTCCTTGAGCATCTTCATCAATATCTGGTCGATGGTGTGGAAGCGCGTGATGATGCACTTGGCATCCGCTGGTTTGCGGCCCGTGGAGGTAAAAGCGTCAACGTAGATGCCGGCTTCCTGCAATTCACGTCGGAAACGGACCATAAACTCATCCTTGCGCGAGAAGACCAAAGGTGAGAGCACAGGGTTGTCGTCGTCCCAGCACCAACCTTCGCCGAGCATCTTGTCGTCTTTCATCGAACGGTCGGCGTAGAGCGTGCCACGGATCGTGTCGATGCCCATCTTGTGCAGGCTTTCTACAAAGGCCCGCATGTCGTCGACATTGAATCGCGGGTCGAACCCACCGTCTACATAGATGTTGCCTTTTAGCACTCCGTCGGCGATGTCGCCAGTATAGCAGAGTTCGGTCTTGAACTGATAGCTGCCCCCTAAGCGGTCGAGGGCGGTGATGGCGGTGATGGTTTTGAGCGTAGAAGCCGGGCGCATAAGCTGGCGCTCGTTGTGGCAGTAGATAGCAGAGTCGGCGGTGAGGTCGTAGACCATGATGCCCACCTGCGACGTCTGAAACATGTCGTCCTCTAACAGCCGGTTGATGTGATAGGCAATGGATTGCGGCCACGGCATCGACACCGAGTCGGCCTGAAGCGTGTCGATGGTGAGTGTGTCGTCGATGCTGTCGCTTTCAACCTCGATCTCTGTCTGTGCCAGACTTGGCAGAAGCCAAAGCGACAACAGCAGGGACAGAAACATCCTCATTCTCATATTCAAATTTTTCATCCTATGCGTTCTCATCGTTAGCAGTCGACTGTCGGTCGGTTGATGTGCGCAGTCGTTTGTTCAGTTCCTTGATGAATTCCTCCTCCATGGCAGGCTCTACCGTCTCCAAATGTCCGGCCCCATATTCCAAAAGCAGATAGTGGACAAGGCCAAAGGTGGTGCGCATCCGGCGGCAGTTCGTGATCTCGTCCACACGGATGCGGCGTTGCCTGACAAAGCGTCCTTTGTTGATGATGAGTTCATCGCCATCAAAGGTGTAGGCCGAATGCAGTACCCTCTCGGAGACGGCCACGACGATCAACGACATGAACAATGCTGGCAGTACTTGTCGCTGCCAAAAGAAGTAACCAGCCATGATGAGGAACACCACTAAGCCCAACTTAGCCTGAATGGTGAAGTTGCGTTGAAATGTACGTTTCATAAAACGACTGCAAAATTACAAAATAATTGGGAAAGAGGCAAATATATGGAAAACAAAGACTCACGTTCCCGCTTCTCCTTGGCATTGGAGAAAAAGAAACGTGAGTTGTAGTGAAGCGCGTGCCTTGCGTCTCGGTTAGTGAGTAGCTGCTCAATGGGTAAGCGAGAACTTCATGTTGAAGCCGAAATCGTGGGTCGTTGTGGGATAGCTGCTGCTTGAGAGCAATGGCGTATTCTTCTGCATGTCGTAGTAGAAGCTCATTGTCAACATGCGGGAGAGGGTATAGTCGGCAGTGAAACTGAGCTTGAAGGCCGTGTTGCCCGAGCTGGCCGAACTGGTCATCGTGGCGATGTCGCGCGAGATGTTGGCCTGCTTGCGATAGCTGACGTCGAGACGCAGGTTGAGGTCATGGCCGGTGTTGTTGCTGTTGCGGCCGCTCTTGGATGAGCTCTGGCTGTTTGACTCGTCGTCACCCTTCTTTTTGGACTTCACCTTGCGGTGGTTGCCGCCGCCGAAGAGGTTGAAGTTGCTGAGCTTGTAGCCGGCTCCCAACACCCAGTCGTGGCTGGTGGCCTCGTTGAGCTGGACGCTGGTCATTGAGAGCGAGAGTACGCGTGTGGAACGATATTCCAGCTTGGCCGTGAGGTTGTTGTTCAATGTCACGTCGACACCGAGCAAGGGTGAGAACGACTCGTTGAGACTCACTGTCGATACGTTGTACATACTGCTCGGCATGGGGCTTCCTGTGGTAGTATTCTCGATGAATCCCAGTCCGTTCATATACTCCATGAAGGTACTGTAGGAACTGTAGGAGCCAATGGCAAAAATGCTGCGGTAGGCATGGTTGATGTTGACGCTCTTGAAGATGTCGCGCAGGAAAGGCAGTTTGCCGAGTCCACTGTAGCGGATGGTCCAGTTGGGTAACATGCGTGCCAGTGAGGGGAAGATATCAAGCTTTCCTCCACCCGAGGATGTATAGGCCGAGAGGAATGCCGGCACCATCACATCGGCACTGTATTTGTCTACACCACCGTTGGCCGGGTCGAAGGTCTTACCGGCAAGCGACGAACCTGCGGGATAGACTGCGCCCGCATATTGGGCCTCGACTCGTTGGCGGTAGCCTTCGAGGGAGTTGCAGAACTTGTTGAAGCTCTTGCTTTGATAGCCATTGGTGGCGTCTCCAATACCTTCGAAGGCACTCTTGAGCGAGATGGTGGTCATGTTGAATGTACCACTTTCGGTCATCGGGTTGCCCGCGTACATATATTGTATGCTCCTGCCGCGGGTGGTCGAGCGGCTGGCGGTGAGGTCGATCTTGAAGTTGCGCAAAGGCTCGAGGGTCATGCGCAGCTGCAGGTCCTCGCTCTTGTTGGTCGTTGCCGGCGTGGCCACGGAGTTGTTGCTGAGCAGCCATCCGTTGCGACGAGCCTTCTCGATATAGTCGTCGCCGATGAGACCGAAGGCGAAGTCGACTCCGGGCGACATCACTCCCGTGTTGCGGCTTTGACCGAAGGCGTCGCCCACTTTGGGCATGAAGCCGGGCAGCGACATCGAGTAGCGGTTGGTGTAGCTGATGCTTGCATTGCGTATCATCATCAGGAAGCGGGCTGCCGACTGGGCCGTGCGGTACCACTTCTGTTCGTCGAGAGGAGCTTTGGCGGTGACGCTGAGTTTCAGTTTCAAGAGAGAGTCCACCTTGTTGGTGATGATGATCGTGTTGTCGTCCTTGCGGCGGTAGCGCAGCTTGTAGGGCTTGCCGTCGGCAGTCTTGGCCATGACGATGAGTCGGCGCGACTTCTTGTTGTGCTTCACCGTGATCGTCGTGTCGGGGCGTAGGATGATTTCCTTCTCAAAGGTGTTCTTGTTCTTGGGCAGGTTGCCCTTCTGTTCTTCTGCCTTTTGGTCTTCCTTCGAGGAGTTCTGTCCCTTGTTGTTTCTTGGAGCCTTGTTGTTCATTTGGGCTCTCAATCCATCGACGTCTCGACGGCGGCCGGCGCGGTTGTCTTTGTCGAATCGCTCATTGGTCTTCTTGAGGAAGGGTATGTGGTTGTAGAGCTTCACGAGGTTCAGCGTTCCGTCGATGGTGAACGTGCGGTTGTTGATGATGGTGTTGCCTAAATCGGTGCTGTCCTCAAGCTGCGTTCCGCGCTGCCAGCTGTAGGTGGAGTTGTAGGAGGCATTGCTGTTGATCCAGTCGAAGATGGGGATGAGGTTGAGCGGCAGCTGATAGCTGGCCTGGAAGCTTTGGTTGTAGCTCAATGGAGTACCGAAGTGGCGTAGGCTCTGCTTCACCGAGTCTTTCCATGCCTCATAATGATCGGGGTAGAGGTTCTTGTTGATGGGAGTGTAGGGCTCCTCAATCTCGGCGTTGGTGGCACTTTGGAAGTTCATGTGCAGGTTCTTGGTCAGATCCCAGCGCAGCTGAAACTCTCTGTTCCACAAGAACTGCTCGCTGAAAGTGAGCGGCAGCTGATTATTCTCGGTCGACTCCATGTCGCGCTCCTGCAACTCATAGTAGTTACGGGTGATTTCCGAGTTGAATCCTACGCTTTGTGGCAGCCAGTTGAGACCGAAGCGCTTGAGGATATCCCAGTACTTCGATTTTGATTTAATCTTTTTGAAGGGCTCCAAAGGTTTGAAGTTGGGTGTCCAGTTGTAATCCATGGCCCCCCGCCATGCGTCCTCGTTCTCATATACCGTGGTCTTTCCCTGCGTGTGGCGGTGGGAGTGGCTGTAGGAGAAGCTGAAGTTGGCCGGGTCGTAGGGCATCGGATGGCGCTTGGTGGCAATACCAATCTTGGCATTCGAGATGGAGAAGTTGGTGTTGACAGTCTTCGTGATGGCGATGCTCTCGATGGAGTCACGCTCCGTGGGATCGGCAGCGCTGAGCGACTCGTCGAGCTTCATGTCCGTGTCGAGCGGATTGTACTTGGGCTTCACGCGCTCTTTGCTAACACTATAATAGAGAGGTATGGTCACCTTGGCCTTGTCGGGGAAGAACTTGCCCAACTCCAAGTTGGTGGTGAAGGTGTAGGATCCGTTGTCGTCGGTCGACCGCTCCTGCACACCTTCCTCGAGCCCTCCAAATCCGGCTGTAGCGTACTTGCCCTGAAGGTTGAGCGTTCCGAAGTCGGAAAGCTGGATGTTGAGGTTGCCCTGTGCTGCCCAGCCGCCGTCGTTGGTGTATTCGCGCAGACGGAGCTCATTGAACCACACTTCACCGCTCTTGTGGTCAGCCGAGAGGTTGCGCACACCGATGATGATGGTCTTCACCTCACCCAGCGACGGATTGCCCATCACGGTCATCTTGTTGTTGGGCTTGTTGCTGTCGTAGGCGGAGTAGGGCTGGTTGTAGGAAGCCTGACCGTTGGCGCGTGCTTTGTTGCGGTCGCGCTTCAGAGTGGTGAGGGCCTCCAGAGGGATGTTGAGCATGTTGTCCTCAGGCCATACGATCTCCTTGTCGGTCGTGCTATATTTGTTGTAGTTGCCGGGAGCCGTGAGCTTGAGGGGAATCTCATATTCATAGTAGTTGTTCTTATAGTCGGAGCCGAGGCGGATGAAGGCGGCCAGCTGGTTGTCCTGCAGGTTGGTGGTGTTTTGCTCGAAGGCATTGGCATGGATGAACATCTGCAGCTGCTTGTACTGGCGCAGGTCGAGTGTGGTGTTCTTGTAGACGCACTTCGACTCGTTGGTGCTCAGGTTGGTGATGTTCATCGAGAGAGCCTGCTCGTTGTTCTCCACAAGCTGAGGCTGCGTGGGGTCCTGTACACGTGAGATGCCGGGCGGCACGACATAGTTGACAGGCGTCTTGTCGTTGTTCTCCTCGATGTTGACCGATGCCGTGGTCATCGAACCCGTCTCTGCACTCGACGTGAGCGTCTGGTCGTAGGTGCGCCATTCGCCACGCACGAGGTCGAGCGATCCGAAGCGGAGGGTGATGGGGTGGGCGAATCCGGTGACGAAGACGCGGATGAAACGGATGCTGGAGAAGTCGCTGATGCTGCCCACCTTCTGTTGAAACTCGTCGAGTGGAATGCGGAAAAGATACCAGTCGGCCTTGCCGCGTCCGCCCTTGCGCAGTCCGGGTGTGGTCTCGCGCTTGTCTACAATGAAGTTCTGGCCCACCACAAGGTCTTCGGGACGGATGGAGACGTGATACTGATAGTATTTCTCGTATTCGTTGAGCGTGTAGTCCTGGTTGATATCCTCCACATCGGGCGTGGTCTTGTACGACGTGTCGTAGGTCTCGGTGCGGCTCTCGTTGTCGGGAGAGTTGCCCTGCGGGTTGTTGATGTACTTATAGCGGCGGATGATGGAGGCCTGCATCTGGTCGTAGTCTGTGCCGCGGAAGTAATGATAGTCGTCGCCGGCGGGGTCGGCCTGAATGCTGTCCCACACCTGAGTGGAAACCTTCGACTGCACCTCGTCGAGATAGGACTTATAAGGAGCAAAAGCCAGCTCCTGCTCGTCGTTGAGACCATTGAGACCGACATCCTGCAAGGCACGGCTGCCATTGGTCGTGGCGAAGGCGTAGGTCACCGTGGCCTGGTTGGGGATGCGGCCCCACTGCGTCTCGGTCCAGTTGGTGGAACCGTCGACGGGCATTCCGCTCTCATAGAACTTCTTGCCATCGCGCAGCACGTCCTCCGACACCTCACCGAGGTTGAAGTAGAGATCGCCACCGTATTCGGAAGCCTTGCCCTCCTCGCGACTGTAGATGAAGGGGTCGAGCATCCAGAACTCGATGTACTCGATGTTGTTCTCCTCAAAGTCGCTGTTGTCGATCTTGCGCATCATACCGCCCCAATGCTGCGTGGGATTGTTGAGCGTTCCGTCGCTGTTGACGTCGGGATTGAAGTTGTACGGCCCGCGCTCATTGGGGTAATAAGTGAGGTTGAGAGCCGATAGGGTGGCCGTAGCACCGTTGTAGCTGCTCTGGTTGCGGTTGGGATAGAGTTCGTTGACGTAGACCTCACGCACGTAGTAGTTGGACAGCTGTGCCAGGTCGCTGCGGATATGTCCGGGAGTGAGCGACGAGGAACGGCGGGTGAACAGCGGGTCGATGGTGTACCAGGAGAGCAAAGAGCGGTTGTAGCCCGAACGGAGCGTGGTCTTGTCGCTTGATTCGGGGAACATCGAAGGCACGCTCGACAGCATCCACGATGTCGGCGTGAGAATACTGATCTTATTGGTGGAATTCTCGAAGTCATCGATATATGAGGCCTTGTCCTGCGTGCCTTTGCTCTGTCCGGCGATGAGCTGGGCAAACTCTCCCGTAAAGGAGATTTGGGAGGGCTGGGTCAGATGGAGGAAAGGCAGCTTGTCGAGGATATTGGTGAGCCACTGGCTTTCCTTCTTCCAGTTCACGTTAAGGCCCCAGATGGTATTGTTCAGCGGCTCGTTGCCCATGTTGACCTTGGAAGTCAGGGCCTGTTCGGAGAGGTGCATCAGCGTACCGCTCAACAGGAAGTTCTTGCTGAAGTCGTATTCCCAGTTCACGCCGAACATCGTCTTGCGTTCCTGGCTGTAGTCGGTGTTGCTTTCGAGCGATACGCTCACGTTGGTGCCGGCGTCGATGATACTCTGGTTGAGGATCGTCACCGTTCCGCCACTGTAGTCGACACTGTAGTCGCTGCCCTCGGTGAGAGTGACGCCGCCAGCCGTGACCACCACCGATCCCTGTGGCACGTTGTAGGCACCTAAGGAAATCACATTGGCCGAGGTGCCGCGGTATTGGCCCACGAGCATATATTTGTCTTTTTCGGCTATCTGCTTGGCTACGGTCTTGATGGAGTCATAGAGCTCGGTGAAGGCATACTTCTCAGCTACGTCGGCGCTCACGCCATGCTGCACCAAGTAGTTGTACATGTAGCGGCCGAAGGGCTCGGGTTCGGGGAAGAACACGCGGCCCTTGCTCACCGTGTAGCCTTCCACGTAGTCGAAGTAGCCATTGGGGTGAGTTTTATTGTTGTTGTCGAGGCGGTCGGCGCCTAAAAGTTTGATGATGGTCTGTGCTTTCACCTGCTGCTCGGGGATATAGGAGATGTAGACGCCCGCCGTGTCGCTTTGATATTTCACGTCGAGGCGGAACTTTTCCTTCTCTATCGTTGAGCTGCCAAGATTGTAGACGTTTTTCATCATCAGGTTCCAGTTGCCTTGCTGCGGGTTGTTGCTGGTGTTTTTCAGCGACTTCACAAAGAGAGCCTGGTTGATGTCGGTGATGTCGGAGGCGAACTCACCCACCTGATAGGACGTTCCGCCGTAGGTGTATTCGTAGGCAATGGCCAGCACCTGGTCGGTTTGGAGCGTAGAGTTGAGCGAGACGTAGCCCAAAGCTTGGTTGACCGTGTATTCAGAAGGTGATAGCAGGCGTGCCTTCTCGATCTTCTCGTAGTCTGTACCGCCCACGAGTCCGGCTCCGTCGAGAGTGGTCGACACCTGGTCGATGTCGCGCGCGGCATTGTAGCTGCCCACCATCTCGCCATATTCGGTGTTGGCGTTGTTGGAGGGTACGGGTTGCCCCGTCGTGCTCCACCTCGGATTGCTCACCTTCGTGTTTTCGCCCAGGTCGGTGAGTGCTACGATGTTACGGGTATTGGAGGTGGTTCCAGTCTTGTTGGTCACCCAGATTTCCACGCGGTTGATATTTATGCCGGTAGTCATGTTGGGCAGCGTGCTCATGCCCTGCGCATAGTGGTCGCGGAAATACTGGGAGAGGAAGAAGTGGCGGTTTTCTTCGTAGTTGGCCACATCGATCTCAAAGGGTGTCAGTTGTACGCCGCCCTTACTGCTCACCGTCTTAGTGGAAGACTTTTTCTGTGAGAACACGGTTTGCAGTTTCAGTTTGCCAAACTGCATGTCGGTTCTCAGTCCGAAGAGAGAGCTGGCTCCCTTCACGAGCGAGGAGTTGCTGGGGAAGGAGATGTTGCCGGCCTCTACGAGCTTGATGATCTCATCTTCCTTGCCATCGTATTTCAATTTCAGGTTCTGGGCGTCGTAGTCGAAGGTGGGGTCGGTGTTGTAGTTGAGGTTCATGTTCACCTTATCGCCCACCTTGCCGTTCATGTTGAGGTTGATTTTCTCGTCGAAGTCCATCGTCGTCGTCTTTCGGTTGCGGATGGGCAGCGACGGGTTGTCGATGTTTTTCAGCGTGGCGCCAAACTTCAGTTCGGCCGTTCCCTGAGTCTTGATGCGAATGCCGCCGGGACCGAAGATCTTCTCGGCCGGCCCGAGGTCGAAGTGCATGTCGGTGAAGTCGAATTTCTCCTTGCCTTTTGCTTGGTAGATTTCCGCATTCTTGTCCTTGAAATATTGTTGCAGCGACCTGCGCTCCACCCATTTGCGATATTCCTCGGGCGTCATCATGATGGGCGCGTTGAGGTAGGTGTCGCTGATCTTCGAGCCGATGACGTATCGGTCGAGGGTGTCGTTGTAGACGACATCCTGCTTGAGGTTGTCGGGACGTTTCAGGTCGGCTGGATTCTGGTCGAGATCGTCGTAGGTGATGGGAGTGGTGCGCTGGATCTGCCAGCGTGGATGGAGCAGCGAGTCGGGAATCTCCTCTTCGTCGGCGCTCACAGCCTGGCTCTTCACCTCTATCTTTGGCTTGTTCTTGGTCTTGTCGTCCTGCGGCTGGGCATTATTTTCCGGACGAATGCCCTGACGTTGGTTTTGCTGTTGCTGTTGTTGGCGTTTTTGTTGTTGTTGGCGGCGGGTGAGATCGTCCTGCATAAAAGGCATGGCAAGTGCGCAGGTGGCAGCCAAAACCGACACCACAACCATTATCCTTCGATGAATTGATGACCAATGCTTCATAATTTTATTTTGAAGAAATCCAACAACAAATAAGGAGCGGCCCATCCGGAATCGTGCCACATGGAAAAAGGAAAAGCTCTCAAACCGTATGGCCCTATTTGATTAATTTTAGTGCCAGCTTCACCACTTGCTGGACTTCTATACCGGGATTGTCCTTCATCACTTGGTCCACGACCTTGGCACTTGGGGCCGGGGAGAAACCAAGCATAACGAGTGCGCTCACAGCCTCTTCTTTCACGGGCGATTCCACAATGGGCTGTCCGACTCCTGTGGCGCTCATCTCTTGGGTGATGCCGAGTGAGAGCACCTTGTCCTTAAGGTCGACAATGATACGTTGGGCCGTCTTCAGCCCGATTCCTTTCACCGACTTGAGCAATTTGTCGTTGCCCGAGGCAATGGCGTTGCCGAGTTCGGAGGCGGAGAGGGAAGAGAGAATCATGCGGGCCGTGTTGGCGCCTACGCCAGAGACCGTGATGAGCAGGCGATAGAGTTCACGTTCTTTCTTCGTGGCAAAGCCGTAGAGCGTGAAACTGTCGTCGCGGCCTCCTGCCGAGAGGGCTTCATGGATAAATAGCCTTACATCTTTCTTGCCTTGGATGGCACTGTATGTGTTGAGAGATATATTGATCGCGTAGCCCACGCCTGCGGCTTCTACAACGGCTAAAGCTGGAGTGAGTTCGGTCAGCTCTCCCTTGATATATTCAAACATTCTTATTAAAACGGATTATGTTTCTTTAAGAACGTTTTTCTCCTCGTTTTATTATATCTCCGCTTGTCGGATGTCACGGTATCTTCTCTTCAATTCTAATCTCTCTCGACTCCATGCGATATATTGACGATTGGAAAGAACATGTTCTCTCTCAGAGCTTTCGTCGGGTGAATGGATTATTTTGGAGATATTATTTCTGATTTGTATCAATACTTCGGTAATTTAATTCTTAACTGTTTTAACAGAGTTCAAGTTCCTCAAGTCGCTAACTTGTATCTCTGAGTTGGTAATAGTTTTATTTAATCGTTAGGCTTGTGAGCGCGAATCATAAGCTTCGAAGATATTTCATCCTTATTATTGAGCCTGTGCGACAGGTTAACCACAAAGTGTGGCGGTAGCCATCCAACAGTGTGGCGGTAGCCATCCAACAGCGTGGCGATAGCCACACTTTTTAATCTAATAAAAGGACTGTAGTTTAACGTTTTTGGTTGACTACTTTAAGCCTTATTTTTAATGTTGGTTGACCCGGTTAAACATTACTTTTATATTTGGTTGATACATGTGCGGCTTAGTCACGTTTATGGTTGATACAGC
>Ga0256404_1003258_pt1 | contig 33583 bp, 25 predicted proteins | sample RumenRJG_01DNA_FD_185990 | JGI IMG/M metagenome (GOLD analysis project Ga0256404, IMG submission 185990) | Bovine rumen microbial communities from Lethbridge, Alberta, Canada - RJG_01 | ecosystem: Host-associated > Mammals > Digestive system > Stomach > Rumen | place: Canada: Alberta | collected... | reverse complement strand
GCGCACCATCCAATGGAAGGGTGCGCCGGCAGACACTAATTGATGCTTGTGCTCAGGGATTCGGCCGTTTCCGAATCCCACTGCCGCAAGGTTTTCGGGTGAAACGCTTGAAAACCTTGCGGCAGGCTATCGAATATGCTCTTTGTATTATTGATATTTCAAGCATATTCGATAGCTGAGCACGCATTAATAAGCGATCCTGAAATAGTCCAAATATGTTTTATATTTATCCTGTGCGGTCAGACAAGTGTCTGTCAGGTAGCCTTTTTCATTATTCCACTCTTTCAATCCCCGGTAATAGAACATCTTCAGATTATCCTCAATAATGAAAGGAACAATATTGTATTTCAGGCATTCCTTGAACATAATCAATCTGCCCACACGGCCGTTACCGTCTTGGAACGGATGGATTCGCTCAAACTTTACATGAAAGTCCAGAATATCCTCAAAAGTCTTTTCTTCCTTGGCATTATATTCTGTAAGTAACGCTTTCATCTTATCGGCAACTTCTTCCGGAAGGACGGTATCCATACCACCGACCTCGTTTGGAAGTTTTTTGTAGCCGCCAACAGCGAACCAATCTTTTCTGGAATCGCTGGTTCCGTTCTTTAAAATCAGATGAAGCTCTTTGATAAACTTCTCTGTCAAAGCGGCTTTCGCATTATCAATGATCATATCAATGCAACGGAAATGATTTGCTGTTTCAATCACATCGTCAACATTGAGAACCTCATTTTCTATGCTGATCGTGTTGGTTTCAAAAATATACCTGGTCTGATCGTGAGTCAGACAGCTGCCTTCAATATGGTTGGAATTGTATGTCAAATCAATCTGTGTCTTATGGTAAATACCGCCAGAGTATTTGCTTGCCTTCTGCTCTTTCAGAATACCCAAAAGAGTAATCGGTTCTTCTTTTCTCTTGTTGGTACGCTCTGGTTTTTCTGCATTTTCAGGAATATTCCAGGTCTTGCCGGTAAGAAACGCTCCATTCACACGTCCCTGGGCACAATAGTTTCTAACACTACGCTCCGACACATCCCATTTTTTTGCCATCTCTGCAACCGAAAGATATCGCATCTGCTATCCTCCGTCATAAATCAAATCAAAAAAACAACACTTATCTATTGTATAGCATACCACATTATCGGCAAAAATACTAACAGCTTTTATTTTCGACTTCTTATTTTTGCCGAAACAGGAAATCTCGTTCCAATCATCATAACTCACAGCCACACTAAATCTTATAAGAAATATGATAGGAATCACATTCTGCAGTTTTATCTCCCAATAGAACCGGATTCGGCATTCCCTGAAGCAGTATCAGGATATGCCCACGCTTTCCGCCAGAATCGCCTCGACCACCTGAACATCCGCCGGCAGCCAGTCGACAGAATTCAACTCATCCGCGGTCAGCCATCTGGCCGCCTCATGCTCCAGCAAAACCGGTTCGCCATCAAGTAAGTCACACCAGAAGCAGTGCATAGTCAGATGAAATTTCGGATAGTCATATTCAACTGTGCACAGCTTCTCCCCGACCAGGATCTCTGATTTCAGTTCTTCCTTTATCTCCCGGATGAGAGCCTGCTGCGGGGTTTCACCGCGTTCTGTTTTTCCGCCGGGGAATTCCCATCCGTCCTTAAACTCTCCATAGCCTCTCTGTGTCGCCAGGATCCTGCCGTTCCTGCGAATAATTGCCGCCACAACCTCAATTGATTTCATGCTGTCTCCTTGTATATTCTTGTATCTTCTTATATCTTTCTGTCTATTGCCGCACAGTTTTCAGCGATCTTCCCTGAAATATCGATAAATGTCATTTCTGACGCGATGCTCCATCGCAAAGCGGAAATTGACAATCGGTTCCGTTTTGCCGTTCTCGTCCACCTTCTGCACCGTTTCGCGCCAGTGCGTCGGTTTCATCCTTCCCATATAATAGAAGTCGGTTCCCTCGTCATCACTCTTTTTAACAAAGAGATAGATTCGCAGCCCGTTGTTCTCACAATTTATAATATCCCGCGCCTCTTTGCTGTCCAGCCTGACATTATGCCGTGTCATCCATCTGAAATTCTCTTCGTCCTGAAATCCGTCATCATAATTGATCCCGGAGGAAATATCCGCCGCTTTGTTATAGGTCACAAAGATAGGACACGCATTGTCGCGGATCGTATATCCGAACACCGTCGCACTGGTTTCGTGCTTCCAGTTCAGCAGCCTGCACACATCCTTTCTGGAATATTTTTCATACAGGACAAAATTATCTTCGTCATGGGTCGCGTATTTGTCCCGGTAGCGCTCCAGTCCAAAGGAAACAAGGTCTTGCATCTGCTCCCGGTATTCCGGCTTGTTCAACGCCTTCCTGAACGCCTGCGACCGTATCCGGCGCCCCTTCGCCAGCTCCTCCGCATCGAAGAATTCCACCTCACCATACTTCTTTCTGTATGACTGCGCGTTCGTAAATTCCATGCTCATCACGTTCAGCGCCGAATCATAATCCTGTTTCCTGAAAGGCTCCCGACGAGTCCCCAGCCAGTCCCGAATAATGCGTTCACTCACCGAACCGTCCTCACACAGCACTTCCAGAATCAGCAATTCATGCGGACGCTTTCCGTTTACGAGAAAGTCAGAAACGAACTGCAGACTCTCCTGCTCCGCGTTTGTAAATCCGAAATCCTTTTTCTCCATCGCACTTATCAGGCGGTCATATGTTCCGTAATTGCTCAGTATCAGCATCGGATCGATTTCCCCGTAATGGTAGAAATCCAGTATTGTCGGAACGCGCCCCAGCTTCTGGCGGAATGCGCGGTATTTCGCGGCAATCAGCCTTTTCCCTGCAGTGAAGCTGTCGATCGATTCAAAGATTTTTCGTCTGGCGATTTCATCAAAATGAATCGTTGACGCTCCCGGAATAACATTTGTTCCCTCCAGAACATACTTCCGGACCGCATCTTTATTATATGTCCGGTCTCCCGACAGCGCCATCGGAATCAAGTAGTTTCGGGAATAATTCGCGATAAAGTCGAGCACCACAACATATTCTTTGTTCTCTGCCTTTCTCAATCCGCGTCCCAGCTGCTGAACAAAGATAACAGGACTTTCCGTCGGACGCAGCATGATAATCTGATTCACTTCAGGGATATCGATTCCTTCATTGAAAATATCGACCGTGAAGATATAATCCAGCTGATCTTCCCCAGAGGGTCCCGACAGACGCCTGATACATTCTTCCCTTTGTTCCTGCGTATCTTCTCCCGACAGGAACGCGGTTTTCAGTCGACGCCCTTCAAAGCAGCGCTCATTGAATTTCCTTGAAAGCTCCTGTGCAACATCCTTCCGGCTGCAGAACACCAGCCCCTTTACACGCTCTCCGCTATAACCGTAGAACTGCGCCTGGCTCAAAACATAATCCACTCGATCATCGCATGTGATGAGATTGAATCTGCTTTTGTCATCAATCTCCTCCCCGTTTATTTTCAAATCCGTAATGCCGAAATAATGAAACGGACAGAGCAAATCCTCTTCCATCGCCTGTCGGAGACGGATTTCATACGCGATGTTATTATCAAACAGACGGTAAACATCATATCCGTCCGTTCGCTCCGGACTTGCCGTCATTCCCAGACAGAATTTAGGTTTATAGTAATCGATAATTTTCTGATAGCTTTCTGCGCCGGATTTATGGGCCTCGTCAATTACAAGACAATCGAAGTGATCCGGCGGGAATCGCTCCATAATCTCCGGCTTTGCCATCATCTGCATCGTCGAGAACAAGAAATCCGCGTCGCAGTCTCTGCTGCTTCCGGAAAGCAAGCCCATGTTTACTTTGTTGCCGAAGACTCTCCTGTAGCTCTGCAAGGACTGTTTGGCAATCTGTTCCCGGTGGACCACAAAGAGTACCCTCGAGGGATTCTGATCCCTCAAGGCAAATGCCGATGCATAGGTTTTTCCGGTTCCCGTCGCAGAAATCAGCAGCGCCCGTCGTTTGTGCTGTTTGATGAGCTCACGCACATTCTCAGTCACTCCGACCTGCATTTTGTTCGGCGTCAGTGTCGCCTGTTCGAAATCGATCGGATTCGACTGGAGCGCGATTTTTCGCTGCCTGCGGGCTTCCTCATACCGGATTCTGTAATGTCCGATGAATTCCCGGTATTCTCTGGTTCGGTCCCGGTCGTTCCACAGGCGCTCAAATTCAGAAAGGATTTCCTGTGTGAATTCGCCCCGATCAGTTGATACCAGCTTCGTGTTCCACTCTTTGTTCTTCGTGAGAGCGGAAAGGGTCATATTGGAGCTTCCGACTAAAATCCGGTACAGTTCTCTGTTCCGAAACACGTACCCTTTCGTATGGAACCCCTGTGCAGTTCCGTCCGACTGAAACATTCTGACTTCAATATTGGAAAATCCGGCAAGCTTATCCAATGCCCCGGGCTCACTGAAATTGAGGTAATCCGTGGTCAGAATCCGGCCCCGAACGCCTCTCTGCTCTAGTTCTCTGAAGGTCTGCAGCAGTGGTTCAATTCCGCCCATTGTAACAAAAGCGACGCTGAAACTGAATTCCTCGCAGTCTAACAGCGCGTCCTCAATCGTTGTGAGGACCTTTCTTCCTGACTGATAATCATTTGAAACGAACTGTGGTCTGTATGCGAGATTCGACTGATGCATGCCGTCGACAAACGCCGTGCGGAGCCCTTCTTCAAGTTCCGCACCGGATGTATTGAACTCGCTGATGTTTCTGCCTTCCTCCGTCATATGTCAAACAACTCCAAATTCTCCTTTGTTCAGGATAATGACCAGTTTATTCTTTGTCGCAGTCCTGTTCCCTGCGGGACATCTCAACCATGCGCTGCGCCATCTCCGCCAGATGCATTACTGCCTTCTGTGGCGACAAAATCCGAATCTCTCCGCCGAAGCGGAACACCCACGCATAGAATGTCGGGCTGAGGGAGACCTCCACGTCCACGACGAAACGATTTCCCGGCAGTACCCTTGTCTTCAGTTCGGTTCCAAAGCGATCAACGATGTATTTCGCAAGGCTGTCCCGGCACTCCAGCCGCACCTTCACCGGCTCGCCGTCATACATCTCAAAGATGCGTCTGGAGTAATCATCCAGGCTGAAACTTTTCGGCTTCGCCGCTGCCGGCTCCTCTGTCATTTCGGGAGATTTCATCCGGTCGACCCGGAACGCGGAAACATTCCCGTGCTTGTCGGACCAGCCCACCGCATAATAGTAGTCTTCATTCCAGAAGAGCGCGTAGGGGCTCAGCTCGTAAACCTCTCCGTCGTTTCTCAGGACAGGCTTCAACTCGGGCGTATACTCGATATACTGAAACCGGATCCTTCTGCCCTCGTTGATGGCGTGATTTATCGTGTCAACCATGTAATAGATCGTTTCATTATCGGACTTGACACGGTTGGTGACATAGATGTGCCGTTTCAGTTCCCGCTGCTGGTTCTCACTCGCCAGAGAACAAAGTTTGGTTCCCAGTTCTTTGCTCTTTTTCGCCGTAATGAAACGGGAAGAAGCCACCGCGTCAATGAGCAGTTTCAGCTCCGGCAGTTCAAACCGGCGGTCTCCCCAAAAATACCTGTTCGGACGGCTCACAACCTTCACTATATCAACGCCCAGTTCCTGCAGCAGTGCGATATCACCCCGAAGTGTTTTTTCATTGGCGGGTGCACCGTGCCTCGCAAGGTAATCGATAATTTCCCGTGTAGTCATAGCGTTATTCTCATCCGTCTGTATATAAAACATCCTCGTCAAAATCAGCAGACGGGCTTTCACTTTGTTCTTCTCTCCACTATCGCCAGACATCGCAATTCCTTTCTTTCTCTCTTTTCTCGTTTTTCTTTTTTCGTCTTTCTCTACGATTTCCTCTGCGGTTTTTTTCTTTCTTTACACTTTTCCCCTGAGTTCTTGCTTTTTCCGTTCCTGCCCGCGGCATCGTATGCAGACCGGTGCTCCCTGCGGACGGCATCGCAGCTTACTTCTGCCGTTTTATTTTCAGTCCGCGCAGATATGCTTTCTGCTCCGGCGTGATTCTCCTGCTTTCGATCGCTTTCTGAATCGCTTTGTTATGCGTCCAGTCATCAAGCCTTTGCTCCTCCAGAAAGGGCAGAACCGCGTCATACTGTTTGGCAAGAGCCGTGGCAAAATACCAGGCGATCATCATATTCACATAATATTCATCCGATCGGAGCCGCGCCACCATCTCCGGATACGCGAGATCGAAATCCCCGTCCAGATAATGCTCCATCAGCATACCGACGCCGAATCTCACCGTGTAAGGCTGTTCAGATACCAGCCAGTCCCGTATCGGCTTCAACAGTTCTGTCCGATGCTTCCTGAATACCCGGGGCGACATCTGGTCGCAAGTCGCCCAGTTATTGACAAAAGGAAGAAACCTTTCCACCGCCGCAAAGCATTCTCCGTAATCCTTCATCTCTGACAAAAGAAAAGCGTGCAGTTGATCCTCATCATAATATCGGTGCGGGAGGTCTTCGAGAAATTCATCCTTATCCGGCCGTTTCCCAAGCTCCTTCGCGAATTTCCGAAGTTCCGGCGTCCTCACTCCGATCATACGATCTGTCGACATTGTCGGGATCAGGCGGCTCTGAAAATCCCGGTACTCTGGATCCTGCAGACGGAATAGTTCCTCCCTGATTTCATCAGTCAGCATAATTCCTCCTCATTGCTGTGTACACATTTTTCTGACTTATACTATACCACAGGTCTGCCCGCGGATAAAGGGCTATCCGCCGCGTCCACATCACATATCACAGTCTTCCGGTTTGTCCCATAGTTGGGACAAACCGGCCTGTCCTGACTCTGATTTGGTGCAGACAGTCTGCTTTCTCCGACGCTTTTCTCCGGGCAGGATACTTACGGACAATGAGGATTTGTTGATTTTTCAGTCGATTCCAATGATTCATAATGATTTGCACAAATACCTTTACAATTGGCATGGACCGTGCTTATTAATATTAGCGTTATATTTTCATTATTCATCAATGAGGAGGATTTTTCAAAATGGAAAAAGAAACAACAATGAAGACACCGAAGGCTCCGACTGTATGGCAGTCGCTGATCTCCTTCGGAGCCCTGGTAGTGGTGATGTCTGTCGGCATTGCCTACTTCCATGTAGACCCTCATGTTCCGATGTTTATCGGCGTGATCGTGGCGGCGCTGGTTTCGCTGTCCCTCGGGTACAGATGGAGTCAGATTGAGGAGATGATGATCTCTGGAATCTCCAAGGCGATGCAGGCTATTCTCATTCTGTGTATCGTCGGAATGATGATCGGCGTCTGGCTACTGAGCGGAACGATTCCGACCATGATTTACTACGGGCTCAAGCTTCTGTCCCCGTCAATCTTCCTGGTCGCCGCTCTGCTGATCTGCTCGATCACATCCCTGGCCACCGGAACATCCTGGGGAACCGCAGGAACCATGGGATTAGCGCTGATGGGCATCGCCCATGGACTGGGTATGCCCCCGGGGCCGACCGCCGGAGCGATTCTGTCCGGCGCCTATTTCGGCGACAAGCTTTCGCCGCTGTCAGACACGACCAATCTGGCCCCGGCCATGGCAGGCACCGATGTATTCACTCACGTCAAATACATGATGAAATCAACTATCGTAGCCTACTCTATCGCCCTCATTTTCTTCGGCGTATACGGCTTCACGCATGCATCCGGCGGAAATGTGGACACCTCACAGGCTGAAATCCTGGCAAACGGGCTGAAGGATACCTTCAACATTAATCCGCTGCTGCTGATTCCGCCAATCGTTGTCATCGGCGCGATCGTACTGAAGATCCCCGCGATTCCGGGAATCACACTGGGACTGATCACAGGCGCAGCTGGAACATATCTGCCGGAAGCTGTCCCAGTCGATGTGCACCCTCCGCAGACGCACTCTGGCCTCCCCCGGCCTGAGCGCGGGACTGTTGTCGATTTTCCATGCGCTGACCGGCACCATCCCGACCGGCTCTATCACGCGGTCAATCCCGTAATTACTTTTCATTGCTTTTCACTTCTTTTCACACCATCGTACAAAACCCGGTCCAACCGTCATCTCCGGATCCTCTATTATCAGTTTACAGGATTGCGGCGGACATTCAAGCCCTGTCCCAGATTTGAGCCAGAACAGGATAAAAAAATCCCCCGTCAGGCTAAACTTCCTGACAGGAGACTTCTCAGGTTTACCTCAGGTTCAGCTCCGGCGGAATGATACGGGCCTGCGCCGAGGCGAGCGTCCCTCAGACTCATCTCAGATCCAGTTCCGGCGGAACATCAATCTCCTCTCCCACATATTTTCCATCCTTTTTGCGCTGCTTCACACACTCTGTCAGCAGGTACTCAATCTGTCCGTTCACCGACCGGAAATCGTCCTCCGCCCAGGACGCAATATCATTATACAGTTTTTCCGAGAGCCGTAACGGCACTTGCTTCTTCTTCATCCTGCTTCGCCTTCTGTCTTCTGTCGTTTCTTCTCCCTATGAGCCACGGACCGGCCATGTACATTCCAGATGCGGCAAACCGCAATCTTTCATACCTGCTTTTGTCCGGTTACTCCCGGCAATATGCCGACACGCCGGTCACTGCCATCCCCCGGCATGTCAGCTCCTGCGCCTGCACGATGACCATCCCCCAACGTGTCTACTCCTGTGTACGATGACTGCTCTTAATACAGACTTCCTGTATTTACAATCGGCTGCGCTTCATGATTACCGCAGAGAACAACCATGAGATTGGAGACCATTGCCGCCTTACGCTCCTCGTCGAGTTCAACTATTTCTTTTTCATTCAAACGATCCAGGGCCATCTCCACCATACCGACCGCACCTTCCACGATCATAGTGCGGGCGTCCACGATCGCCGCAGCCTGCTGTCTCTGCAGCATAGCCGCCGCAATCTCTGTCGCGTAAGCGAGATAAGTAATCCTTGCGTCAATGATTTCCAGACCGGCCTCATTCACCTTTTCCTGAATTTCATCCCGGATCCTGGCCGCGACGATCTCGCTGGACCCCCGAAGACTTCCTTCATCCGCAACACCGTCTCCGGTCGTATCGACTCCGGGCGCAACATCATACGGATAATTCCGGACAATGTTCCTCAATGCGCTGTCACACTGAAGTGACAGATATTCCTTATAATTATCCACATTGAAAACCGCTTTCGCCGTATCCGTTACTCTCCACATCACTGCGATTCCGATCTCCACAGGATTCCCCAGGCAGTCGTTGATTTTCTGTACATTATTGTTCAGCGTCATGACCTTCAGCGAAATCTTCTTGCTGACCAGCTCAGACACATCCGGTTTTTCTTTGTTCCCCTTGAAAAAAGCAGACTTTCCGCCTTCCCCAGCATCGCCGCTCTGACTGAGTCTGGTTCTCGCCGCCGGATTCACGCCTGTGCAGAAAGGATTCACAAAATAAAATCCCTCACCGCGAATCGTTCCGACATATTTTCCGAACAGCGTCAGAACCAGCGCCTCCTGCGGCTTCAGTATCTTCAGTCCAAGCAGCAGTATCCAGCCGAGGAAGAACCATGCCACACACAATGCGCCAACCAGAATACTTCCTCCGAATTCCATCGTGCGCAAGAATAGTATCACTGCCGCAAAATAAAGCACAATTACCATAACCAGAACCGTCATCCCCCGTTTTTTCGTTGTCAAAATAGTTTCTTTCATTTCAGTTTCCTCCCAAAATCTGACCGTTAGCGTGTGGAATGTGTGCGATCACGCCGGCCATCCCGATTACCGAGACGACCGGAGTTCTCATCGGTTTCCCTCACGCATCTGCCGAACGTGCACCTTGTATCTTAATGATATCATTTTGATATCATTTGTCAAGCGGCTTTTCGAATATTTTTCTTTTCGATTCAATTGAGAGATCACGAGTTCTCGGCCGTCAGGCTATCGGAGAGCGCAGAATCGCGGAAACACACAGGCGATTCTTCAGCACAGTGAATGTGTTGAGACGCATGTTTATACCTCTAGATAGATTTATTTGCCTGAACAGGCCTGTGAACTTTGAAAAATTTATGAAATCGACAGGATTACGGGGCTCGCAGGTTCAGCAGACGATTCCCGCAGGTCCAGGCCTGTGAAATCTTGCCGGACTGCAAAACCTTGCCGGCCTGCGAAACCATGCCGAGTTATGGTCTTGTCATTTCAGAGCACAACAAAAGAATACTCCGCGCTCCATAGCTATGACTTATTTTGTTCTTTCCGTCATGACTTTTCTGGCGTAGCTGCAGGTGGTCGTTACGGAACCGCCCTCCGATTCTGCTTTGTTCAGAACGCACTCGACCAAACGTCTTGCAATCCCCTGTCCGCCATAAGCAGGATCTGTCTCCGTGTGTGTGATAATCCAGTCGTCAAAATGCCTTTGGTATTCACATACCCCCGTCAGTTTTTCTCCATCGTAGGCGGCAGCGCGCCTGCGGTATTCTTCAAGTCTGATTTCAATCATGATTTGTCACCTCATTCACAATTTCTTTTACATCTGTCCACTTCATTTCGGCCCATCCTTTGTTCCTGCCGCAGCGTCTGCTCGTTTAAAACGGAAATTGTCTCCGTTCCTCGCGGCCAGGATTCGAGTGATTCCATACAAAGACTCGGGAATCTCTGATCCCGGCATCAGAATGAAGTTCACCGTCATGCCCGTACCGCAGATATTGTCAATAACTGTGAGCATTTCATCTAAAATACGCTCTATCGGAGGTGCGGGCAACTCGATTGCCCGGCCTGCTGTCACCGCATCAGTCGCTATCCCTGTTGCCGCTGTTCCGGCCGTCGTACCTGCTGTCGCCACTGCAGTCGTCGACGGCACAGCGCTGTCGTGCCGCAGACCGCTATCCCGCAGCCGGTACTGCATATATGCGAAATCCTCAATCTGTGCCTGTGTCGCATAATCTGTCAGTCGAAAATCATCCTTCTCATACATCGCACGCAGCAGATCCGTCAGCCAGAAATACTGAGGAACCGAAACGGAAGTGAACCGAAATTCCACAGGCTCGGGATGCTCCGGATCCGGAAAAGCAAAATCATGGAACAGTTCCTGCAGTGCATCGGATGGCTCCACGCCGATATCAGCCATGAGTTTCATGCGAAAACGGTGATACTGTTTCCCTGCTTCGCTGAAGTTTCCCTGATTCAGCAAGATACTGAACTGGATATATGCAGTGTCTTCATCATAGGGATCAATCTCGAGAGTTTTCTCTGCGGCAGCCAGACTTTTCGGGTAATTCCCTTCCTCGAAAGTTCGCTGAATATACGCATGCATCAGTCGGAGATACTGATTTTCCAGCCTGTATCGTTCCATCACTATCATATCGTTCAGCTCGCTGCAGCCGCGGAAATAGTAGTCCGACAGGAAGTCTCTGCGGAACATGTCCAGAACCGTCTCGATCACATCGCCTGCGGGGTTCTCCGGGGCGTCGCTTGCAGACCTGTCCGCATCATCAGGCCGATCCGCGCCTGCGGGGTTCTCTGAAGTCGCGTCCGGGTTTTCTGCAAGCCGGCAGCGTTCGGCGATTTCAATGTCGCAGACGTACTCATAATCCGGATTGATACGGCAATCAGCGCGGCTGCTCAGAACCAGTGTTTTGTCGTCACGTTCGCCCAGCGCCTTCCGCAGCTGCCACAGATTGAACCGCAGGTTGTATTTACCGGCCTCCTCGCTGCTGTCCGGCCACAGTATGTCGATGAGCTCCGTTCTGCGCATGGTTTTGTTCTCACGCATCATCAGCAGCGCCAGCAGCGCAATGGTCTTTTGGCTGACTTTATCGTCAAGAGGCCTGCCGTCCAGCCGAAGTATAGGATTATCCATGAATGAAACCGTCAGCATGCGTCTGTCCTTTCATAGATGATCTCACCGTTTTTTATCGTAAGATTCACCTTAACCTCCGCCAGATCTGAATTGCTCACCTCGTCCAGGTTACGATCCAGAATAATTAAATCGGCAGCCTTGCCTTCTGCAATGCTGCCCCTTTCCTCTTCCAGGAACAAAGCATACGCCCCGTTGATCGTGTACATTTCCAGGGCTTCCTGCCTCGTAATGCTGTTCTCTGGCACGGGATGATTTACCGCGCTGGAGATCGCAGCCATCGGACTGATTTCACATACGCTGTGGTCAGAGCCCCCGCAGATCGTGATCCCGTGATCCAGAATTTCGCGAAACCGGTTCGTCTCTCCATAGCGTCCTCCCAGCCGTTCCTCATACATCCCACCCGGATAACCCCATCTTTCTTCATATCCGGGCTGCATGCAAAGTACCACGCCCAGCCGAGCCGCCTTCTCCATCTGATCGATCCGGATCAGTTCGGCGTGCTCAATCCGGTGGCGCATTGGCCGCACATTCCGCTTCCGCGCCGCATACTCGAGGGCATCCAGCACAGAATCAATAGCAGCGTCACCGATCGCATCGAATCCGATCTGCAGGCCGTTTTCGCAGCATTCCTCAACAAAAGAGCGCATATATCCGTCTGTAAAGAAATTATACCCCCGGACTCCCGGCATATCTGCGTAATCCGTAGTCAGCGACGCACTGTGAGTCCCGAACGTGCCGTCAATATATAACGCTCCACCGATGCGGCGAAGGCCTTCGTCCGCCACCAGGCGCACATCCGTCGTCTGATAAAACAGTTCGATGGAAAGCGGGTACCGCGCCGCGTTTTTCACGAGGAAGTCGCACTCGCTGTCGTGACCGTGTCCCGTAAGATGGTTGCTTCCCTCCATTGCGGCAATAGTCGTTATTCCTTCACAAAAGAGAGCCGGGAGAAATGCCTGCGTCGCCTCGTCGAAATCTTCCGGCGTGAAAATTTCATTAACCTTTGTTTCCAGAAGCGCTGCCGCCTGTCCGCGAAAAATACCCGTAGGCATCTTTCTGTCGTCCAGTCCGACGCCATTCGCTGCGAACGGCATTTTGTAATACAAAATCGCAAACGTATTCAGAACAATAGTATGCACGTCTCTCGAAAGCAGAAACACCGGCCGGTCGTCACAGATCCGGTCGAGTTCTATACGCGAAGGGAAACGCTTCTCCTTCAGTTCCTCAACACTCAAGTTGTATGCAAGAACTACTTTTCTCCCTTCCGCGCAGGCGCACCGGAGCCGCTCTCCCATTTCCGTGAAAGTATCCGCGCCCTCCAGATTGACCCAGCTCTCCATCAGCGCACTGTTTATCAGGTGAAAATGATTGTCGATAAAGCCCGGGAGCACCGTCGCTCCGGCAGCGTCGATCTGACGAATTCCCTCTGTTTCATACTGCCGGTATCCGTCGCCGTTTCCGAGTTTCACGATTTTATCCTCTTCAAGCAGCACCCATTCACAGCGCCGTCCCTGCTCCATTGTCATACAGTTCCCGTTTTTTATCAGTATCCGATTTCCCATACGTTCTGTCTCTACCTCTCGCTCTGAACTTCTGTCCCTATCATAACACAAAACGGAGCTGTGGGAAATGTTCTCCTGCCGGAGACAAAATCCCTCAGAATGTCCCTGAAGGAATCCGCCTGAAGCAGGCATCCGGATCACAGCCCCGTTTAATTTTGTCGTCTATTTCTCAAAGACGATCTGTCCGCCCACCATCGTCATGACAGGAAGGATATCCTTGATACTGTCATGATCGACCGTGAAGATGTCGCTGTCGAGCAGCACCATGTCGGCATAATAGCCTTCTTTAATGCGTCCCTTGACATCCTCCATGAACTCACCGTAGGCGCTCTCCACAGTGTACGCGTCCACTGCCGTCTCCACATCCACACATTCATCGGGATAGAATCCGCCGGCAGGTTCGCCGTTAAGATTTTTTCTGGTAACCGCCATGTAGATGTTCGGGAACGGATTGCAGTCCTCTACCGGGCAGTCCGTGCCGTAAGCGACATGGGCTCCCTTGCGGGACAGGCTTCCCCAGGCGTATGATGTGGACGCCAGCTTTTTCCCGACGAGTTCCTCTACAATGCGCATATCATAATCCAGGAAGATCGGCTGCGCGAACACCAGAATGCCCTCGTCTGCGATCCGGTCGAGCAGTTCCTCACTGGTCACCTGACAATGGATAACAGTATGCCTCAGGGCGTTTTTACCGTCAACAAAAGCTTTCTCGTAGCTGTCAACAGCTCTCTTGACCGCTTCATCACCGATACAGTGTGTGACCACCTGCAGATTGTGTTCTTTCGCAAGCCTGCAGTATTCATCCATGTCTTCCGGAGCAATCCATTCCAGTCCGTGGTTGTCCGGTGCTCCTACATATCCGTTCGTCATCAGCGCCGTCCGCGCACCGAGACTTCCGTCCTTGAACAGCTTCAGCGGTCCGAGCGTCAGCCAGGAATCCTTCGGGTAAAGCTCCTTCCGATGGGCGTACTCGCCGTTTTCCAGATAATCACGGAATTCGTTCAGATCATTGAAGCAGACCTGGTGGCGGTAGCGCAGTTTACCCTCGCCGCTGTTATAGATTTTGTGGAACAAATCAAAGGCAGCAGGGCCGTCCATGAATGTCGTTCCCACGTCGTTGCTCTGAACGCTGGTGAGTCCGTGGGAAACGCAGTAGTCCATGGTTTCCAGTATGATTCTGTGACGCTCTTCGAGGGAAAAGTCCGGTACAACCCTTTTCGCGAGATTCGTGCCGTTTCCGTAGAAGAGTCCGTTGGGTTCTCCGTTTTCATCAACGCCGAAATCCCCTTTTTTGAACTCCGCATTCTCCTTCACATGCAGCATGTTCAGCAATGTCGTATTGACAGAAACGATGTGGCCGCAGACACGTTCCAGCACGATCGGATAATCCGTGCTGATTCTGTCCAGGTCGTGACGATCCGGCATCCGGTCGCCGTCAGTAAAGAGATCCTGATTCCAGCCGATGGCGTGCATGCCGCTCTTCACATGGCCGGGATGCGTCTCCGCAAATTCACGGCAGATACGGATCATTTCGTCGATCGACGTAACGCCTTCTATCATCGCCTGGTTACGGGTTTCACCGAACTGCATAAAATGCATATGAGAATCATTCAGGCCCGGAATCAGTGTTCTGCCCTCGCAGTCCCTCTTTTCCGTTTCGGCGTCCGCCGCAGCCAGCAGTTCCTTGTTCCCGCCGACAGCCCGGATGATTCCGTCCTCAACCAGAACAGCTTCCTCAAAATGGCCTCGTTCGACATATACCTTCGCGTTGTATAAAAGTGTCTTACTCATTTCCTTTCGCTTCCTTTTTGATTTTTCTGTCGAATATGTAATATACCACAGCGCCGACAGCCGGTACGGCAAATCCTGCGAATCCGTTTACCGGATCCTCCATCGCGCCCTGAATGAACAGCCCCACGAAGATCGCCGCAACAACGACGACAGAGACCGGATAGAACCATACTTTGTACGGGCGCTCAATGTCAGGATACTTCCGACGCAGAATCGGCACCGCGATGATAACCAGAACATTGAACAGCATCACGGAGAGAACGACCAGATTAGTCAGCTGGTCCAGATTCCGCAGAAGCACCAGAACACAGGACAGCACACCCTGAACGATAATCGGCACCGTCGGGATTCTGTACTTGGGGTGAAGCTTCGCAAAACTCTTGAAGAAGTGTCCCTCTTCTGCCATCGCATAGTACATTCTCGGCTGAGCCAGAATCATTCCGTTCATAGAGCCGAACATTGCCAGGATCATGCCGACAGACACGACAACCGCGCCGGCGCTGCCCAGTACCTGTTTCGCGACAGCCGTACCCAGATACAGGTCCTCGTTGTTAATCATATTTACGATTGTTTCATGAGGCAGAACCTTCATGATTGCGAAGTTAAACAAAGTATACAGCACCGTTACTCCGCCGATTCCGATGATAATCGCCAGCGGAAGGTTTCTCTTCGGGTTCTTGATTTCCTCCGTAACGGTATTCAGGTTGCTCCAGCCCTCGTACGCCCACAGCGCAGCGACGATCGCAATCGCCATCATGCCGATGATGCTCGTATGATTTTCCGCAGCGTATGTCGAGGCGGAGCCGAGGGACAGATCCGGGCTCGCCTTGCCCGCGACAAGGGCAGCGACAAGGATGATCAGAATAGGAACCAGCTTGGCGACCAGAGAGATGTCCTGGATCACCGACGCAACCTTCACTCCGATCAGATTATACAGAGTCGCACCGACAATCAGAATGACGGCGGCAATCTTTACGCCTGTATCGCTCAGACCCACAAAAGGCTTCAACACCGTCATCATTGCGATGGACACAGCGGCGATGGAACCGGGCCCGCCCACCAGCCAGTCGGTGAATCCGGCCATGAAGCCGAACACAGGGTGATACGCCTCGTTCAGGTACACCAGACGGCCGCCCGCCTTCGGCATCGCGCAGCCAAGTTCCGCATAGCAGAGTCCCGCGAACAGCGAGATAACTCCCGCGACAATCCAGCAGATCAGCGCCAGACCGCTGTTCATGCCGGTTCTTTGTAAAACATAAGATCCCAGATAAAAAATCCCGGATCCGATCATAATTCCGCCGATAATGCTGACGCCGCCGAACACGCCGATTTCTCTCTTAAACTCGGTCTGCTCGGTGGTCAGTTCGGCCAGTTTCTTTTCATCATTCATTCGATGATACCTCCCTAATGTCCTTAAAATTTAACTGCCGTCATTTTACGCACAGGAGGTTTAGCGGCGCGTTTAATACGATAGGTGCACCGGCCGCAGGCCGACTCCGGTTAAACAGTTTCTGCACGGTCAGCCGGCGGGATCGCATGCTGCTATGACGTTAATCCATCGGAATCCGCTTCGATTCAGTTTGTCTTCAGTAAGCCAGTATTCACGGATTATCAGTCCTGCAGTTTTAATCAGTTTCCGAAGCTCGCATTCCGTAAAATTCCTCATGTATCTTCCTTTGTTGTCATACCCGGTTTCAATGCCTGTCTTCACAGACAGAAAGAACGTGCCGGAGGATGTCAGATTACCCTGCAGATTCCGAAAGAATGCCTGAATCTCATCATCTGAAAGATGAAGAAGCGATGCGCAGCACCAGATTCCGTCATACGGGTGATTTGCCCGCCAGTTTGCCATGTTGCAGACCGTAACCTTAATCCCGAAATTTTCTTTCGCCAGCCGTGCCAGTTCTGCCGAAGTGTCTATACCTTCAGCCAGGTATCCTTTTCGGTTGAACGCCGCCGCATCCCGACCGCTCCCGCATCCGGCATCCATAATGCGGCCGCCTTTGGGTACATATTTCAGGAAACGTTCATATGCTTCTGTAAAATCTGCGCCCTCTGTAGATTGGAAATAACTTTCCGCGGCACTGTTATAATAATCTGTAGTCTTGTTCATCTCTCATAAATCCATTCCCGAAATCCCATGTTTTTTGCCGAATCGTATACGGGCAGCATGATCTCCTCCAGTTGTCCTGCGAAATGTTCCAGCGTCTGCCCCGGTCTGTACAGATGATACCGTATCTCCTCATTGTTCAGATTTTCTTTCGCACATTGATTAAACAGCATTTCCGCCGTTTTATCTGTCGCCAGCAGCCTGTATGCCTGAAATTCTGTCTGTACAAGTCTGTCGAAGTATTTCTCCCAGCGAGGCAGATTGTTGCTTTTGCTGCTGTTTACGCTTCGAGTCGTAGGGACAAGATTCCACAATTCATCACTGGCAACATACGACCATGGAACAAAATGATCAATGGATAAATCCTTTGCTGTCATCCGATCGCCTGTATAAATATCGGCAACCTCAAGATTCTGAACGATATGCTTCCAATATTTTGTGACCCTGGTAAGGTTTCGCTCCTGCGGCGGGTAAATTTTGTTCGCGATGCCGGGCACCGTCGGATTTCTACGCTGAAGATAAATAATCAGATTATAGTCAGTCCAGCCGAGAAGTATTCCCAGATTACTGCGGAAGTAGTCCATCCACTCCGGCGCAATCCGTATCCTGCTGTCCAATGCTCCCTCGCGATAAATGGTGTATATCATTCCGGTCTGCATGTTGATATAATCAATAATTTCGGCCGGTCTGCTCCAAAGCCTACCGTCCGGTCTTTCCATCAGCGGGGCCTGCAGACGGTATGGAACGTTCAGCGACAGTTTCCGCATATTTGTCCGTAACTGTCTGTCCCCGCCAGTTCTCAGATATGACAAAAGAACGTCCTCGCTCTCTGTCGGCCGAAATTTCTCCTGCTCTGCGATATATTTTACGGTCTTTTCCAGTGTATCAGACGGCCCCAGATTAAGTCTGTACTCGCTGACCATATACCACGCATCTACAATCATACGCTCAATCAGCGTCCGGAAAGTGATCTCATCCTCTCCCTGGCCGACCTGATGCAGAATCGCCTTAAACCAGAACAGCTTATAACTTTCGCTTTTGTTGTCAAAAATTCGTGCCAGACTGGCAGTATTTACTTGTTGTGATACAGGAAGCTGCATGATGCTAAGGATCACCTCTCTTTATCATCTTCATCCTCCCGGCTTTACACGCCTATACTGATGGTTTATCTGATGAGAAAAGGATAGTCTCTTATACAGTTGCAGACCACCAAACCGCCTTTGCAATGTGTCAACCGCCGGTTGCAATTGCTTTCATTATAGTTGGTTATGTCAGAATGTCAACACTGCCGCCATCCATGAAACAGTTGAAATAATCTGGCACATAATGTTAAAATATGGTTAGTGAATCCGCCGTAGGACCGGACACAAATCCGTCGCAGCCGTAATACGATACAGGTTTCCGGTCTGCCGCGGCGATTAACAGGAGGCGTATATGCTGGAAGAAGCAATCTCATATCAGGATAATTTCCCTATCGCAATTACGGTCGCAGATATCACAAGGTATCCAATTCATTACCACAAGGATACCGAAATCGTCTATGTCCTGGACGGTTCCATAAACCTTCGGAACGGCTACTGCACCTATTCTCTCAATGCCGGAGATATTTTCACCAACGCCGGACACGAGGTTCATACTATGGAGGCAGACACAGAGAACATCACCGCAGTGTTCCATATCAGCAATCTCTTTTTTACACAGTTTTTCCCGGATCTTCCTAAGGGCTGCTTCCGCACCAATCCATCGAACGATCCGAGTCCGCGGCTGCCTCATCTGAAGCACACGCTGCTCCAGCTACTCATTGCATATCTGCAGAAAAACATCAATTACCGGGACACCTGTATAGAGCACTGCATGGAAGTCGTCCGCACCCTGAACCGTCATTTCAACCTGTTCGCCTTTAATGACGATGTAGTTGTCCATTTCAACTGCGACAATCCTGTAATAGAGGAGCGCATCAGTCACGTGATTAACTATATATACGCCAATCACGAGCTGAAAATCACACTGGATGATCTGGCCGAAATGGAGCATCTCAGTTCATATTACCTGTCTCACCTGATCCGTCAGTACTGCGGAATCAGTTTCAGGGATTTTCTGTCCTTCGCGCGGGCAGAATGGTCAGAAATTTATCTTCTGGAAACTGACAAAAAGATAAACACCGTAGCCCACATGGTGGGATTTTCCACATCAAAATATTATGAAGATGCATTTGTCCGGTGGTTCGGCCACACTCCCCGCGAACATCGGGCAGCAAACCAGAATAACGTGATCAGCCCGGACAATCCACCGGTTCTGAAGCAGCTCACGGTCTCCCGAGCCCTGGATGCCGCGCGCAGATTGAGCTCACGGCTCATACAGCAGGATACCCAGCTCTCCATGGCGAAAAGAATCCATCTCACGGACAGAATCCCTCCGGACGCAGAACCGATTGCAGCCTTCCGGCACCATCTGAAATTTTCCGTTACAACTGCCGATTTCGAATCCATCGGATACAGTCTGTTCGATCACCTGCGCCAGCTCTGCTGTACAGAGGTTGTTCTGATCTGCCGGGACGACGATGATCCGAAGCAATGCGATGAGCTGGAGCAGAGGTTTCTTAAGAGGGGAATCAAAGTGGAGCGCCAAAGCCGCCTCTTTCCGGGCGAACAAAAGTATTTCGGCTTTGATTCTGTGGCAGGACTGATCTATATCGTCCGTCATGGTGTTATGGAGCCGAACAGCACGATCAGCCTCGGTCTGCGCGATCAGGGGGATCCGGATGTTCTTCTGAAGGGCGGACGCAGCCTTCTCACCTCCGGAGGCGTTCCCAAACCGATGTATACGGGATTGAATTTTCTCGTTTCAAATGAAGGGGAACTGGTTCTCCGCAATAAATATTATGCAGCCGTGCGGCTGCATAATAAAGAAGCTTATATTCTTATGGCGACGAACTACAACAGCGACATACTGGGGCTTTGTCAGGGGACAGGCACCATCTATCATGCAGACGATGTTCTGAATTCCTTTCAGGATGAACTGACCGTGAATATCGCGATTGACCTGAACCCCGGGGAATATCTGATCACACGGTATTCCACCAGCACCTTCGACAGTATGTTCGGGCTTATGAGCAAACTTCACTTTCCGGAGAAACTTCCCCTGAAATATGATATCCATCTGGAATACACCACCAATCCGATCGTGGATGCCTATGTGGAGCAGGTTCGTTCCGAACTGTCTGTTGATATGAACTTCCGCGGTGCCGGTGTTCAGGCTGCGCTGATACAGAAGATCTGACAGATTGCGCTGTACCGGCCGCACCGGAAAATATTTTGTTCACTCCCCGTCATCCATAAGTTCATCTAAAAGCCGGCAGGCATATGCTGTAAGGACGGAGCACCCGCGGTACCTCTGCTCATCATAGATAGTTTTCCGCTGATCCGGATCTGCGTAATTCGCCTTGAGAATTCCGGCGCATGTCAGACTTCCGAACTGTTCCTTAAATCTGCGGTCAAATTCTGCCTGTTTCTCCTTCAGTACCTCGTAATTCGAGAACTCGGAGAAGTCCCGATATCCAAATTTCAATCCAAGCGACATCAGTGCACCTGTTACCGCTCCGCAGCGTTCTCCGCACTGCATTCCCCATCCGAATCCACTTGCCGCCAGCATTGCCATGTCCTCATCATATCCCAGTTTTTTCGCACCATAGCGAAACGTAATCTGTGAGCACATCAGTTCCTGTGCAAAGTCCCTGTCAATCTGCGCAACCAGTTCCGGATCAACAAGCCGTCGGGTTTTGTCCCGCCCTATTTTAAACTCATGCGGCATATTTCCTCCGTTCCGGAAACACTTTTCCTGTTATCAGTCAATTGCCGAAATATCCTCTCTGCTGATTCCATCCGGCGGAGTAAAGTCCATGTCCTCATAGGCAACCCATTTCGTATGCTTTACCTTTTTGTAAACAAAGAACATTACAATTGACAAAGGAATGATGGCATAGCAGGTGATGAAATCAAACCAGTTGAAATCTGTAAATACCCACCAGTTCGCACCGAAGCATACGATGATGCAGACAACGATTGTAAATATCGAGCCGGCAGGATAGAACGGCGACTTGTAGTCCAGCTCATCCAGCGAACGTCCCTGCCTGACCCAGCCTTTCCTGAATCTGTAGTGAGCGAAACTGATCGTCAGCCAGTTGTAGACGCCTGCGATTCCGCAGAGATAGTAAGCTGCAGTATATGCCACGCCGTCTCCCAGCAGAGATGCGACAAAAGCGAACGCTGCAATGAAAGCGGTAAGCAGGACAGCTCTCACCGGCACGCCCCTCTTGCTGATCTTCGCGAAGAACTTCGGGGCGTCTCCCTTCTCCGCCATATGCTGCATGGTTCTGGAGGCGGCATACATGGATGAATTTCCGCAGGACAGAACCGAAGTCAGGATTACAGCGTTCATCAGGGATGCGGCGGCGGCAAATCCTGCGTTGCGGAAAATTATTGTGTAAGGCGCCGCTGCCACGTTGCTTTCTGAAGCATCCAGCAGAGACGGTTCTGTGAATGGAATCAATGTAGCCACAACAAAGATCGTTCCCAGATAGAAGATCACCAGTCTCCAGAACACACTGTGAATCGCTTTCGGGACATCGTGTTTGGGATTCTCAGATTCAGCTGCGGAAAGCCCTACAAGTTCCGTATTCGAGAATGAGAATGCGGCAACCATGAAGATACCCACCATACCTCCGATTCCGTTTACAAACGGTGCTTTTCCGGCCTTGCCGCCATCCAGTACCCAGTTGTGGAACCCGGCGTCTTCACCACTGTGCATAATTCCGATAATCATCAGCACACCGACTACCAGGAAAATTACCGTGATCACGACCTTGATTCCGGCAAACCAGAACTCCGCTTCTCCGAATCCTTTAACAGAGAACAGATTGAGTGCCAGCAGGATTGCAAGGAACAAAACCACAAATACTGCGGAATTGACGTCCGGGAACCAGTATTTTATGATGATGGCTCCTGCAATCAGCTCTGCGGCTACTGTCATAGAACTGCCAAACCAGTATGCCCATCCATTTGTAAATCCCCACGCCGGATCAACGAAACGGTTCGCATACGAAGTAAACGCACCCGGTATCGGTAATTCCGTCGCCATTTCTCCCAGCGCCGTCATCATGAAATACACGACAACACTCATGATCGCATAGGCAACCATCGCTCCGCCGGGTCCGGCATCGCGAATTGTTCCTCCCATAGCCAGAAACAGTCCTGTTCCGATCGATCCGCCGATGGCAATCATCTGCAGGTGCCTGCCCTTCAGGCCTCTGTGGAGGGAGTTATTGTTTCCAGTGTCTTTACTCATAATTGCACTCCTTTTTTATACCTTCTGCAACAATAAACCACATATGATAAATCAGACTCTGCCTAATATATCGATCGAAATTCCTTCAGATTCCATAAAAGTCCGGATCTCCTCCAGCCTCTCCTCCGATGGAGGACGGAATCTTTCCTGCTGCCTTCCCAGACGATTCATCTTGGAAATTCCAAGATCATGATAGGGAAGCAGGGTGGCTCTCCGGAGCCCCATACCCCTCATCAGGGCGGTCACCGCCTCGATTTCCTCAGTTCCGTCATTAATCCCCGCCATAAGCGGCATACGAATCTGTATTTTATCCCGAACTTCCGGGTATTCAGCCAGCATCTGCAGATTCGCAAGAATCACATCATTGCTCTGTCCCGTCAGGTCTTTGTGCGCGGCAGGATCCATCGACTTGATATCAAACAACAGATCTGTCACGCCCTTCCGCAGTGCCATCTCAAGCAGAAACTGCCCATCGCCGAATCCCGATGTGTCCAGACAGACACCGACTCCGTGCTCCTCCGCCAGAATAATCAGCTCCCGAACGATTTTCGGATTTGATAAGATTTCCCCTCCACTCAGAGTCATGCCGCCTCCGGTCTGATCATAGAAATCTTTGTCCTGAAGAACCTGCCGGAATATTTCCTGCGCCGTCATCGGTTCCGCAACACGTTTCAGTGCCTGGGCATAACAGCCGTCTACACACTTCATGCAGCAATCGCATTTCTGACGGTCAATACTTATCCGCCCTTCTTCATCCGCGGAAATCGCCTTCTCTGGACAAATCTTTATACAATAGCCGCAGCCGATACAACTGTTCGGAAGCTGGATGAGCTCCTGCTCCGTATTAATCAGCTCCGGATTATGACACCATCTGCAGTTCAGCGGACATCCCTTGAGAAACACCGTCGTGCGGATCCCCGGGCCGTCTTCTGTGGAGAATTTCTGAATTGCTCCTACCAGCGCCTGTACTGATTCATTACGCATATGATTCCCCTTTTTTATAAATATTTATGCAAATGATAACATTTTGTCAATCCTCTATCTATGATTTTATTGCTATTAATATTGATTATATTGCTTTGTGATAATTCCCCGCTCATCAGTTCTCCTTCGGGATTAATGGTCGATGATGGCCGTTTGCCAGCAGCATCTCGGCGCACAATCACGCTTTACATGTTACGCGACTTACGCGATAAACTTACGCGACAATATGATTGCCCATGGACACCGTAAAACGCCCGGCCAATATTTAACAAGAAAATCGATTTCTAGAGCAACTAAATTGTTGTTTGTGTTCTGCTGTTAATTTAGAATGTTAACAAGAAATAAGCAATGGGGAGGTTTCATATGACAGACGAACGTAAGGTATGTATTGTAACCGGCGCATCCGGAGGAATAGGCTCCGCAGTCGTAAAGAAATTTTACGGCAACGGCTATGCTGTGGAAATGCTGGATATCAACGAGGATGCGTTAAAAACCGTTATTGAAAAGGAAAACCTTGATCCGGCACATGTACGCTGCCATACCCTGGATGTTTCTGTCGAACAGCAGGTGAAAGACACTATCGAAGGAATCCTCGATGCCCGGGGGAGAATCGATGCTCTGGTGAACACCGCCGCGATTATCGGGAAATACAATCCGACCATTGATTATACTTTCGAGAACTTCAAGAGAATTTATGAGATCAATGTGTTCGGCACATTTCTGATGATGGAGCACGTTCTTCCAATCATGAAAAAACAGGGAAAGGGCAGCATTGTCAACTTCGGCTCTGTCTCAGGAATGACCGGATATACCTATGAAATCGGATACGGCTCCAGCAAGTGGGCAATCATCGGTATGACAAAGAATGTCGCAAATGAATACGGGCAGTTCGGCATCCGGGCCAATTCAGTATCCCCGGGCTGGGTAAACACAAACATGTTCCGTAAATCGGTAGAGGATTACAAGAATTTCAGCGACTCACAGGTAACCCTCGGACCGCTGGGAAGACCTGCTGAACCTGAGGAAATCGCCAATGTCGTATACTTCCTCAGTTCTGATGAGGCAAGCTATGTAAACGGCTCCAACGTTCTTGCCGACGGCGGCATGATGCTGGGGTAAAATATCAAAAGAAGGAGTAGAGAAATGTTAAACCCGAGATTACAGAGAATGCGGGACAAACTCTGGAACACCCGCCCTTGTATCACGTCAGAGCGTCTTGTTCTGGCGACAGAAGCTTATAAAAAATTCGCAGGAACCGCTATTCCTGAATTCCGTGCGGAAGTCGTCCGCTATATCGCAGAGCGGATGACGACACTGATCATGGAGGACGAGCTGATCGTCGGCACCCCGACCAACAAATACAGAGGCGCCAACCTGCATCCCGAATTCCAGTCCAGTTCCTGGTATATCAGCGACATTGACGAGTTTTCCACGCGTTCCAAGGATCCGTACGATATTTCGCCGGAGGACAAAAAAATCATTCTGGAGACTCTGCCGTACTGGAAAGGGAAGTCCATGGAGGACATGTCCAAAGATGCTATTCCGGCGCATATCCGGGAATGTATGGCGGACGACATCATCACTGTCGGACTGACCAACGGCGTATCCGGCGAAACAACCTGTGATCACGAAAAACTCCTGTCCGTAGGACTGAAGGGATATATGCAGGAATGCCGCGAAAACATAGCTAAGACTCCCGGAACCTGCAAAGAGGATCAGGAGAAAATTGATTTCTGGAAGGCCTGCATCATCCAATGCGACGGTCTGATCACCTACGCTCATCGCATGGCCGATGAAGCGGAGCGTCAGGCTGCCGAATGTGCAGATCCGAAGCGGAAGAAGGAACTTCTGACCATAGCCGAAAACTGCAGAGTCGTGCCGGAAAATCCGCCTCAGACTTTCCAGCAGGCCCTGCAGATGGTGTGGTTCGCCCATGTGTATTTCCACATCGAAGTCTGCACCACCGCCTGCGGCTACGGCAGATTCGATCAGTATATGTGGCCCTTCTATAAAAAAGATGTCATCGATGAGAAAAACATCACCGAGGACGAGGCCTTCGAGATGCTGGCGTGCCTGTATCTGAAGTCCTGTGAGGTATATGAGGTCAGAGACAAATGGTACGCAACCTCCTTCGCCGGCTATCCTATGTGGGAGATTCTGATCGTAGGCGGTCAGACGCCGGACGGCAGCGACGCGACCAATGAACTGTCCTACGTCTGCCTTGAAGTGGCAAACCAGCTGAAGGCCACCCAGCCGGTCATGGCCGTGAGAGTCTGGGAAGGTTCTCCTGAAGCACTGATCCGCAAGGGCTGTGAAATGATTCAAGACGGGCAGGCCAACCCCGGATTCTTCAACGATGACGCCGCCATGAAAATGGCACTGGGCAAAGGCTGTACTTTAGAAGAAGCACGCGACTGGACTATCGTCGGCTGCATCCAGCCCGGTCCGGGAGGCGGAGCGACAGATGGCTCCCCGGACGCCGGCTATGTGAACATGGGCAAAATGCTGGAATTTGTTCTCCATAACGGAGTAGATCCGTCCACCGGAAAGCTCATGGGGCTTCAGACCGGAGACCCGCGGGAATTCAAGGATATAGAAGAGTTCAAGGACGCTCTGAAAAAGCAGATCATCCATCACTACAGATTAATTCAGACCGGCTATAACATCATGCAGAGCATGCACATGCTTCGTTTCCCCGTAATCTTCGCCGGAATGGTAACAAAGGGCTGCGTAGAAAGCGGGAAATCCGTCCAGGACGGAGGCGCCAAATACTCGACGGCCGGACTGTATATCACAGGAGCTGCAAATATGGCAGACTCGCTCGAGGCCATCGAGGAATGTGTTTACAGGGACAAAGACATCACAATGGATCAGCTGATCAATGCGCTCGACAACAACTTCGAAGGCGAAGAGCGAATGCGCCAGCTGCTGCTCAACAAGCCGGAAAAATACGGAAACGATAAACCCCATGTTGACGGGATTTACCGGGAGATGATGCACTTTATCGCCGACGAGGTACAGACCTGGAAGGATGCCCGTGGCGGAACGTATTCCTTCAATGTCCACTCCCAGACGGTGAATGTTTCACACGGCATGGTCACAGGCGCTACTCCGGACGGACGACTCGCCGGTGAACCGTTCTGCGATAATTCCTCTCCGATGATGGGAAGAGACACCAGCGGGCCGACCGCAACCGTGAAATCCGTTGCCTCTATGGGGCAGGAGGCCTTCCATGACGGTGCTTTGTTCAATCTCCGTTTCGATCCTAAAGGAGTCGAAGGCGAAAAAGGCCTCGCCGCAATCGAAGGAGTCATCAAGACCTATTTCAAACATGGCGGTGAGCATATCCAGATCAACGTCGTAGACAACAAAACGCTCAGGGACGCGCAGATTCATCCGGAGTACCATAAAGGACTGATGGTTCGCGTCGCCGGATACATGGCCTACTTCACCGAACTGGACAAAGGAGCCCAGGACACCATCATCGGCCGCACGGCGCACTACGAATCATAAATCCGTATAAAAGAAAAAGACCTGCCGCACCCGGTGCAGTTAGGCAGTTTATCAAAAAACAGAAGCCAGAGGCGATGTCTCTGACTTCTGTTTCCTTTGTCTCCACAAAATATTCCGCAGGGCTGGAATTCATACGCGATTTAATACAGTTCCCCGCCCATGTTTTGATTGATTACTGGACGATTTCACCGACGCGATCCTCATGATCATATTCCGCTCTCATTTCCGGCGTCAGCTGATCCATCAGATCCCTTCTGCCGATCTTCGCCATAATGGAAATGCACATCACGATAAACATCGCGAAGCAGTATATGACCATTGGCGTTACTTCAATTCCCGTGAGAGGCGCTCCGGAATCCTTGGCGAAACTCAGCGTATATATCATCGCCGGAGACCAGGGCAGACAGTATGCCAGCGTATTCGACTGAGCGTCCATCAGATTAGCCATCCGGTACGGAGATATACCATGCTGTTTCCCCAGCGGCTTCGCAAACGAAGCTCCGACTGCCAGAATCGCCGGTGCATTCAGTCCCATGATTCCGGACAGCACGATAACCATCAGAGAAACAACCCACTCTGCTCCGGTGGCTGTCTTTGCAATCTTTCCAAGTGCGTTCAGGATCAGAATGTCTCCGCGGCCCCTTCTCATAATACTGATTGAGCCAAACAGCAGCAGGCAGAGTACGATGACCTGTATCATACTCGCAACGCCGTCATAGAGAACGCCGCCTACCGTTCTGTCAAGCCCCTCGCCCGATACCGTTATAACAGCAGGAATTTCAGAATTTGAATCCAGATGAATGAAATCGATCAATCCGGTTGGAATTGCGAAAACGAATCCGATTACAATTCCGATCGTGGTGGCAACGATGATATCACCGGTTTTAACTGCAATGTAGATGGTGATCGCCACCGGAATAAGCATGATCAGCGTCCATGGGTTATACGCTGCATTTTCTGCAGTTCCGCTCGGGTCTGCTCCTTTCACCATGCTGACGATGATGAACACCGGCACCGTAATGATGGTCGCCGCAACGCAGTACTTCAGTCTGGATCTTACGACACCGGGTACATCTACTCCCTGTGTTGTTGCGGAGCATATCGTCGTATCGGAAATAGGCGCCAGATTGTCGCCGAATGCAGCTCCGGAGATAATGGCTCCCGCCAGCAGAGGATGATTGCATCCCAGTGCGACCCCTGCGGGATAAAGAACTCCCATGCCCGCCGCAATGGTCCCGAATCCTGTGCCGGAAGCCGTGGCAAATAACGCTGATGCTGCAAATGTAATAATCAGAAACGCAGTCGGTCCAACTCCGAATCCTGCTGCAACGCCCGCAATGCCCGAAGCCAGCCCTGACACGCGCAGTACTCTGGAAAATGCTCCTGCAAAGATCCAGCAGACAATCGGGACCAGGCAGTCTTTACTGGCCATTCCCTCGATAATGACTTCCGAATAATATTTTTTATCTTTCGCGAAAAAGAACGGAATGATCAGTGCGGAAAAAGCCGGCACCCACAGTGCGCCATCTGAAATAGACGCCCAGATAAATGTCGTGGTGATGATCATCACAATAAAGATTGCGAACGGAAGCAGCGACATTCCCCTTCCGCCGTAAAACTCCAGCAGTTTCTTCTCTTCCATAATTTCCTCCTCTCATAACAGGCATGTTCATATAACTGAACGATCCAATGATGCTTTCATTTTATTGCAATACCTGTACCAGCTTGCCAAATACCAACTGAACTCTTCATCGCCCCGTGATTTTCGGCGTTTTCAAACAGAACTCGATCCGTTTCTTCCGAGGTCATTTATCACCCGCAACAAAAAAATGCTATGCAGTTTTTTTCCACCCTGAAAAAAACTGCATAGCATCCCGACACATATCATTCTGTCTTTCGCAGCCGCTGATAAACCGGATCGCAACACTCCGCGAATCGAATTGCCGGGCATCCGGAATCGCTCAGTCCAGTTTTCTGGTGCTAATCCACCCGGATATTCAGTTCCTTGATTTTGTTGAAAAGCTGCCTGCGGCTCAGCCCCATGGCCTCCGCAGCCCATGTGATGTTTCCGCCCTCCCTCTTCAGGACATCCCGGATATAGCGTATCTCAAAATCCCTCTTCGCCTCTTTGTATGACTCGATATGACTTGCCCGTCCACCCTCCGTACCTTCTGCTCCGCTTTCCGGGCGACCGTCCTCCAGAGACAGTATTCCGTCTTTCGACGCCAGAATGACAAGTCTCTCCACGATGTTTTTCAGCTCACGGATATTACCGGGATAGGAATAATTCATCAGATAATTTTTTGTATCATCACTCATTCCTCTGATATATTTCCCCGTTTCTGCAGCGTACTTTCTGATAAAATATTCGACAAAATCCGGAATATCTTCTCTCCTGTCACGAAGCGGAGGAATGTGAATCTCAAAGGTATTGATCCGATACATCAGATCTTCCCGAAAATTACCTTCCTCAACCTCCTTCCGGATATCTTTGTTGGTGGCGCTTACCACTCTGAAATTCACATCCACAGACTGTGTTGAGCCTATGCGTTCTATCTGGTGATTTTCCAGTGTCCGCAGCAGTTTCACCTGGATATCCATACTCATGTCTCCGATTTCGTCCAGAAACACGGTTCCGCCGCTTCCCTGCTCCAATTTTCCAATATGACGGTCTCCGGCTCCCGTGAACGCTCCCTTCTCATATCCGAAAAGTTCCGACTCAATAAGGCCGGGCGGCATGCTCTGACAGTTAATAGGAACAAAGGGACGGTCTCTCCGGCTGCTGAGGTCGTGAAGCCGTTTCGCCACGATTTCTTTACCAGTTCCGCTTTCACCGGTGATCAGCACATTTGCGTTGGAATCCGCAACTTTGTTTATCAGCGCCCAGATCCTTGCCATCTGCGGATTTCTGCTGCCAATCACAAAACTGTCCTGACTGCTGTCGATGAGTTTCCTTTTCCTGGCCTCAAGACATTCCACAGCCTTCTCAATCTCCTGCCGCAGTTCCGCCGGATCGTGGCTCTTGATAAAATATCCGAAAGCACCGATCTTCATGGTTTCCACAGCGGTTTCAATGCTTCCGTAGCCCGTCACCATGATGACTTCAATCTCATCCGAATAATTCGCTTTCACGATTTTCAGCAGATCGATCCCGCTCATTCCCTCCATCATCATATCCGTTACAACCAGCGGAAAAAACCTTTGTTCAAGCAGCGTCAGCGCTTCCTCCGCAGAGCCGGCCTGCGCCGTCCGATATCCAAGTGTCTCAAAGAGAATACTCAGCGTCTCTCTGTAATCCGGCTCATCATCCACGATCAATATACTAAACATCCGCTCATTCATACGGCAGCTCCTTCCTTCCGATCACCACAGGTGTTCTGCCCGGGCGATTCCCCATCCGGTATGCGGAGATGAAATACACTTCCCCTTCCAACCGCTGATTCCAGGCTGATCTCACCGCCCAGACGTTCGATTTCAGAATAGACGATATACAGCCCCAGTCCGGTTCCTTCTCCGGGAGGTTTGGTTGTAAAAAAAGGATTGTAGAGAAATTCCTGTTCTTCTTTTGGAATTCCGCAGCCATTGTCTTCACAGTCGATGAGAAGAATGCGATCGTTCCCTCTGCGAGCTCTGACGATAATCCTTCCTGACTTCTCATCCACCGCCTCTATCGCATTTTGTATGAGATTCATCAGAACATGCTTCAGCGATTCCTGACTGCTTCTGACGCTAAGAGCCCCATCGCAGTCCACCTCCACAGTCAGTTCTTTTTTCCTGATCTCGTCTGCATTCAAGACCACAATAGAATCGATGAATTCCTTCAGACAGATTTCCGATATACTGGTATCGGCTATCCGCCAGAAGTTCATAACATTGTCTATAATGGAGCTGGCACGCTCCACATTTTCATCTATATACCGGAGCGATCTCTGTCCCCTGTGATCTATGCTTAAATTATGACTCAGCAGATAACTGTGAGTGCGGATAATCCCCAGCGGATTCCTGAGCTGGTGAGCCATCCCCGCCGCCAGCTGTCCCACCGCGATCATCTTGGAGGACTGCAACAGCTGATTATTTTTCACCACATCCACCGTAGTGTCCTCAATGGTCATCATGAGATCCTTTTTTCGCTCCGTTCCCAGCTCTAGAAGCTTGCACTCCAGTATGGTCCGACCCCTGTCCGCCCGGAGCGTGGTTCCTGTTTCATGCTTTTCGACCGCTTCAATGATCTGCTCCGTCTGCTCAGTACCCAGTCGCTTCACATAATCCGCGTAATGCATTCCCTGCAGTTCCTCCGGAGCCAGTTTCACAAAGGACGCAGCCGGTGCGTTCGTGGATTGGATCAGGCCTTTTCTGTCGATTACCAGTACGCCCTCCGGCATCTCATTTAACATCAGCGCCAGTTCGTTCCGGCTGTCTTCAAGCTCTCTGGTACGCAGTCGGACCTGTCTCCGCAGCAGTCTGTTCTCAATGAACTTGATGCCGAAGGCAAGTGCCGCAAGCAGCAGGATCACCATCAGATATCGAAAAATCTGCGTCGCTGTACTTCTGGTCTTCAAAAGCGGCGTGGAAATCCCGAACCAGAGCTGCTGAATTTTTTCCGGCTGCCCGGATCTGTTGATTTTGTCTATCGCGTAATTCAGCGGCTTTACGAGATCCGCCTTGTCCTTACTGACACCGATCACCACCGGTTCCTCATAAAGCGCCGTATTGATGGTTCTGATCTGATCACGTATCCCTAATTCCGCCGCATAATACTGTGTCACCGGCTCGTCGCCGATCACTCCGTCTACTTTTCCGTCAATCAGCAGTTCCAGAGCCTTCCCTACATCGTGTACATAGACCAGCCTCGCGTTCGGATAATGTTCCTTCAGATATCCGTTGGCAAAATCTCCCCGCTGTGTCGCTACCTTCAGCCCGTCGATGTCATTCAGCGTGTAATTTCTGCTGCGCCTTGTGACCATAATGGTTCGAAGGGTATACAACGGTTTGGTGAATACCATGTATTTCGATCTGTCTGCGTTCACAAAGACATCAACCATGTCGCTCTTCCCGGTCTTCACCGCATCCAGAGCGTCCTCCCATTTGTACGGCACACACCTGATATCGATACCGAGTTCGATGGAAATCAGCCCGATGTAATCCGGCACCACTCCCTTATACTGCCCGTCCCGGTCTACGTAACGGAGCGGCGGCGCGCTGTCGTCAGCGCCGTAAATCAGCGGGCCCTCTTCAGCATACTTTGAAACAATCTGCCTCATCGTCTGCTCCTGATACATAGAATATCCTTTATAGAAAATCCCGCCCGCTGCCGCTATCAGAATAAAGATGACCACGAATTTCCAGGCGGCCCGTTTTTCCTCATTTCCCATACTAAACATCATTTCCTCTGTCCGATACAGTCCTGATTAATGTCCGCCGGTCATGCTGCAGCCGGATTGTGTAATTCAGCGCTGTTAATCGATCATTTCACGCCTGATAAATATCAAACCCGTTAAGTCCGACGGGGGCTTAACGGGCAGACACTATTTATACTCAACTTTGATTTCACGATCGCCTACGGAATCATGCAAAAGACCTTTGACAAGCTGGGCGCCGTTTTTATCTGCCGCATCGGTCAATCCCGATTTCCCGGCATATTTCCTCACATCGGCTTTCGCTTCCCCGATTGCTTTGACAGTAGCATTTTTGTCTGCGCGGAGAACAGAGAAATTGGTGTCATGAAACTCAATGTCCTCAGGCTCAATATTAATCGTCTGTATTTCAGCGTGAGGGATGACTACTGTCACAGTTGAATCGTCATGCGACACATCCACTTTTGAAAGATCAAACCCCGCATTCACAGTGGCCTTGTATTCAATAAGGAACTTATCTTTGTTGATGATCGGAATACGCCCCGACGATGATTCGAGCACACCCGAATAAATCAGTTTCTGCGTCGTAAGATCAGACGCATTCTCAAGTTTCGCAGAAATCGTCGCGTCCTTTATGTCTTCAGATGCCTTTAAATATCTGAACCCTGCAACGGCCACTGCAACAACAATCACGATAACAACTGCCCATACGAGCTTTTTCAGAAAGCTCCCGGACTTTTTCTGACTTTCCATATTCATTTCCCTCCAATAAAATCAGATATTCTCTCGAATCCATTATAATTGCTGTTCACGCAATAGTCTATTGTTTGAACAAAAAATATTGCACAATTGTCTGAGAAAAAGGATATTGCCTTGATTTTGTTTTTTAGGTGTTTCTCTGAACCCCTTTAATCACTTATCTGATTCAGAATATTGATGAGTAAAAGTTTGGAGTACAATGTGAATTGTACCCCTTACATCATCCCAAAAGGCCGGAGCATGCACGACCTCACAGAGGAAACCGTCAGATTGATGACCTGTCATATCAACTCAGTCGCCCGTGACGGTCTGAATGGCAAATGCCCCTTTGATCTGGCAAAG
>Ga0256404_1003256_pt1 | contig 33584 bp, 30 predicted proteins | sample RumenRJG_01DNA_FD_185990 | JGI IMG/M metagenome (GOLD analysis project Ga0256404, IMG submission 185990) | Bovine rumen microbial communities from Lethbridge, Alberta, Canada - RJG_01 | ecosystem: Host-associated > Mammals > Digestive system > Stomach > Rumen | place: Canada: Alberta | collected... | reverse complement strand
AGAGACACAAAAAAAAAGACACCCGAAAGTGTCTTTTTGTGTCCCCCGAGGGACTCGAACCCTCGACCCACTGATTAAGAGTCAGTTGCTCTACCAACTGAGCTAGGGAGACTGTCGCGTTGCGCTACGCTCTTCGGTCTGCAAACGCTTCGCTGGTTTACATCCCGAGGGGGAAAAGACAGCAAAAAACGTTGTTCTCTCGAAAAGCGGGTGCAAAGGTACTGCTTTTTTATGACATGTGCAAATTTTTTGGCATTTTTTTGCAAAAAAAGTTAAAAAAAATCGTTTTTATGCAATAAAATAAGAAATTTTAATTAAAAAAAATGCATTTTAGGTATCATTTTTTTGATTTAGAGGCTTTCAGCGAACCTTTCGGCCTCTTCAATTTGGTCGATTTTTCCCACATCCATCATTCTGAAAGCGTTTGGAATATACGCTTTCAGATTGGACATTGGACATTGGACATTGGACATTTGTTTTTCGCAGATAGCCATATAGAAATCGATAAGGGAGAATTTGTCTTCCGACATCTGCGATAAAAGCGACAGGGTTTCCGGACTAAGAATTTGACAGCCGGAGAAAGCCAATAATTGGAAATTGGAGATTGGAGATTGGAGATTTTCGGGTCGTACCTCACCGGTTTTGATATTCGTCCAACCGCAGAGACGATCATGCTCATCGAAACAGAGATAACGTTGCGTCTCTCGTTGACTGACAACGAGGAGACTCATTGAAGATTGGAGATTGGAGATTGGAGATTGATAACTAGAAATTAAAGCACGGAGGTCCAAGTTGCTCAAAATATCCACGTTACAGGCTAAGATGGCTGTTGGCTCTTGCAGGTCTGACCTAGCAGTTAGCCTTTTTAGGGCTTTTTTGAGACCACCGCCGGTATCGAGGAGTTGGTCGCGTTCGTCGGAGATAAGGATGTTACACCCCCAGCCGTTATTACGACGGACGGTGTCGATGATCATATCGGGAAAATGGTGTACATTGACGATGATATCGGTGATGCCGGCATCACGAAGCCGCTCCACCTGCCATTGAAGGAGGGGTTTTCCTGCTAAGGGTACGAGTGCCTTGGGCATCGTATCGGTGAGGGGTTTAAGACGCGTACCGAGACCGGCACAAAAGATCATCGCTTTCATTGACGATTGGACGATTTACGAGGTACGATTGATTTACGATTTATTCTAAGGTACGATTTATACCGCGTTCGCGGTGAATGAGGTGGATACGGACGTTGTATTTCTCGTGCAGGTGGGCAGCGAGATGTTCGGCACAATAGACGGAGCGGTGCTGCCCACCGGTACAACCGAAGGAGACCTGGAGGTTGGTGAAATCCCGTTCGATGAATCGCTCCACATGATGATCGACGAGTGCATAGACGGACTCGAGGAAAGTGAGGATCTCGCCATCCTGTTCCAGAAAATCGATGACGGGTTGATCCAATCCGGTCATCTGTTTGTACTGATCGTATTTACCGGGGTTATGGGTTGAACGGCAGTCAAAGACATAACCGCCGCCGTTGCCGGACTCATCCGCCGGGATGCCTCGTTTAAAGGAGAACGAGTAGATCGTTACTGATAGCATAGAGATAGGGATATTCTTCTTTTAAGGGTTCAAGGATATCGTGTAAGTTCTTTAGCGCCAAGGGGATGGACTCCAGGAAATGCTGCTTGCGCTCGAAATAACCGCGGTAACCGTACGCACCGAGAACCTGAAGGGTGCGCAGGAGAACGAAGTGCGGCAAAGCGGATTTCCAATCCGCTTTATTGAAGATTGAAGATTGGAGATTGTAGATTTTTTCTAATTCATCCAAATAGTCTTCGATCAGTTTTTCTCGCAGTTCAGGCGCGAGGTTGGCTTTCGCCTGCCAGAGGAAGGAAGCGACATCGTACTGGGTAGGACCGCGACGACCGCCTTGAAAATCGATGAAGTACGGTTGACCGTCACGAATCATGACATTCCGGCTTTGGAAATCGCGATAGAGGAAAGTGTCAGCTGTTAGCTCTTTGCTATTAGCTGTTAGCTTTTTTACCAGCGCATCAAAATCATCTTCGAGGCGGGGTTCGGAGAACTCGATCTGCGTACCTTTGAGGAAGCAGTACTTGAAGTAGTTCAGATCCCATCGTACGGAGCGTTCGTCAAAAGCAGGAACGGGGAAGCAATAGGACCAATCGAAGTCACGCGCACCTTCCACTTGTATGTGCGCAAGCGCACGTATAGCGCGTTCTAATAAGGTGGGATCGAGGTTATCGAAGAGGAGGGTGTCACCCAGATCTTCCTGGGTATAAGACATCTCGTCGTCACTGACCCAATAGACTTCGGGCACGGGTAAACCGAGTGCATGAAAATGGCGTGCCATATAGATGAAGGCACGGTTCTCATCGCGGTTGGTGCCGACTACCCGAATGACGGAGCGACCGTTTTCATCGGTCTCCCGGGTATAAACCCGATTACTTCCTTGCTGTTTGATCATAACGGTGTACGAAAAATGCGTATTCTCCTTTCGGAAAACACGCATTTTCGTTTTGTTAATTACTTGAAGAACTCGTTTACTTTCTCGTTGAGTACGATTTCCTCTTGGAAGACGTAAGCACCTGTTTTAGGCGACTTAACCATCTTGATGCACTTAGAGTGCGCGCGTCCGGAGTTACCGGTTTGCAGTGTTGCGACCGCTTTCTTTGCCATAGTTCTAAGCCTTTCTAAAATTAGGTGTTAATTACTTAATCTCCTTGTGAAGGGTATATTTCTTCAAATAGGGATTGTACTTCATGAGTTCCAAACGATCCGGTGTGTTCTTACGGTTCTTAGTCGTAATATAACGGCTCATTCCCGGTACACCACTGTTCTTCTGCTCTGTGCATTCAAGGATAACTTGAACGCGGGCTTCTTTTGCTTTCTTTGCCATTGTTCAGCTCCTTTCTTTTAATAGAGGTATCCCTTCTCCGCAGCCTGTTTCAGCGCGTTGTCGAGACCGATCTTGTTAATAGTTCTCAGACCGGCTGCACTCACGTTCAGCTCGATCCATACATCCTGTTCTACCCAGTAGAACTTGCGGCGGAATAGGTTCACATCAAACGTGCGCTTGGTGTGACGCTTCGAGTGCGAAACGTTGCAGCCGCCCATGGCTTTCTTGCCTGTAATTTGACAAATCTTTGACATTGTATTATATATTTTATATTTTTTCCAATTTCGGGGATTCTCCGCACATTAACACGAAAAATCGCGCAAAGGTACTGCTTTTTTTTGACATGACCAAATATTTTTGTAAAAAAATGCAAAAAAATTTCATTTTTCTTGCGTATGTGCGAAAAAAGCAGTATCTTTGCACACAAATTAAACGAAATATGGCTATCGAATTTAAATCAGCAGATGTTCAACGTGCGCATGAATGGATTGCGCAGGCGAGACATATCGTTATTATCACGCACATGGCTCCGGACGGCGACGCAATGGGATCGGCGCTGGGGGTGTGGAATTGGCTTAAAGGGTTACCGGTTACGGGTGACGGGTTACGGAACGTGAACGTGCTGGTGCCGAATGCGTTTCCGAAGTTCTACCAATGGATGCCGGGAGCGGAGGAGATTAAAATCTACGAGACGGATGCGAACCGCTGTAACGAGCTGATAACCAATGCGGATTTGTTCATCTGCACAGATTTCAATGACCCCAAACGGATTGGTCCGATAGGCGAGAAATTAGTAGCTGCAACGGCACCGAAAATTCTGATTGACCACCACCTGAATCCGACGGATTTTGCGGATATCGTTTTCAGTTTTCCGGAGGCTTGTTCGGCAAGTGAGATTGTGTATCGGTTTATCAGCCATCAGCCTTCAGCCATCAGCCTTCAGACGGCTACTTGTATCTACACGGGATTGATGACGGATACGGGTAATTTCAGTTTCAATTCCACGAGTTGTGACCTGTACGAGATCATCGCTGAACTGATTCGTGCCGGCATCAAAAAAGACGAGATCTACAATGCCGTTTACAACCAGTATTCGACAGATCGGGTGCGTCTGACGGGTTACGCTTTATACCGCAAGATGCGGATCTATCCGGAGTACCATCTGTCGCTGATCACCTTGAGTGCCGATGAGTTGGACCAGTACCATTACCAGCCGGGAGACACGGAGGGATTGGTGAATATGCCGTTACAGATCAGCGACGTCTATTACTCGGTGTACATGCGGGAAGAACGACCGAAACCGGGTACGCCGAAACCACGAATAAGGATATCCTTCCGTTCGCAGGGAGACCGGCCGGTGAACATCTGGGCGAGTGAGGTTTTTAACGGCGGCGGCCACATGAACGCATCCGGCGGAGAGTTGTTCGGAAGCCTGAATCAGGCGGTACAGTTATTCGAAAAATCGTTTCCGAAGTATATAAAGGCGAAAGGCTAAGGGTTACGGGTTACCGGTTACGGGTTACGGGTTACCGGTTACCGGTTACGGGTTATAGAGAAAAAATGCGAAAAAATGGCACGCGCGCTTGCGTATGTCATTTTTTTTTTGTAATTTTGCACCCGCTTTTTGTGGGCTAATTAATTAAAACAACATAAAAACGATGAAAAAAAGTATTGTAATGATCGCGTTGGCGGCTATGAGTTTGACCGCCTTTGCCCAGCAAGAGACGCTGATGACGATTAACGGAAAACCCGTCAGCGCCGAGGAGTTTTTGTACATCTATGAGAAGAACAACCAGGCAGGTGCTTTGGATCCCAAGACCATGGACGAGTACCTGGACATGTTCATCAATTTCAAATTAAAAGTGGCGGAAGCGGAGAGTCAGGGTATTGACACGACGGAAGCTTTTGCCAAGGAGTTAAAGGGTTACCGTGCCCAGGCCACGCCGAAGTACCTGCAGGATCAGGCAGCGTTGGACAGTCTGGTAGAGATGAGTTGGCGTCACATGGCCAAGGACCGTCGTGCCGCACATATCGCGATCCAGTGTCCGAGAAGTGCGAGTGAAGAAGAGGTTGCTGCAGCGTTGGCGAAGATCAACGAAGCCTACGAGCGTGTGACGATCGGTAAAGGTGTGATGAAAGGCAAAGGCAAGAAGGCGAAGTTGGTTCGTCAGAAAGTGGAAGCTTTTGACGTAGTCGCACGGGAAGTGAGCACCGATCCGAGTGTACAGGAGACGAATGGTGAGTTAGGTTGGATCACACCGTTCCGTTACGTCTATCCGTTGGAAGAAGCGGTGTATAACACGGAGATCGGTCAAGTGAGCAAACCGTTCCGTACCCAGTACGGATGGCATATCGTGCTGGTAGAAGAAGAGCGCGATCATATCGAGGTGAAAGCCGCACATATCATGAAGATGGTGCCGGAAGAGAAACTGGATGCCGAGAAGAAAGCGTTGATCGACAGTATCGCATTGATTTTGACGCCGGAGAATTTTGCGGAAGTAGCCCGTCAGGAATCCGATGACCGCGGCAGCAGTGCCAAAGGTGGTGACTTAGGATGGTTCGGCAAGGGTATGATGGTGAAACCGTTTGAAGAGGCTGCGTTCAGTCTGAAAGAAGGTGAGATCAGTGCTCCTATCCGCAGTCAGTACGGATGGCATATTATTTATAAAGAAGGAGAACGCGGTATCCAACCGCTGGATTCGATTCGTCAGCAAGTGCTTCGTAACGTACAGCGTGACGAGCGTGCGCAGGAAGCGGATAAGAGTTTTATCCGCAAGACTCGTGCCGAATATCATCTGCCGGCAGAGATGACGGATGCAGAAGTGAAGGCGTTTGCAGACGAACACTTGGAGGATAAATATCCGGAGTTGAAGAACCTGGTTCAAGAGTACCACGACGGTATTCTGCTGTTTGAGGTGTCCTTACGTGAAGTATGGGACAAGGCAGCTAAGGATACGGCCGGTCTGGAGAACTATTTCAAAGCTCACAAGAAAGCGTACACCTGGACCGCACCGCGTTGGAAAGGTTACCTCATCCAGGCCAAGGACAAGAGTAGTGCCAAAGCTGCCAAGGCCATCATCAAGAGTGCTCATCCGGATTCGATTCAGAGTTACATCGCGCAGCGTGTGAACTGCGACAGCGTGCAGTACGTGAAGGTACAACACGGTCTGTGGGAGCAAGGCAAGAACGCCGCAATCGATAAATACGGATTCAAAGTGAAAGGTGCTGAGTTCAGTCCGAAAGAGGAACTCCCGTACGTAGAGTGCGTAGGTAAGAAACTGAAAGCACCGGAGGCATGGAATGACGAGAAAGGCAAAGTAACCACGGACTACCAGGACTACCTGGAGGCCGAGTGGATCAAACGCCTGCGTGAGAAATATCCGGTAGTGATCAACCAGGAAGTGTGGGAAAAGATTAAGAAGTGATTGAAGATTGAAGATTGAAGATTGGAGATTGAAGATTGGTGATAGGTTATTGGAAGAAATATCGGGTGGCCATTACGGTGGTGGTATGCGTGGTACTGGCGAATGTGCTGGTACAACTCCGTGTGTTCCGGTGGGACTTGACGGACGATAAGATCTACAGTCTGAGTGACGCGTCAAAGGTGTTGTTACAGCAGACGGATGCACCGATCGAGGTGACGATCCTGTTGAACGGAGAGTTAAGTGCCGGTTTTCAACGTCTGCGCAAAGCAACGATCGAGACGCTGGAAGAGATGAAGGTGTACGCACACGGTTTGCAGATCCACTATCAGGATCTGAATGAACTGGATGCAAAGGCGCGGCAGGAGATGGAGCAACAGGGGTTTGTTCCGACGCGTAACACCATCGTCGAGCACAGCGGCAAGACGGTGGAGATGCGTACGTATCCCTATGCGGTGCTACGTTACCATGACGAGGAAGCGATCATCAACCTGTTATCCGGAACCGAACAAAGCGAAGAAGAGGTGACGAATGCTGGCATCGAGCAGTTGGAATACAACCTGATGGAGCCGCTGTACCTGATGCAACGCACCGAGACACCGAGGGTAGCCATCCTGGAAGGTCACGACGAAGCCGACGAGCGGTATTCGTATGACTTGGAGAACACCTTAAGTGCCTATTTCCAAGTGGACCGCGGTTCGATCAACGGGGACAGTGTGGATCTGCATATATTGGACAACTACCAGGCAATCATCATTGCTAATCCGCAGAGTTCGTTCGGAGAAACGGAGCGGTATATCATTGACCAGTATATCATGCGCGGCGGAAAGGTATTGTGGGCTGTGGACGGTGTGCGATTCAGTGACGAGATGTTACATAGCGAAGGGTATACTCCCATCGTGGAACATGAGATCGGGATCAAGGACATGCTGTTCCGATACGGTATATGCATCGATCCGGCCTTGGTGCAAGATGTGCAGTGCCTGACGATACCGGTGCAAGCACCGAGCAGTTCGAAGCAGTCGCATATCCTGATTCCTTGGACGTATGCGCCGCTGTTACAAAGCAATCCCTACCACCCTATCACGCATGACTTAGGTGCCATCATGAGTACATTTGTCAGTCCCATCCGTGCCGTGAATGACGAAGACGGGATTGAGAAGTTTGTGCTGTTATACACGAGTACAGCCACTAAGGTGACGCGTTGTCCGAACGAGGTGAACCTGAGTGGAAACGAGCAAAACTGGGATCAGTACGAGCATGCGAACGTGCCGGTAGCGGCATCGATGGAAGGTGTCTTCCCCAGTGCGTATGCCCATCGGATGATGCCGGAAGGAGTAATGGGTAACGATCCGGTGATCAAGCAGAGTGCACCGACGCGGCAAGTGGTGATCGGTTCCGGTAGCGTGCTGATGAACAACGCGCAACAGAACCAGGTGATGGCGATGGGTTATGACCCGGTGACGGGACGATTGTATAGTAACCGCGATTTCATCACGAATGCCATGCTGTGGTTAACGGACGGTGATGGCCTCATCAGTCTAAGAGAGAAAATCGTTCCGTTACGACTGCTGAACACCAAACGGGCATATAAAGAGCGAACCAAAGTGGAGATCATCAGTACCGTGGCACCGATCGTGTTCCTGCTGCTGGTAGGCGGAACGGTGATGGTGATCCGGAAACGCAAATACGGATTAAAGGCGAAAGGCTAATGGCGAAAGGCGAAAGGCTAGAGGCAAAAGGCTAAAGTTATGAAGAAAATATATATCCTTATGATGCTGTGCATGATGGGTGGTGTAGGTTACCTGCAAGCACAGGAGTTAAAAGAGTATCCGTTAGACACGATTAACGGAGAGGAAGTGTATAAATACCGCGTAGAGCGCAGTATCGGTTTGTACCGTATCGGTGTCAATTTCGACGTGCCGCAGGCGGATATCATCCGTCTCAATCCGCAGTTACGGGAACGGGGTCTGCATTTCGATGAGATTCTGTACATCCCCACCAAGCGCAAGATCAGTAAGAAGAAAGAGGTGCTGCCGGTGAAAGAAGAGTTGAAACCGGTGGTAGAAGAGAAGGTAGAAGAGCAACCGGTAGAGCCGGCAGTTGTTGCGCAAGACAGCGTGGCGAGTACACCAGATAGTGCGGTGGTAGCCGTGACGGACAGTGCAGTGGTGCCGGTGATTCCGGAACCGATCGTGCTGGACAGCGTGATCGACGGGAAACGGGTGGTGGAACTGGCGTTGATGTTACCGTTTGAGAGTCAGCAAACCAAGCGAAGTGCGAATGCGGCACGGATGATGGAGTTTTACCAGGGCGCGTTATTGGCATTGCATGACATGCAGAACGACAGTATCGTCTATCGTCTGCGCGTCTATGACATCGAGCGTAGTGAGCGCCGCGTGAAAGAGTTATGCGACAGTACGGAGTTGGACCGTGTGCAGGCTGTGTTAGGTTTAGCCTATCCGGTACAGATCCAGCAGATGATTCCGTGGTGCGAAGCGCACCAAGTGCCGTTGTTCCTGCCGTTCTGTGATGATATTGACCTTAAAGGCAAGCCGCATGTATATCAGTTCAACTCTCCGGACCGGGAGGAAGCACAAGCTTTGACGCGTCAATGGATCGCGCAGAAGGGAGACAGTGCTCTGCACTGCGTAGCCATCAACGTACGGGAAGCGGACTATTCGAATGCGATGAAGGAGTTACGCCAAGTGCTGAAAGAAGAAGGTATTGCGTATGACACGATACCGATGCGGGATCTGCTCAAAGACTCAGCGGCCTATGCGTTCGATAAAGAGAAAGAGAACCTGATCATCGTGCATAGCGACCGTTACCAGCATGTTCGGGTACTGATGCCGCACCTGGTGAAGTTACAAGAAGAGGGTTACCGCCTGCGTCTGGTTAGTCAGTATTCGTGGCAGAAAGAGTCGGTGAACCTGCCGCAGGTCTATATCTCCAAGTTCACGACGGAGGAACGGGACGTGACGCATTACAACGGGTTGTGGGAGCATTATTTTGTAAACACCCATGTGTCCGAGACGCCGCGTTATGACCTGTTAGGATACGACCTGATGCGGGAGATCATCTATATCGTCAACGGTCAACCGAGTGAGAATGAGGGTCTGCAGTCTCCCATCTACTGGGAAGCGGAAAGCGAAGCAGACGGTTGGCAGAACACGTATATCCATATTGTAGAGAATTGAAAAACAAACGCTACATAGGGATCTTGATCGGTTTGGTAAGCCTGCTTAGTTTGCATGCCCAACCGCGACTGCGGATACCGGAGTATTACTTGGGTGTTCACGGCGGCGTGAGTGCCGGCACAGTGATCTTCAATCCGTCGGAATCGGGTATGCGTCCTATCACGCAGGCCTGTGTGTTAGGAGGGAACGGCGGTTTGGTGTTCCGTTACGCCGGACATAAGTACTGCCATTTTCAGATGGAGTTGAACTACATGCACCGGGGATGGAAACAAGCCGGTACGGAGCATAACCTGCATTATATTGAGTTGCCGATTCTGATGCATCTCAATTTCGGCAGCGAGGTATGCCGGTGGATTTTTAACCTCGGACCGCAGATCGGTTACTGCGTCAAAGACGAGAGTAACGCCATTGATCATCCGTTCGATTGGGGATTGGCGGCCGGTACCGGTTTCTACGTCAAGACACGGAAGGCAGGTATCTACGAACTGGAGATACGGTGTGATTTCTCCTTGGGCGGTGTGTTAGGCACCTCCGTCACGGACAGCCATAACATGGCCAATCCTTTGGACTTGAGTGTTAACTTAGGATGGTATTTCCCGATTAAGAAGAAAATTAAAATTGAACAAATTAAAATACAGTGATATGAAAACCAATTATGAAGTGCGTTACGCCTCGAATCCGGTGGACGCAAAGAGTTATGACACGACACGTTTGCGGAAAGATTTCCTCATCGAGCATGTGTTTGTGAAAAACGAAGTGAACATGGTTTATTCCATGTATGACCGTATGATCGTAGGTGGTGCGATGCCGGTGAATGAGAGTTTACTACTGGAAGCCATCGATCCGTTGAAGGCACCGTTTTTCCTGACACGCCGTGAGATGGGTATCTTCAACGTAGGCGGAAAAGGTCGTGTGATCGCAGGTGATAAAGTGTATGAGTTGGATTATAAGGAGGCCTTGTATTTAGGTCGCGGAGACCGGGAAGTGAAGTTCGAGAGTATCGATGCTAACCACCCTGCTCTCTTCTATTTCAATTCGACGACAGCGCACTGTGCGTATCCGGATAAGAAAGTGACAAAAGCGGATGCGGTGGTAGCGCACATGGGAAGTCTGGAGATGAGCAACGAACGCGACATCAACAAGATGCTGGTGAACCAGGTGCTGCCTACCTGTCAACTGCAGATGGGTATGACCGAGTTGGCGACGGGTAGCGTATGGAACACCATGCCGGCACATGTGCACAGCCGTCGCATGGAGGCGTATTTCTATTTTGAGGTGCCGGAAGAGCAGGCCGTTTGTCATTTCATGGGAGAGGTGGAAGAGACCCGTCATATCTGGATGAAAGGTAACCAGGCTGTGCTGTCACCGGAATGGTCGATCCATTCGGCTGCTGCTACGCATAACTACACCTTCATCTGGGGTATGGGTGGTGAGAACCTCGACTACGGCGATCAGGACTTCAGTAAGATCACGGATTTGAAATAAATTCAAAATCACGGGATAATATACGTAGTATATTATAAGTATGGGTGGGATACGATATTCCCCCGATGAGACCCCGATAAGACCACAAGAATGAAAAGATTTTTATATATTATAACCGCTTTGGCCTGTCTGACAGCGTGTCATAAGGAAGCGGTGCAACCGAAAGTGTACGGTCGGTTCGTACCGGAACGGAAAGATGATTTTGCATGGGAAAACGAGTATGCCGCTTTCCGCATGTACGGTCCTGCACTGCGACCGGAGAATCCGTCCAACGGTGTGGATTTATGGCTCAAGAAGAGTCCGGAACTGGTAGTGGACAGTTTCTACTATCGGGAACACGTGTTAGGTCTGCCGTACCACATCAATTACGGTAAGGGACTCGATTGCTACAAGGTCGGTCACACTTGCGGTGCAGGCGGATTGGTTGTTTTAGCGAATGTACCCTATGTACCGGGAGAAGTAGACGGGTCATCCATGGATCTCAGTCTCTTTGTCGGTGGCGCCTATGACCGATGGGAGATTTTGGAACAAACACCGGAGAAGTTCGTGTTCAAACTGGAATACGACAGTCTGGAAGTAAACGGTAACAAACTGCAAGAATCGATCACCATCACAGCCGAGGCGGGTAAGATGCTCAATAGAGCCGATGTCGTTTTGCGCGGTGAATGCAAAGAAGAGTTATGGGTCGGCGGAGGTATTTACTTGCATGACAGCGTAGAGAATGTTTATATCTGCGACCATTGCGGTATTGCCGCGTATGCGGAAGATGCGCTGAGCGACAAGACGGCAGCGGAGATGAATAACTTCGTGCCGCAAGGTAGAAGTTATATTGCCGTAGTGACGCCGCACGGCGGTTGGCAGGATATCTTTGATGGCACCTTGTTCTCCGTGCAACCGTACGAGTTGGGTGACACGCTGACTTATTATTTCGGTGCCTGCTGGAGTGAATGGTCGAACGGCGAAGAAAGTTTCCCGACGGACGAGAGTTGGTTTGACGCAATACACTTATAAGAGATGACGTATCTGATCATTCGTTTGGCCACTTTGGGCAATGTAGCGATGACGGTGCCGATCGTGGCATCGGTCAGTAAGCGTTACCCGAATGATCGGTTCATCATCGCCAGTAAGAAAGACCTGCGTGCGATGTTCGCATCGATGCCGAATGTAGAGTTTCGGGAAGTGGATAACCACTTAGGCTGGCGCGGTGTTTGGGATCTTTGGAAAGCATGGAGGGATGAAGTAGATGCGGTCATTGACCTGCAGAGCGTGCTGCGCACACGGGTGTTCCGACTCTTGATGCGGTGCAGCGGAAAGAAGGTGACGAGTGTGCGCTACGGACGAATCCGCAAGCATCTGATCACTTTCTGGGGAATAGGCAAAAAGAACCTGGCCACGGAGTTTGACCGGTACGCAGATACTTTCCGCCGTGCCGGATTGGAGACGGATGATGATTTCACTGCCTTACCGGTGAACAGGAAAGCGGCGAAGGTGGTGAAGGAGCGTTTCGGAGAGAAAGAAGGACGCTGGATCGGATTGGCACCGTTTGCCAAATGCCGGTCGAACATGATACCCTACCGGGTGACGAAAGAGACCATTGAGCGTCTGACCAAAGACAAACATACGCAGGTGTTTCTCTTCGGAGCCGGAAAGATCGAATGCGAGATGTTGCGGCAGTGGGCAAGTGTGTTCCCACGTACGGTGAGTGTTGCCGGGCAATTAAAACTGGAAGAAGAGTTGGAGTTAATGCGGCAGTTGGATGTAATGATTTGTATGGACAGTGCCAACCAGCATCTATCGAGTCTGGTAGGTCTCAGAGCCATCAGCGTCTGGTGCGCCACCCATCCGATGATCGGGTTCATGGGTTGGAAACAACACAAAGAGGACATCGTGCAGCGGCATGACTTACGATGTCGGCCATGCACCTGTCACGGAACGAACCATTGCCGGTACCATAATTTTGCATGCCGGCAGATAGAAACGGAAAATATTATACAACGGATATGAGTAAAGTTATTTCATTAGCGAACCAAAAAGGAGGCGTAGGTAAGACGACCACCTCCATCAACTTAGCAGCCGCTTTGGCCAAGTTAGGCAAGAAAGTACTGCTGATCGATGCCGATCCGCAGGCGAACACGTCTTCGGGTTTGGGTATCGAGATACGGGAGTTGACCAATACGATCTACGAATGCCTCGTCAACGGCATTGATCCGCATACAGCTGTCGTGGAGACGAGTATGCCGAACCTGAGTGTGATACCGAGTCATATCGACCTGGTAGGCGCAGAGATCGAGATGCTGAACATGGACCATCGGGAGTTGTTACTCAAGCGGATCATTGAGCAGTTGAAAGAGGAGTATGACTTCATCCTGATCGACTGCAGTCCGTCATTGGGTCTGATCACCATCAATGCCTTGACGGCCAGTGACAGCGTCATCATTCCGGTGCAGTGTGAGTTCTTTGCGCTGGAAGGTATTGCCAAGTTACTGAACACGATTAAGATCATCAAGTCCAAACTCAACCCGGCGTTGAAGATCGAAGGCTTCCTGCTGACGATGTATGATAACCGTCTGCGGTTAAGCAACCAGGTGTACGAAGAGGTGAAACGCCATTTCGGTGATCTGGTGTTCAACACCGTCATCTCCCGTAACGTCCGTCTGAGTGAAGCACCGTCGCACGGTGTATCGGTGCTGGAATATGATCCGCATTCGAAGGGTGCGCAGAACTACACGGCTTTGGCCAGAGAAGTTATTGTAAGAAACAAGAAGAAATAAGATATGAAAAAAACAGGTTTGGGCAGAGGTTTGGATGCACTCATCGACACCTCGCATGTAGATACCAACGGAGGCAGTTCGATCTCCGAGATTGCCCTCAGTGCCATTGTAGCGAATCCGGATCAACCGCGTCGCACGTTTGACGAGGAAGCCTTGCAGGAGTTAGCGGATTCAATTCGTGAGCACGGTGTCATCTCTCCTATCACGCTACGTGACAACGGAGACGGCACGTATATGATCATCGCCGGTGAACGTCGTTTCAGAGCCAGTAAGATAGCGGGATTGGAGCAGATTCCGGCATACATCCGTACGGCCAAAGACGAGCAAGTCATGGAATGGGCGCTGATCGAGAACATCCAGCGTGAGGATTTGGATGCCATTGAGATTGCGTTGGCATACCAGCGTCTGATGGATGACTATGATCTGACGCAGGAACGGATGGCAGAACGCGTAGGCAAGAAACGGGCGACGGTGGCCAATTACCTGCGTCTGCTGAAGTTACCGGCAGAAGTGCAGGTGGGTATCAAAGAGAAAAAGATCGAGATGGGACACGCTCGTGCGATCTTAGGCAGTCCGTCAGCAGAACGGCAGTTAGCGTTATACCAGCGGATCTTGAGAGAAGGTCTGTCCGTACGCAAGGTGGAAGAGTTAGCGCAGGAAGATAAGTTTGCTGACCAGCCTAAAGCGAAAAGCAAACAAGCCAACCCCTATGCACCCTTGGCCAAGGAGTTAAGTCAGAAAAGCGGATGGGACATCAAGATCCGTGACGGCAAAGTGACGATCGCCTTTGCCAATGAAGACGAGTTACGAAACATCATCGCACGTATCGGTTGAAACACTGGTTTATCATAATACTTATCTTCCTCCCGTTAGCCGCACAAGCGCAGCAGGACAAGATCTATTATTCTCCGGACACCACGTCCACGGAGGAGTATAAGTATTATATTGATCTGAGCAAAAAACCGGATGCCATCAAAGCCGTGTGGTTAGGCGCCATCTGTCCCGGTGCCGGTCAGATCTACAACCGTTCCTATTGGAAACTACCCATCGTCTATGGTGCGTTCATGGGATGCGGCTATGCCGTCAGCATGATGCAAAACCGGTACAGCGGTTACAAATCCGCCTATCTGGACCTGTACAACGATATCGAAGCCGGTGTGGACGTGACGAGTATCACGGATCCGAGTAAGAGTTACGTAGCCGTTATGCCGGACGGATACTCGTGGTCGCAATTAGGCGGTGCGACGACTTGGATGAACACGCTCAAAAACCGGCAGTCGATCTACCGGCGGTACCGGGACTATTCCATCTTAGCGACCGCTGTCGCGTATGCTTTGTCCCTCATTGATGCGTACGTCGATGCACAGCTGTTTGACTATGATATCTCGCCGGACTTGTCGATTCATGTAGAACCGCAGATATACATAGACGGATGGAAACAACAAAATGCAGAATTAAAATTAGCAATACAGTTTTGAAAAAGATTTTTAGTATAGTATTCAGTTGCTTGGCACTGACCGTGCAAGCACAAGAGATCGATTCGATCGGTCAACCGGAACTGCCGATCTCTCCGGACTCATTGGTAGTACCGGAGATGTTAGATAGTCTGGAGATCGCTCCGGAGGACACGATTATACCCATCGAACCGTATTACAAGCAGTGGAACGACAGTGATCTGACGGACGTGGAGATGCGTGCGCTGGATTGGAGTCTGCGATGGTTAGACACGACAGGATGCACGGCAGAACACGACACCACTACCCTGCCCGATTCGGTCTATAAAGCGCGTCTGCAGGCCATGCCTTGCGTCATTGAGTTACCGTACAACGAACGCGTGCGCGCGTTTATACTAAGGTACGTCAAACGCAACCCAAAACAGGTGGCGCGTATGATGCGGATGAGCGAGTATTACTTCCCGATTTTTGAAGAATGTTTAGGTCGTTATAACCTACCCTATGAACTCAAATACGTACCGGTTATTGAATCGGCACTCAATCCCATGGCGCGTTCCCGTGTCGGTGCTGCCGGACTATGGCAGTTCATGCCGGGTACGGCGAAACTATACGGATTGGAGGTGAACTCGCTGGTAGACGAACGGATGGATCCGGTGAAAGCGACCGATGCCGCCTGCCGGTTTATGAGCAGTCTCTATGCCATATACCACGATTGGAACTTGGTTATTGCTGCGTACAACTGCGGTGGCGGAAACGTAAACAAAGCCATCCGCCGGGCAGGCGGTAAACGCGATTTCTGGTCGATCTATCCCTATCTTCCGACGGAGACTCGTAACTATGTGCCGATCTTCATTGCGGCCAACTATGCGATGAACTACAGCGAGGAACACGGAATCTGCAAGGCGCCGATTGAGAAGACGATGCTGACCGACACCATCCTGACCAACCAACGTATGCACTTGGAGCAAGTCAGCAAAAACCTGGACATCCCGATGGAGGAGTTACGGCGTTTGAATCCGCAATACTCACGGGATATTCTGCCCGGCGGAACGATGTATGCCTTGTGCCTGCCGGCAGAGAAAATGGGCTTGTTCATCGACATGCAAGAGAGTATCATGGCCTATAAAGCGGACAGCCTGATCAATAACCGCCGTGCGGAGATAGATCTGGCTAAAGTGACCTCTATCAACGGTGCTTACCGCGTGAACGGCGTGACTTATTACACCATCAAGAACGGCGACACCCTGAGCGGTATTGCCAAGAAATTCCATTGTTCGGTCAAACAGATCAAACAATGGAACGGACTGAAGAACGACAATATCCGTGCCGGTAAAAAATTGAAAATCTGCAAGTAATGGCTGAGACAGAGAAGATATATTATTCCCTTCGTGAAACGGAGCAAGCTACCGGTGTTCCGGTTACCACCCTCCGGTTTTGGGAGAAGCAGTTTGATGAGTTGAATCCTCGTAAGGACGGTCACGGTAACCGGTATTACACCAAAGCGGATCAAGAACTGATCAAACGGATCAAGTACATTCGGGATGAGTTGAAAATCACGCGGATTGAGGCCATTCAAAAAGAATTGCATACCAACACCAAGCGCTCGGATGAACGGCAATCCGCCGTACAGATCCTGCAACGGGTTCGGGAAGAATTAGTGGAAATACGAAAAATGATTAAATAATATGAAATTAACGGAAAAATTTAACGAGATGACGTTTGACTGGAAAAAGGCCATACCTTATGCCGTTGCGTTGGTGGCCTTTGTAGCCGTTTCGCTGCTCTACTGCCTGCCGCAGTTCAACGGGCGTGTGCTGGTACAAGGGGACACGAACAATTGGAAAGGCGGTGCCAATGAGGCCTTGACCTATCTGGAGGAGAACGGTGAGCCGACCGCATGGACTAACTCCATGTTCTCCGGTATGCCGACGTACCAGATCACTTTCCGCAGTGAGTCAGCAATGACCACTTCGTGCGTCAAGAATTGGATTTCCAACCTGGTAGAAGAACCGATCACGGCTATTCTGCTCTATTTTGTCGGGTTCTTTATCATGCTGCTGTGCTTTGGCATCAATGCCTGGCTGGCGTTGATAGGTGCGTTGGCGATCGGTCTGTCATCCTATTTCTTTATCATCATTCCGGCCGGACACATGACCAAGGCCTATGCCATAGGCGGTCTGGCTCCGTTCATCGGAGGTATATACGCGATCTTCCGCAGAAATTACCGCTTCGGTATTCCGGTGATGCTGCTCTTCGGCTGCTACTCCATCGTGCTGCATCCGCAGATGACGTATTACATCTTCCTGCTCTTAGGCGTGATGGGAATTGCGGAACTGTATATCTATATCCGTGCCAACGAATGGAAGCGCCTGGGTATCAACCTCGGTATCCTGGCTTTGTGTATGGGTCTGATCTTCGTGACCAAACTGTCGTGGTGGCAACAAAACCATGAGTACCTGGGTGAGACCATGCGTGGCGGACACAGTGAGTTGACGCAGACTACCACCGGAGAAGATCCACAAGCAGCCAAAGGTTTGAGTTACAAATATGCTACCGATTGGAGTTACGGCATCGACGAGACCTTGACGCTCTTCATTCCGAACATGATGGGCGGTGCCAGCGGTTACAACGTAGGCCCTTCTTCCTCGTTATACAAAGGCTTGACCCATATGGGTGTTTCCAAAAACGACGCCAAGCAGTTCTGCAAACATGCTCCGACCTATTGGGGAGATAAACCGTTCACGAGCGGTGCGGTTTATGTCGGTGCCGTGGTATTCTTCCTCTTTATCTTAGGTCTGATCATCGTGCCCGGAGCCTATAAATGGGCACTGCTGTTTGCTACGCTGATGTCGATCTTACTGGCTTGGGGACGACATCTGCCCGGCTTGTCGCATTTCTTCTTTGACTACTTCCCGATGTACAATAAGTTCCGAGCCGTCGAGTCGATCTTGATTGTGGCGGAAATCACGATGCCGCTGCTCGGTTTCTTGGGCTTGCAGCGCATCATGGAAGGCAGAGTGGATTGGAAGAAACTGAAACTCAGTCTGCTCATCACCGGTGGTGTCATGGCGTTAACCTGCCTTGTATTTGCCGCTTTCGGTGGTTCTATCTTCGGCTTCACGTCCGATTATGACGCGTCGTGGAAAGGCCAGGTGGGCGATAAGGTCTATCGGATGATCGTGGGCCAACGGCAGGCGATGTTCAGTGCTGACGCTTGGCGCAGCCTGATCTTCATCGTGTTGGGTTGCGGATTGGTTTACGGTTATGCGTGGCTGCAACGCAGTTTTGGTAACAAGTTGTATTACAAAATCGGTTTCCTGGCTCTGATGGCCGGACTGATCCTGGCGGATATGATTCCGGTGGATCTGCGCTTCTTCGGTAGTGACAACTATGTCTCCAAGAAAGAAGGACAGGCGTATTTCAAGATCCAGCCGTGGGAGGAAGAGATCCTCAAAGACAAAGACCTGGACTACCGCGTCTTCAATATGTCGGCGAATACCTTCAATGACTCTCGTACCAGTTACCGGCTCAAATCCATCGGTGGCTACTCAGCCGCTAAGTTACGCCGTTACCAGGACCTGATTGATGAGCATATCAGTAAAATGAACTGGAAGGTGATCAACATGCTTAACACCCGTTACATCATTCATCCGCAGTATGGTGTGATGCCGAACCCGGATGCGATGGGAAATGCATGGTTTGTGGATAATGTGCAGTTCGTTCCGACGCCTGATGACGAGTGTAATGCACTCAACACGCTTGATCTGCATACCACTGCCGTGGCAGATGAGAAGTTCCGGGATGTACTGACCTGCGACAACACGCCGAATGCGGTAAGCGAAATCACCCTGCGCTCGTATGAGCCGAACCGTTTGACTTATACCGCATCGACGGAATGTGACCGGGTGGCTGTCTTCTCGGAGATCTATTACCCCTACGGATGGCATCTGTACGTTGACGGCAAAGAGACGCCGATAGGTCGCGTCAATTACGTGCTCCGTGCAGCCGTTATTCCGGCAGGAGAGCATACACTGGTCATGGAATTCCGGCCGGCGTCAATGAAATGGGATAAGTTCTGCGCCATCTTCGCCATCATCCTCTTTATAGGCTGTATAGCGATGATGATCTGCTGGCCGATGATCGCTAACTTACGATATTCTTTCGCTTCGCGTAAAAACGAAGCAAAGGGGTAGCGGTTGACGGGCAGTGAATACAGATTGACATCAGTATTCGAACTGCCGGTTTACGCTTCAAATACCGATTCGATGTATAGTCAGGCACTTCTTCCCGGAGTGCCTGATATATTTCTTTATACACCTCTTTACGCGGCTCCAAGGCATTCGTCACATAGTTGATAAGCGACGAGACGTAGCCTTTTTTGATATAGAGAAAATCCAACTCTTGTTTCAACTCCTCATAGACATTCTGCGCCTTCGCATAGGCCATCAGTTTGGAAAATACCGTCAAGCGTTTCTTGTACTTCACGCTATCCTTGGTCGTTGTCACCGATCCCGGACGAATCAAATAATGGTAGAAAGGTCTGTCCACACGTGCAATAGAAGAAGCTGTCATCAGCGCACAAGCCAAGAAGAAGCTGTCATCTGCACTACGGTCCTCCGGAAAACGGATAGCGTGTTGTTCCACGAAAGAACGCTTGAAAACGAAGGTCGTGAAGTACGATACGTAATGCGTCAGGAAATACGATTTCTTCGTATAGTCAAAGGCACCCGGCTCAACAATCGGGTTTTGTAATATCTCAGTCTCCGCACTATGATCCTCAAAATCTTTGAATTGCTGGCAATAACACAGATCCGTTTCCCCATGCGCCACAGCCGCAGCATACAAGGTCTCAAACATATCCGGCTCGATCCAATCATCCGAATCGACAAAGGCAATATACTCTCCCTTCGCTTCCGGTATCGCATAGTTACGCGCCATTCCGGCACCTAAGTTATGTTCAGGTGTCAAAATACGAAACTGCTTCTCACGCGCGTGCCCCTTTATCGTCTGCTTCAGCAGTTCAATACTGTTGTCCGGTCCGTGATCGTCCACAAACAGAAACTCGATCTCCTGCAGTGTCTGGTTCAACAAACTCTGCACACATTTTTCAATATATGCTTCCACCCCGTAAACGGGTAATATAACGGATACTTTGATGTTATTGGGCATGATTGATTTTATTTTCTATTGCTTCTATAATATTCTCTGACGGCATTTTGCCGTTGAATGGCGCAAGATACTCTTCAAAGAACTTCTCCCGGGATTCCTTCAGCAGGTCATTCCCTTTGAGCACTACTTCTTCCAGGAATCGGATGATATCGTCTGTATTGCAAGCCTTGTAATACTGTTGGAAAGATAGTTTTCCAAAGTCATTAAACATATCATCGTAATCAGCGTGCCGCGTCAGATACATAGCCGGCTTGCGCGTGAACAAATACTCTGTTGTAAAACTGCCGCTGTCATGGATGATAGCGTCCGAATGGATAAACAGATCCCGGTAGTCAGCCTCTTCCAATTGGCCGTTTTCCATCGTCTCCCAGCGTTTGTAATAAGCATTGGTACGTTCTTCGCCCCATAACTGTATCAACTTGAATTTCAGCAATTGGTGAGGCTTGAAGGCAAAATGGATCTTATCCTTGTACTGCTCTGCAATATCCAACATTTTCTCATAATAATCCAAGAATGTGGATACTTGGAAATTATCCGTTCCGTCTATCGTATGATGAGGAGCCCAAATAACACGTTTCATGTGTGCATCCTTGGTCTTCCATACATCCGGAGATACATAGTTCTTGTCCAGATACACTTCCGTTCCCGGATAACCGGTAACGACAAAGTTCGCTCCCTTCGATGCCGCATATTTCCTGGCAAAGCCAAGATGGAAAGGAGTCTCTGCAAAATTAAGTCCGTATTGGTTTACCGATATAGGATGGTAGTTGAGTTCATATAATTTCAGCGATCCAAAACCATACGGTACATAGCACGTAAGTCGATCGGCAAAATGGTAATAGTAATATTGTGGCTGTACATCTCTATACGGGGTCGTAAAGAACACAATATCCGGATCCAAAGTCTTTTTGATATCCTCCCAACGCCCTGTCTCCTTATTATAAGGTATCACATATTCAAATCCTCGGGCTTTTATAAATTGTTCTGTTCTATGGACTGTCTCCCATATTTCGTGCTCACTGAATCCTTTGAAATTGGAATACGGATAGATCACAACATACGGATGATAATGGTTGCTCTCTTGCATCCTCTTGAAAATATAATCAGACTTCCACATGCCGGGAATTGTCAGCAAAAAAGCCACCTCTATCTTTTCCTTCCCTTTTAATCTGGCAGCAGCTTTATCCGCCTTCTTCTGTGCATTGCGTATCATGTGTCTATACAGGAACGGAATGCGTGTACGCAAAGCGTCCTTATAGGCAAACATCAGTTTTAATCTGTACTTGAACTTGCTCATTAACGTATCTTTTACAAACGTTCTGCCAATTCTTTGGATTGCAGTATATTATCTTCTATGGAGCAATAACACCAACCACCATAACGACCGATGGAATAAATATTGCTATTTTCCAACAACTTAGATTGCAATTGAATATCCTTTTCTGCCGCCTTGCTGATATGTACATAGGCGGGATTCATGATGATAGACTCGCTATCTACCAACTGCATATCTTTTTGTATAATACCGGCTTTCTGCAAATCCTCCAATACACGTTGCTTATAGGTATCCACATCTATCGAATCCAAAGCCGAAAAACCAAGTTCTACATATAATGACAAACGATCCGACTGAAGGATATTACTGTAGAAGCCCACGCGATAGAAACAATACTTCTCTTCCGGGAAATAAATCCAATGCGTCTCTGTGTCCGCTCCCTGTCTGTCAAATCCAAGATTAAAAACCAACACCTTGTTCCATGAATACGTATCTGGAGCATATTCCAAGTTGCAGCAATCCAATAACTGCACAAACGGCATCGTAGATATCAACCGATCGTAATGAATATGCTCTTCTGACTCCAGAATAACTTCATGCGCCGCTACATCTATTCGTCTGACCTTGCTATTAAGACGAATCTTATCCGAATCTACATGGGTAGCAATAGAATGAATATATTCGATTGCACCTCCTTGCGGATAGACAAACTGACCATTATACGATCCGTTATCAGCACGCTTGAAATTACGGACAATGTCTTCTTTCTCCGCATAAGGGAAGAATCGACCCATCGCATCCTTATCCAACTTATTCAGGTCGCAGGCATATAGTTTTTCGTTATATGGAATAAGGAACTTCTCTGCAATCGAACGACCGAATTTCTCATACAACATCTCTTTAAACGTCGTACTACATTTCGTTTCATTCACAAAAAGATCGTACAAACAGTCAATAAACTCCTCCTTATCCAACTGATGAATATTCTTCTGGAATGGAAAATCAACCAATTTATCTTTGTACTTTATTTTTGTGCATTTATCTACCTGTAGCAGTGTCTGCGGGTTTATAGCCGAAGTCACCAACTCTTCGATCTCTTTGTGTCGGAAATGGAAGAAATGACCGGAATAGTCCCATACAAAACCATTCCGCTTGGTCGTCTTGCAATATCCGCCTATACTATCCGACCCTTCTAAGATTAGATAGTCGTTCTTGCAGAACATTGCATAACTAAGTCCCGTTACTCCAGCCCCGATGATGATATCCATGATTTATATATTTTTTCGTTTTACATCTATAACCTCTCCGGTACAATCTGCCGTCAACGTATTCAACGAAGCAATAGCCACTTCTTCCGACTTCAAAAGCGTATCATCAGGCTCATTGCCGAAATTGGATACACGCATAGGTGTCTTGGTTCGTTCCGGATTGATACAATTAACACGGATCTTGTCATTCGACCATTCCTCTGCTAAAGCTTGCACCAAGTTAACCACTGCGGCTTTCGTAGCGGAATAAACGCTATACATCATTCGACCGCGCGTATAACTACTGCTTGTATATGCCAGTAATGAACCTTGCGTTTGACACAAATACGAATATGATGCCTTCGCCACATTGATAATTCCCAATACATTCACATTCACCGAATTTGCAATCCGTTCGTATTCCATTGACGCAAGAGCCTCTTTGACCAATATGCCTGCAGTATTCACCACATAATGAATCGCCCCTTCTGCATCATATACCTGTTTTAATGCTCGCTCTACCTGCTCAATATTGCTCACATCTACATGATTCATCGAACGGCTGAAACAATATACCTTAGCTCCGTTTTCCTTAGCAAGTCTTGCCACATCTGCACCTATTCCGTAACTTCCTCCGAAAACAACCAACACTTTGCCATTTAGACGTTCTTTGGTTGTCTCCGAGAGGACATCTTGACTACCTTCTTGGCTTTTCAATTGGAATAACTTATCCACCAAAAAAAGATCCTCTTTATAGGTAATCTTCATATTGAACACTTCCCCTTTAACCACATACACAGGAATGTCGGGCAGATACTTTCTAACCACACCGCAGTCATCCGTAGTAACAAAATTCGGATCTTTTAACGCTAATTGATAAGCCTTATTGATCACGCCTCGTTTAAAGCTTTGCGGTGTTTGCCCGCTACGCAATAATGAACGAGTAGGAATAGTGCTGATACAATCTTTCTCATCCACCTGAATAATGGTATCTGCTACAGGAATAGCCACATCTACTGCGTCATATTTCTCCAATGCGGATATACAATCATCAATAATTCTATCATTCACTAAAGGTCGAACGGCGTCGTGGAAAATCAAATTATCACTATCATTCGTATATGCGTTAATAGCCGACAAACTGGAATGGTAACGCTCCTTACCTCCGATAAGTATCTTGCGTACTTTTTTATAATGATTATTCACCACCATTTGCTCAATATCCGCAATAAACTCTGGTCGCGTTACTACTGCAATCTCATCAATAAGCGTATTGTGTTCAAACACATCTATCGTGTGCTCTATCACTTTCTTTCCTGCTACTTTGAAAAATTGCTTCGGTAAATCACGTCCAAAACGCGCACCGCTTCCTCCGGCCAATATAACGGCGATATTTTTACTCATCTATCTTTGTTATTTATTTCCTTTCTAAAAATTTGCATGACACTCTTGGCATTCTTGGCACACTTCCAACTATGCCAATTGTGTCAACTGTGCCAAATCTTTTTTTCATCTTTCTTTTCCGCCGGATGCCATCCGGCTTATAAAAATTTGCTTTGGCACTTTTGACACTTTCCGGCATCATAGTGCCATTTATGCCATTTGTGCCATGTAATTTTTCGCATGAGATTTTTGAGACTATTGAGACTTTCGCCTCCTATTGTCTCAATTGTCTCATGTGATTTTTTGCATGGCGATCTTGACGTTTTTGGCGATATCGCCAATATCGCCATTATCGCCAGTACATTTTTTCATCTTTTACTGGGCCATTTTGGGCAATTTGGGGCTACAAAAACGTTCATAGAACGTTTAAAACGTTAGTGATAGGTTAATGATAAGTTAACTATAAGTTAGTTATTAGCCTTACTATTCCCTACTCTCGTCCTTCCAAAATCCTATCCGTCACTTCTCGAATCGCTCCTTGTCCGCCCGGTGTCTTCAGCACATGAATTCCCTTGATCGCCTTTACTTCCGGTCGTGCATTTGGTGGACAACACGGATAACCTACGGCACACAGCAACTCCACATCGTTGATATCGTCGCCTACGTAGCACACTTCGCCTAACGAAATACCCAACTCGTCACAGATCAGCTGAGCTGCTTGCAGTTTGGTCAGGCAGTCGGGATTAACTCTGCTACCGACACCTAAGTACAGGTATTTCAGTTTTAACTTCTCCGCCCGTGCCTTCACAATCATCGAGTTCTCTGACGTCAAGATACCGCACGGAATACCTGCTTGCTGCAGACACACCATGCCCATTCCGTCGTATGTACAGAAACGCTTCATGACCTCGCCTTCCGCAGAGTAATACATCCCTGCATCTGTCAGGCACCCGTCCACATCCGTCAAAAACAACTTAACATTTTTCATAATTGCTCAATGATAAAACCTTGTTCCCGGCAAACAAGAAAACGAATCAATAACACCGCATACTTTATCCTCATCCAGCACAATGAGCGTGTGAATCGAGTGATGGTTCATCGTCTCACCCGCCTCCACGATCTTGGCTTCTTTACTAATCGTTTTCGGGTTCTTACTCATAATCGCTTCCACCTGCGTTGCAAAGAAACTTTGTCCCAAACGCATCATCGCCCGACGGATATCGCCGTCCGTAATGATGCCCACCAACGCCTCTTTATCAATTACGATTCCGATACCTAACGTTCCCTTAGTCACAATCTCGATGGCTTCGCTCAACGGCATATCCGGTGTGAGGAACGGCAGGTTCTCCGTGAACATAACGTCCTCTACTTTCGCTAACAGCTTTCGTCCCAAATCGCCTCCCGGATGCAATTTTGCAAAGTCCGTCGGTTGGAAATGGTTCGCTTCCACTAACGCACAAGCCAACGCGTCACCCAACGCCAACGTAGCCGTCGTGCTCGCCGTCGGAATCAAGTTCAACGGATCGGCTTCCCGTTCCACGGCGATATTCAGGTGAATATCCGAATAGCGCGCCAATAAACTCTCCGGATTACCGGACATACCAATAATACGGATTTTTTTCGCCTGTATCAGCGGCAGAAAACGTAATAACTCTTCCGTCGCACCCGAGTACGAAATGGCTAACACGAGGTCCTCTGACGACAGCATACCCAGATCTCCATGGTATGCATCCAACGGATTCAAGAAAAACGCCGGCACACCCGTACTCGCCAAGGTCGCAGCAATCTTACTTCCGATATGTCCGCTTTTGCCGACACCCGTTACGACCACCTTGCCTTTGCAGTCACGAATCGCATCTACCGCCTGCAGAAACGTCTCATCCAAACGCCCAATCATCGCCCGGATAGCATCTGACTCGCATTCCAAGCACTCAATGGCCCTATTAATAATGTCTTTATCCATTATTTCAATATCTTTATAAACGCACGCGTCATATTGGACCATGCGTATTTGGTTTTCTCTTTTTGCAGATACGCTGTGTAGGCTTTCTGGCGATGGTTCGTGTAATAATCCAGCAGATCTTCTGCAATAGCCTCAGCGTTCGGAGCACACGCATAACCCATCTTATGGTCATGTACGATCTCACCTAACCCGCCTACATTCGTCACCAGCATTGGTTTTTCAAAGTGGAACGCCACTTGTGTCACACCGCTCTGCGTAGCCGTCTTATATGGTTGTACAATCAGATCTGCGGCGCCAAAATACTTCTTCAGATCTCCGTCCGGCACGAACTCATTGCGCACAATCACTCGTTCCGTTAACCCCAAATCAGTTATCTGTGTCCGGTACTTGTCCTCATCCTCATAAAACTCTCCGGCAATGATCAACTGCAAATTCGGTAAACTGTCCTTCACTTTTTCAAAAGCATCCAACAGCAGATCCAATCCTTTGTACGCCCGGACGAGTCCAAAGAACAGCATATAGTCCTTTTGGGCATCCAAACCCAATGCCTCGCAGGCTTCCTCCTTCGTCATCCTTTCTCCGTAATGGTCGTATATCGGGTGAGGAGAACTGACGGCTGAATGCTGATGGCTGATTGCTTCAATATCCTTCACCACGCTTTCGCTCAACGCCACAAAACCGTTCTGACGCTTCACAAAATACGGGGCAAACAGTTTATCCAAGATACTCGGTTCATGCGGAATCATGTTATGCACCAATGCCACACACTTGGTCTTTCCATTTCGTTGCGCCATCTTAGACACCAAACCATAACTCGGAGCAAAGAAGGACATCCAGTAACAGCAAATCAACAGATCCGGAGCCGCTTTCCGCACCGCTTTACCTACCTTTATCCAGTTAAACGGATTACAGGAGTTCAACTCCCTTCGAATCACCAAATCCTTCGGTGCCGGTTCGTTCGTATACTGCGTCTTACCGGGAAACAAGAAGGACGGGTACTGCAGCGTAAAAGTCCATACTTCCACTTCATGTCCTTCGGACATAAACTGCCTTGCCAACCGTTCGTTAAACGTTGCCAAACCGCCCCGATAGGGCCACGCCGTACCTAAAATAATAATCTTCATTCTTCAATCTCCAATCTTCAATCGCAAAGGTCCTCTTTGTAGGTGATCTTCTTGTTTTCCTCTTCGCCTTCCACGATATACACTTCCACTTCCGGATTGTATTTCATCAGTATTCCAACATCGTCCGTTGCTGCAATCTTTCCTTTTTCAATCGCACGCATATACGCCGGACCGATGACCAAGTAGTGGAATGCCTGCGGTGTCTGGGCACGCATATACTCGCTCCGAGACTGAATACTTTCTACTTTCCGCCTTCCTCTTTCTACTTTATACAACGTATCCGTCACCGGTACCGCAACTGTCACCGCCAGATGACTCTTCAGTCCCTCTGCCACACGGCTGATGATATCCTGCGACACAAACGGACGGGCGGCGTCGTGAAACCAATAAAAAGTGTCCATATCTTTCTTCTCCTCTTTGAGGTACATCGAAATCCCGTTCCATGAACTCTCCCAACGCTCTTTACCGCCACTGATAACCTGTTTCACCTTATGCCACGGGTTATTTCCAACAATCGTCTTCGCTTCTTCCATCCAATCGGGATGCATCACGATGATGATCTCGTCGATATAATGGGATAGCTCAAAAGCATCCACCGAATGCTCCAAAATAGACCGCCCGTCTGCCAAAGGCAAAAACTGCTTCGGCGTTTCGCCGCCTACTCTGCTACCGGTTCCTCCGGCTAATATGAATACTATATTTTTCATTCGTTGAAAGCATTCCAGCCTTGGGCCTTTAACGGCAATTCCTCGCCATTTCTTCCGATCAGATTACATCCGTACTCCGGTTTCGTAATGTGACCAATGATATACAGGTCCTCCACCGGAATCAGTTTCTCATAGTCATCCAGTGAACAGGTAAATAGCAGTTCATAATCCTCACCGCCGTTCAGCGCACAGGTGACGATATTCAGGTTCATCTCCTCCGCCAACGCCGCAGCCTCATAGTCGATCGGTAACTTATCCTCATAGATACAGCACCCGACACCGGACTGAGAACAGATATGCATCAACTCTGACGACAAACCGTCACTCACATCCATCATCGCCGTCGGTTTCACACCTGCCTTACGGAGCGATTCGAGGATATCGCGTCTTGCTTCGGGTTTGAGTTGGCGCTCCAAGAGATATTCTTTTCCTGCAAAATCCGGTTGTTCGGCATTCGCCAGTTTCTCACGTTCCAGCAGTTGCAAACCCATATACGCCGTTCCCAAGTTACCACTCACGCAAATCAGATCATTCAACTTAGCACCGTTCCGATAGACGATATCCTTTGCTTTGGCGATACCCAGACAAGTAATCGAGATCGTCAGACCGGTCATAGACGCGCAGGTGTCACCGCCTACGATATCCACACCGTAACGCTCACACGCCAGACGGATACCCGAGTACAGTTCTTCGATGTCCTCTACGGAAAAACGCTTACTGATACCCAGACTCACCGTGATCTGCGTCGGCGTACCGTTCATAGCGTAGATGTCGGAGAAATTAACCACCGCTGCCTTGTAGCCCAGATGCTTCAACGGTACGTACTCAAGGTTAAAATGAATCCCCTCCAGCAACATATCCGTCGTCATCAGCACCTTGTTGGTACCGAAATCCATCACAGCACAGTCGTCACCCACCGCCTTTTTCGTACTCGGTTGCACACTCTTCATATCCTTGGTCAGATGCTTGATCAAACCAAACTCACCCATCGTTGAAATCTCTGTTCTTGCCATAAATGCATATAATTAGCACGCAAAATTACGAAAAATAGTTGAAAGAATAAAACAAAAAGTAAAAAATTTACGAAAATGCACACTTTTTTATATAAATATACGCGCACGCTTGCGTATGTAAAAAAAATGTTGTATCTTTGCACACTTTTTATGTACTTGCTGAAAATATGATAGAATATATCAAAGGAATATTAACGGAATTGAACCCGACGGAGGCCGTGGTAGAAGCTGCCGGCGTAGGATACGGATTAGCGATCACGCTGCCGACCTATTCGGCATTGGTAGGACAGGAAGAGAAAGAGGTGAAACTCTTTGTGTCCGAGATCATCCGGGAAGACACGCATGAGGTGTACGGTTTTGCCGTGAAGGCCGAACGGCAGTTGTTTGAACTGCTGCTGACGGTAAGCGGTGTCGGTGCTGCAACGGCACGTATGATCCTCAGTGCATTTAACGCGGAGGAACTACGGATGTTGATCGCCACGGGTAACGCCAAGGGTATGGCGAAGGTGAAAGGTCTGGGTCCGAAGACAGCACAGCGTATCATCGTCGATCTGAAAGACAAAGCACTCAAACTGGATTTGGGTGGAGATCCGACGGAACTGCCGATGATGTTCGATGAATCGGCAGATACCGGTGTCAAAGCCGAAGCGGTGAGTGCGTTGACCATGCTCGGTTTCAATGCCGCCGCCAGCGGTAAGGCCGTAGACAAAATACTGAAAGCCGAACCGACCTTGTCGGTGGAGGCTGTGATCCGTAAAGCTTTAACGATGCTGTAATTGAAGAAACTACTATACATAGGATTAGTCTGTTTGCTGGCGCTGACGTCAGTACCTTCTGTGTACGCACAGAAGACGCTGAAACAACTCGTAGCCGAAGAGAAAGCGCGTAAGGAAGCGGAGAAAGCCGCAGCGGAAGCGGAGAAGGCGGCGAAAGAGCCAAAAGTCGAAAGTCAAAAGTCGAAAGATGAGTCAACCGCCAATAGCCAAGAGCCAACAGCCGAAGCAGATCTGACGGTGGAGGCCGATAGTGCTATCTTTGCGCCGACGCAGGTAAAACCACTCGGTGCACAGAACTTCGAGGAGTTGACCTTGCCCAAGAGTTCGTTAGACTTAGAAGATCCAAAGAACATCACAACCACGGTGGATTACGACCCGATATCGGGTACGTACGTGCTGCATACACGTATCGGAGAGACGGATGTAACGACACCGTACATGCTGACGCAGGACGAGTACAACCGCTATGCGGAGCAGCAGATCATGCATAAGTACTGGCAGCAGAAAGTGAGCGAAGTGGAGCACAACAACGAGACCAAGTTCGACATCACGGACATGAAGTTTAATATCGGTCCGGCGGATAAGGTATTCGGTCCCGGTGGAGTACAACTCAAAATGCAGGGATCGGCTGAGCTGCTGTTCGGTTTCAAGCATCAGTATATTGCCAATCCGTCGTTGACGCTACGCGCACGAAACAATAACATCTTTGATTTTGACGAGAAGATCCAGGCCTCGATCCAAGGAAAGGTGGGAACGAAATTGAACTTCAACCTCAGTTACAACACCGAGGCATCGTTCTCTTTTGATCAGCAAAACCTCAAACTCAACTATAAGGGTGAGGAAGACGATATCATCCAATCCATCGAGGCGGGAAACGTGACGATGGATTTACCCTCTTCGCTCATCCGAGGCAGCAAGGCGCTGTTCGGTATCAAGACGAATCTGAAATTCGGTAAGTTTCGTATCCAGGCTTTGATCAGTCAGCAGAACAGTGAGGCGCAGACGGTGAGCAGCAAAGGCGGTGCGCAGATGACGAAGTTCGATATCAGTTGCGACACCTACGACGAGAACCGCCATTTCTTCTTAAGCCATTTCTTCCGGGATCATTACGAGGAGGCGATGGAGAGTGTGCCGTATATCGCCTCGGGCTTCACGATCACGAAGATCGAGGTATGGGTAACCAATAAACGCGGAAACTACGAGCAAGCCCGTAACATCGTAGCCTTCACCGACTTAGGTGAGACGCCGGAACACTTGCAGAACACGAGTTGGTCGGGAATCACCAATGCAGCACCGGACAACAGCACCAATGACCTGTATGCGACGGTGCGTACGACGGAGTTCCGTAACCTACAACAGACCAGTTCGGCTTTGGAAGGTCTGAACGGCCTGATGGGTGGTGTCGATTATGAGAAAGTGGAATCCGCCCGTCTGCTGACCAGCAGCGAATATACACTCAACCCTGCTTTGGGTTTCATCTCTTTGAAGAGTGCCTTGAACCAGGACGAGGTGCTGGCGGTAGCTTACGAATATACCTACAATGGTCGTGTGTATCAGGTAGGTGAGTTCTCGACGGACGGTAGTGAGGAACTGCGTGCTCCGAACGCTTTGGCGTTGAAGATGGTGAAGTCGAGTGCCAACGCGCCCGGTGTGAAGAACCGGGGAACATGGGACCTGATGATGAAGAACATCTACGCCTTGGGAGCAACGAGCATCAACCAAGAGAAGTTTGAACTATACGTGACCTACCGGAACGACTCGGTCGGCACTGATGTGCAGTACCTCAACGAAGGACCAATCAGCGGTAAACAGTTAATCCGTGTGATGAACTTAGACCGTTTGGATTCGAAGAACAACGCTTCCCCGGATGGCCGGTTTGACTTTATTGAAGGTCTGACAGTCTATGCTTCTGGCGGAAAGATCATCTTCCCGGTGCTGGAACCGTTCGGCGAACACTTAGCGGCCGTGCTGAATTACGATACCCGTCTGACAGCCAAGTACTGTTTCCCGGAGTTGTATGACTCAACGCTGGTGGTAGCACAGGAGTTAAGCGAGAAGAATAAGTTCCATTTGACAGGTAAATACAAAGGCACGAACGGTAGTGAGATCAAGTTAGGCGCGATGAACGTACCGAGAGGATCGGTAACGGTGACCGCCGGAGGTGCCACCCTGATTGAGAACGTCGATTATACCGTCGACTACACGATGGGAACAGTGACCATTCTCAACAGTTCGATCCTGGAGTCCGGCACGAACGTGGATGTGAAATTGGAGAACCAGAGCACCTTCTCTATGCAGCGGAAGAGTCTGTTCGGTGCACATGTGGAATATGAGTTCAACAAGGATCTGGTGATTGGTGGAACGATCATGCACTTGCGGGAACGTCCGTTAACCACAAAAGTGAACACCGGTTCGGAACCGTTAGCGAACACCATTTGGGGTGTGAACGGCAGTTGGAAAACAGAGATGCAATGGTTAACGAACGCTATCGATAAGATCCCATGGATCACGGCTACCGCACCGTCCACGTTCCAAATCAATGCAGAGTTTGCGCATTTGATACCGGGTCACACCCGTGACGTAGGTGCCGTAGGAACAGCGTATATCGATGATTTTGAATCGACGACCACGAATATTGACGTTCATTATCCGAGTTACTGGTTCTTGGCTTCTACACCGACCGTCTTTGACGAGTCGAAAGACATCAATAAGGTGACCTATAACAAGAACCGTGCTCACTTGGCATGGTTTGCCGTCGATCCTATCTTCGGCTATCCACAGTCGAACACACCGGCGCATATCAAGAATGACTTAGCGGCACTCAGTGACCACCGTACCCGTATCGTCTATCAGGATGAGATCTATCCGAATCGTCAGGAAGCAAGCAATGTAGATACCAAACTGGCGATCTTAAACCTGGCTTACTATCCCGACGAGCGTGGGCAGTATAACATAAACGCCTCCGAGATGGGTGCAGACGGTAAGTTAACCAACCCCAAACAACGTTGGGGCGGTATCATGCGGCGGTTGGACAACACGGATTTTGAGAAAGCGAATATCGAGTATATCCAGTTCTGGTTAATGGATCCGGCGCTGACCAACCCCGAAGGATATGAAGGTGAGTTGTATATCAACCTCGGTGACATCAGCGAGGATATCTTACGCGACGGAAAGAAAGCGTTTGAGCACGGTCTGCCGGTGAGCGCTGCCGACCAAGGACGCGTCGATAGCACCGTCTGGGGTTATGTCCCGAAGACGACGAGCACCGTTGTTGCCTTCAGCAACGAGCCCGGATCCCGCGCCATGCAGGACGTCGGTCTGAACGGTCTGAACAGCGAACAGGAAAAGACCTGGCCGGCGTATGCTAAGTTCCTGACCGACTTGCAGAACCGCGTGTCGCCGGATGTTTGGAACCGCTGGGGTGACGAGGACAGTATCTTCTCTCCCCGTCATGACCCGGCAGGCGATAACTACCATTACTACCGTGGCACGGATTATGACCGGCAGGAGGTGTCGATCCTGAATCGTTACAAACACTTCAACGGGACCGAAGGTAACTCGCCGGCAACGGAACAACAGACGGAGAGTTACGGAACAGCCTCGACGTTGAATCCGGATATCGAGGATATCAACCTCGACAACACTCTTAATGAGTATGAGAAATACTACCAATACCGCGT
>Ga0256404_1003255_pt1 | contig 33586 bp, 30 predicted proteins | sample RumenRJG_01DNA_FD_185990 | JGI IMG/M metagenome (GOLD analysis project Ga0256404, IMG submission 185990) | Bovine rumen microbial communities from Lethbridge, Alberta, Canada - RJG_01 | ecosystem: Host-associated > Mammals > Digestive system > Stomach > Rumen | place: Canada: Alberta | collected... | reverse complement strand
TCCATTTCGGCCTGATGAACGGAATTGTCGTGGACATTCAGGAAGCCCTGGCCGAGAGAACCGAGGAACTGGAAGACGTAACGATTATACAGACCATGTGGTCCTATGGGGAAAAACCTCCTGTATTGAAAAATGACCCCCATGCGGAGCACTTCCACTGCGCCAGTACTCACCTGACCAAGCAGGAACGCGCAGCGAACAAGGATGGAAACTTCTGGTTCCTGCCGGTTCAGTTCAGAGAGAATCCGAAGCTGCACAGAGAATGCAGACCTACCTATGACATCGCGTTCCTGCAAGTCGCCCCGATGGATGCTTCAGGAAACTTCAATATCGGACCGCAGGTTGCGGAATACTGGGGCGTTTTTCAGAACTGCGATAAGATTATCGTCGAAGTGAACGAAAATCTGATTGTGACACATGGCGTAGGAAACTATCTGAATATCAATCAGGTGGATTACATCGTAGAAGGCAGCAATACGCCGATGCCGACTATCGGCTCCAAGGTGCCGACTGATATCGACAGAAGAATGGCGGAAAACATCGTGGAGCATCTGGAGGATGGAGCGACTTTGCAGCTGGGGAACGGAGCGTTTCCGAACTGTGTGGGAAGCCTGATTGTAGACTCGAACCTGAAGGATCTGGGCTGCCATACGGAAATGTTCGTGGATGCATACCTCAAGCTCTACGAGGCAGGCAAGCTCACCAATATGAAGAAGGGCATCAACCAGGGAAAGATGACATTCACCTTTGCGCAGGGAAGTGAGGACCTGTACAAATGGATGGATAACAATCCGATGATGATGTCCGCTCCGGTGGATTATGTCAATAATGTAGAGGTCATTGCGTCAAATCACAAAATGACTTCAATCAACAGCTGCCTGCAGATCGATCTGTTCGGGCAGGTGAACTCTGAATCCTCCGGACTGCAGCACATCGGCGGAACCGGCGGCCAGCTTGACTTTGTGATGGGTGCCTTCCAGTCGGAAGGCGGCAAGAGTTTCCTTTGTACCCCCTCGACACGCACACTGAAGGATGGGACGGTGGAATCTCTGATCATGCCTACGCTGCCGCAGGGATCCATTGTCTCCACACCGAGAAGCGGCGTCCACTATATCGTAACGGAGTATGGCGCGGTCAATCTGAAGGGTAAGACCACCTATGAAAGAGCGAAGCTGCTGATTTCCGTCGCTCATCCGGACTTCAGAGCCGAACTGGAGGAAGAGGCGCAGAAGATGGGCATCTGGGAGTCTACCAGTAGGGTTTACACAAACTGACGGAGCAAAAAATCAGAGGGAACCGGAAAGAGGAACGGATATGAATGAAGAACAGAGCACAGTGCGGGGCGGCCTTTTCAATCTGACGGGCTGCAGAGCAATTGTAACCGGAGGCACGCGGGGGCTGGGAAAAGCCATGGCGGAAGGTCTGATGGAAGCGGGCTGTCATGTTGCAATTTTCGGGACGAGTGAAAAAGTGAAGACTGTGGCAGAGGATTTCCGTCGGGACGGGTTCCGGTGCGGCGGCATCCGGACGGATCTGTCGGATGAGGACCAGCGCGAGAAGGCGTTTGCTGAAGCCGTGGAGTTTCTGGGCGGGCTTGATATTCTGGTCAACTGCGCCGGGATTCAGCGGCGGCATCCGGTGACGGAGTTTCCCGATACGGAGTGGAACGACGTGCTGGAGGTGAATCTGACGGCTCCGTTCCACCTGAGCCAGCTGGCGGCCCGGGAATTTCTGAGGAAACCGCAGCCTTACGGCAAAATCATTAATATCGCTTCAATGCTCAGCTTTTTCGGCGGGTATACCGTAGCGGCCTACGCGGCCTCTAAAGGCGGGGTTGCGCAGGTCACCAAGGCGTTCTGCAATGAACTGGCGGCGGACGGGATCAATGTCAATGCGCTGGCACCGGGTTATATGGACACGGAGATGAATTCCGCCCTGACCGATCCGGAGAATCCGCGGTTCCGGGCGATTACAGATCGGATCCCGGCGGGCCGCTGGGGCACCGGGGAAGACATGAAGGGCGCGGTGGTGTTTCTCGCGTCCCGCGCCTCCGACTACATTAACGGAGCTGTCATTCCTGTGGACGGAGGATATCTGGTCCGGTAGGGTGCGGCGGAGAGCGCAGAGAACGAAGTGCAGAGGGCGCGGTGAACAAAGAAAGCACAGAGGGTGCGGCGAACAGAGCACAGTGAGCGGAAGGAGTAGAGGCATGAAGAAAATCTGCCTGATCATGCTCAACATAAGAACGGCTCAGGATTATCGAAAAAACCTGTATAGTATTTTCGGCAACAGCGTTACCATTGATATTTTGTCGTTCAATGATTACAGTAAGGAAAAGGTCAGCGATGTTGACCTTTTTCTGCTGCATAACAATTATCTGCTGAAGGAGGTTGATTTTCCGCTGGAACTGCCCATGGGAGTTCCGGTGGTGGACATCCGGCTGGACTTCAATTATCGCAGTCTGCAGATATTGGAGGAGTTCCCGCAGGGAACCAGGGCTATCTACGCCAGCGCATCGGAAGGATTTACCAACGAAGGCCTGTCCCGACTCCTGCAGATCGGCATGGACAACATCGAATGGATACCGTTTTCGTCTTCCCGCTCCTGGTACAGCGATGTGGACGTCCTGATAACGCCCGGAGAGCCGCAGATTCTTCCAGATGAGCTGAAGAGCAGGTATCCCCTTGTGGATATCGGAGCACGCAGCCTGGCGCCGCACGTAATCGACGAGATCATTGAAGGACTGAACCTGGAATTTGTTCGCAACTGGTCGAACTACAAAGACTATGTGACGCAGTTCCCGCTCCGGAATCAGCGGGACAACGATCTGATCGACACCAGTCTGGAGGTTCGGCAGGGAATCGAAGCGTTGAGTGAGATTCTGGATGAAGGCGTCGTCACAGTCAATGAATTCGGTAAGATTATCAGCTTCAATCAGAAGGCGGCTGAGGCACTGAAGGTGGTCGCCGACGACGTCATCGGAAAAACCGCATGGGATTTCAGCGAGGAAATCTTCGGCGGACTCAAGGATTTCAAGGATACCGGAGCGATTCCCATGCACCGGGAAATTAGCAGAGGAAAGGAACGGCTGGATTTTCATTTTCACCCGCTGATAAAGGAGGGCGTATACCGTGGGACGCTGATTCTGATCCATGTGAAGCAAAACGATGATCCCGGTTTCCGCCAGATTATGAATCTAGGGCATCGTGGGAAATATCGTTTCGCAGATATTATCGGCGACCGGATGCGACCGCTTGTCGATCAGGCACAGAAGATGGCGGGAATCGACGCTGCTGTTCTGATCACAGGGGAGACCGGAACAGGCAAGGAACTTTTCGCCAGTTCGATTCACAACGCTTCGCCCCGAAGTCGATATCCCTTTGTTGCCGTAAACTGCTCCTCGCTGCCGGAGAGCCTGATGGAAAGCGAACTCTTCGGATATGAGGAAGGCTCCTTCACGGGAGCACGGAAAAACGGCAGGGTCGGACTGTTTGAACTGGCCAACGGAGGAACGTTGTTCCTGGACGAGATTGAGGTCATGAGCTCCCATATGCAGTGCAGTATTCTGCGGGCGCTTCAGGAGCACGAGATCATGCGTCTGGGCGGGAACCGTCTGCTGCCGGTGAATGTCCGTGTCATTGCCTGCAGCAATGTGGATCTGCAGGAGCTGGTACACCGCGGAGAATTCCGGAAGGACCTATATTACCGGCTATCGGCACTTCAGCTCCGCCTTCCGCCGCTGCGCAGCCGGGGCGATGACGTGCTCCAGCTTGCGGAGCATCGGATCAGAGCGGAGGGATATCACTATATTCTCTCCGACGAACTGAAGCAGATGTTCACTCGACTCTGCTGGGACGGAAATGTGCGCCAGCTGTATAACTGCCTGGACTTTTTCTGTTGCCTCGGCAAACCGGTCATCGAGGCGGACGATTATCCCTATGAGCCGGAGCTGAAGGAGCCGGTTGGAGAGACCGCGCCGGAGGACTTTGTTCTCCGGCTGCTCTACCGGGCGTTTCGGGAGCATCTGAATCTCGGGCGGAAAGGAATCGCACGGGAGGCGGAGAACAAAGGACAGTTTCTGACGGAGGCACAGATCCGCAGAATCCTGAAACAGCTTGAGGAGCGCGGCATGGTTGCCGTGAACAAAGGAAGGGGCGGCAGCCGTATCACGGAGAAAGGGATCCGATACTGCGAGGAACATTCAGCCGGTTCCTAAATGGCGGTTAAGTGGAGAAAATGGCTGAAATGGATGACTGCTCCGGCGGGTGTGGATGCAGAAAATCCGTCGCCGCTTTTCGGAGCAGCGTCTGAAGCCTATGAAATTCCAACAGTTTATTGAACGGAAGGATAGATCTGAGAGTTTGTTAATTGTTTGGCATATTATTTGCTCCTTATGCAAAATGAATCGTTAACCATATGGGATTCATTGTTGATGGGGAAAGTTTTTATTATCTCTAAAAAAGGAGGTTCGTATGTTTGCTAACGTTATCTCATGGATCAACGGGTATCTGTGGAGTACGCCGATGCTCGTCCTGGTCGTGTGTGCAGGTCTTTATTTCACCTTCCGGCTTCGATTCGTACAGATCCGCAAGATCCCGACGCAGCTGCATCTGCTGTTCAACGGGAAATCCTCAGACCGCGGAATGTCTTCGTTCCAGGCTTTCTGTCTGGCTATTGCGGGACGTGTCGGTACCGGAAACATCGCTGGCGTCGCAACTGCAATCGCCGCAGGCGGCCCGGGAGCGTTATTCTGGATGTGGATCATGGCGCTGATCGGAGCGGCGACATCCTTTGTTGAATGTACCATGGCACAGCTCTATAAAGGCGAGGTAAACGGCGAGTATCGCGGCGGTATCGCCTATTATCTCGGGAGAGGGACAAAGATCCGGTTCCTCGGTTATCTGTTTGCAGTAGTGATGATCGTGGCAGAGCTGGCGATGTTCGGCATTCAGTCGCACGAAATCGCGGCTGCGACGGAGAACGCCTTCAGTGTACCGACCTGGGTTACCGGCGTCGTACTGATTGTGCTCCTGGCTCTGATTATCTTCGGCGGAGCCAAGAGAATCGCGTCGGTGGCGAATATCGTCGTCCCGTTCATGGCGATTGCTTACGTTCTGATCGCGCTGATTATTCTCTTTGCGAATGCGAATAATATTCCGGAAACCTTCGCGACGATCTTCCAGAGCGCGTTCGGCGCCGGCCCGATCGGCGGCGGAATGATGGGAGCCGCAGTTCTTTGGGGCGTCAGAAGAGGCGTCTATTCCAACGAAGCCGGCATGGCGACGGCTACGCAGTCCGCGGCGGCGGCAGAGGTGTCGCATCCTGCCAAGCAGGGTCTGGTGCAGTGCTTCTCCGTGTACATTGACACGCTGTTCGTCTGCACGGCGACCGGCTTGATGCTGATCTCCACAGGCGCGTACAACGTCATCGCGCCGACGGGCGGTTTCCTGGTGCACAATCTGGATACGGAGGCCGGTGCGGTCTGGACGCAGGCGGCGGTAGACTCTCTGGTGCCGATCGGCGCGCAGTTTGTCGCGATCGCTCTGATGTTCTTCGCGTTCACGACGATTATGAATATGTTCTATAACTGTGAGACGGCGCTGACCTTTTTCTTCCACAAGTCCGGAGAGATGCCGTCAGGCTATGTTGTAAGTATTCGTCTGATTGTAATGTTATTCGTGTTTATCGGAACAGTGGTAAGCGGGAGCACGATCTGGTCTCTGGGCGATGTCGGCTGCGGAATGCTGATCTGGGGGAACGTGTTCTGCCTGCTCTTCCTGGTGCCTAAGGCGGCGCTGCTGCTCCGGGATTTCGAGTCGCAGCAGAAGCAGGGAATTGATCCGGTGTTCAATCCGTCACAGTATCCACAGCTGGGGGACCTGCCTTTGTGGAAGGACGCCTATGAGGGGTATGAATCCGGGAAACTGAAGAATTAAGCAGTGCAGTATCGGAGTTTAAGGCATTTTCAGTTGCTGAACAGGCATTAACAAAAAGAGATTCGGGAAAGATGATAAGACAGGCTTCTTATCATCTTTCTTCAAGGAGGGATACAGAGAATGAAAATCAGCAGAAAAGTCAGTGCGCTCCCCGCATCGGGAATCCGCCGGATGTTCGATCTGGCGGCCGGCTATGAAAACGTGATCAACCTGTGCATCGGCGAACCGGACTTTGACACGCCGGAGCATATCATTGAGGCCGGATGCTACGCGCTGCATCACGGATATACCAAATATGTCGCTAACGCCGGTCTGCCGGAGCTCCGGGAGGCGGTAGCGGCGAAGATGGAGCGGGTGAACAGGATTCCCTGCAGGACTGAGAACGTGATGATTACCAACGGCGCCGGGCAGTCTCTGATGTCGGTCATCCAGTGCGTGACCGACCCGGGCGACGAGGTGATCGTTCCGGACCCCGGATTCCCCAATTACCTGGGCTACATGAGTCTGGCGAGGGTTACGCCGGTTCCCGCGGCAGCGAAGGAGGAGAATGAATTTCGGCTCCGGGCGGAGGACATCGAGGCGCATATTACAGAGAAAACCAGCGCTATCATCATCAATTCCCCGTGCAACCCGACCGGCGCGGTGATGGATCGGGAGGAGCTGATCCGAATCGGGGAACTGGCGGAAAAATACAATCTGAACATCATTTCAGACGAGCCTTACGAAGCGATTCTCTACGATGGCAGAGAACTGTTCAGTTTGGCCTCCGTCGAGCGGTTCCGAAATCGCGTCGTTACGGTGAACAGCTTCTCCAAAAGCTATGCGATGACGGGCTGGAGAGTAGGCTACACGGTGGGACCGTCTGAGCTGATCCGGGCGATGACACTCCTTCAGGAATCTCTGACCTCCAGTGTCAACGCGGCGGCGCAGTACGCGGCGGCCGTGGCTCTGGACTCAGATCAGACAGCGACGGTTCAGATGAAGGATGTATATGAAAAACGCCGGAACACGCTGGTGAAGGGACTGAACGATATTCGCGGCGTGTCCTGCATCCGCCCCGGCGGCGCCTTCTATGCCTTTGTAAATATCAAAGAAACAGGAATGACCTCCATGGAGCTGGCACAGCGCCTGATCGAGAAATGCCAGGTGGTGACCACGCCGGGAAGCGCGTTCGGAAACGCCGGCGAGGGGTACATCCGCATCTCATACGCTTCCGCGACGGAGGTTCTGCAGGAGGCTGTGGAACGGATGAAAAAGGAACTTGGAGAAAAGTGAGGGAAGAAGGAAAATGGCAAAATATAAAGTCGTGATCACGGATCACGAGTACAAGTCGATTGAAAACGAGAGAAGGATTCTGGAGCCGCTGGGCGTCGACCTTCAGGATTATCAGTACAAAGACACGGAGAATATTCTGCGTGTCGCCAAGGATGCGGACGCCATCATCGTTCAGTATGCGAAGATGCCCCGGGAACTGGTGGAACAGCTGGATCACTGCAGGATCATCGCACGCTATGCAACAGGCTTTGACGGCATCGATCTGGACGCCTGTACGGATAAGGGAATCTACTTCTGCAACGTGTCCGATTACTGCCGTGAGGAGGTATCCACCCATACGCTGGCGCTTCTGCTGGAGATGGCGCGCCGGGTCAGTCGGTACAATGCCTGGACCCACAGCGGCAAATGGTATTCCATGCCCGGCATTCAGCACAGCCTCAGAAACCAGGTCATCGGTGTCATCAGCTTCGGAAGAATTGCCAGGAGCTTTATCGACAAAGTAAAGCCCCTCTGTGACAACATCTGGGTTAATGATAAATATGTCAGTGAAGAGGAGATGAGGCAGTACGGCGTGGAGCCAAAAAGTCTTGAGGAGATTTATGAAAACGCCGATTACATTTCTGTTCACTGCCCGCTGACGGAGGAGACCCGCCATATGTTCAACCGGGAGACCTTCCGGAAGATGAAGGACACTGCAGTCCTGATCAATGTTTCCCGCGGTCCCGTGGTATCTGAGCAGGACCTCTGTGAAGCTCTGGATACAGGGCAGATCGGCGGCGCTGCGCTGGACGTGCTGGAAACAGAACCTCCTGCGCCGGATCATCCTTTGTTCCAATATGAAAATGTTATTATCACGCCGCACACTGCATGGTATTCCGAAGAGTCGCAGGCAGTCCTGCAGTCGACGCCGGCAGAGGACATCGCTCGCGTGCTGCGGGGTGAGCGGCCGCTGAACGTGGTGAATAAAGAAGTGTTTGACCGGCTGGGCTGACCGGTCTGCCGCGGCGGTTCGAAACGGAATGCCCGGGATGCAGAAGAACCGGTCTGTCGCGGCGGTTCGGAAACAGCGGTGGCTGAATGAGAAAAGACTGAAAACGGGGAAAGAAAGGAGAGCGTATGGCAGAAATCATCACGATGGGAGAGCCGATGGTAGTGCTGATCCCTCACGAGGAGGGGTCCTTCACAGAGGTCAGAAGCTTTTCTAAGGGAGCAGCCGGTGCGGAGCTGAACGTGGCCATCGGAGTGAGCCGGCTGGAGCATTCGGTTCGCTACATCTCCAGGCTGGGGGAAGACGTTCTGGGCGAATATCTTCTGGAGGTCATGAAGCAGGAGGGTCTGGACGTTTCCTCCGTGGAGATGACGGAGGATCGGCTTACCGGATTTTATTTCAAGACAAAGGTAACATCGGGGGATCCGCAGGTGTTCTATATGCGAAAGAACTCTGCGGCATCTGCCCTCTCGCCGGCGAACATCACGACGGAAAGTCTGCGTGGCGGCAAATTCCTTCATCTGACCGGAATCACGGCGGCGATTTCGGAGTCCTGTCTTCAGGCCTGTTACAAAGCGAAGGAACTGGCCCGCGAGGCAGGTCTTCAGGTTACCTTTGACCCGAATCTCCGCCCCTCACTCTGGAAGGATGAGAGGGAAATGGTATCCACACTGAACGAGCTGGCGCAGGGATGCGATTATGTTCTGCCCGGAGTGGCAGAAGGCCGTCTCCTAACCGGTCGCGACACACTGGAGGGAATTGCTGATTTCTACCTGGAGCGGGGTGTGGAAGTTGTGATCGTTAAGAATGGAAGTGAAGGCGCATACTACAAAACATCTTCCGGTGAAAGCGCCCATAGCCCCGGCTTTCATGCCGGGAGCATCGTAGATACCGTAGGGGCAGGGGACGCTTTCTCAGTTGGCGTGCTGACCGCCCTTGCTGAGAATCTCCCGCTGTCTGCGGCGATACGCCGGGGCAATGCAATGGGAGCAATCATGGTTTCTTCGGCAGGGGATAATGACGCCCTTCCCGGAAGAACAGAGCTGATGCGGTTTATGAAGGAGGCGGGAGCATGAGAACATATCCGGAAATTTTGTCTGAGCTGCTCCGGAACAGAATAATAGCGATTCTTCGTGTTCGCGACGCAGAAACGGCCGAACGGGGTGTACACGCACTGGCGGACGGTGGAATCCGGAGCATCGAAATCGCGATGAATACTCCCGGTTCGCTGGACGTCATAAGCAGGATGTCAGGCCGCCGGGGGCTTCTCATTGGTGCGGGCACTGTTCTGGATGAGATGACCTGCAGGCTGGCGATTCTGAACGGTGCGGAGTACATTGTGACACCGTCACTGAATGAAGGAGTCATCCGCTGTGCCGGACGGTATCAGAAACCGGTGGTATGCGGATGCATGACGCCGACGGAGATGCTCCGGGCTGCTGAGCTGGGTGTGAATATGATTAAACTTTTTCCGGCATCGGAATTCTCTCCGGCGTCCATCCGTGCCTTCAAAGGACCTCTTCCCCAGCTTCTGATGGGTCCTACGGGGGGAGTGAATCTGAGAAATCTCAGAGAGTGGAGCAAAAATGGAGCTGACTTCTTCGGAATTTCCGGGGAATTTTCTGCCCTGGCAGACGCCGGAGCATTTCAGCGCCTGACGCGGACTGCAGCGGAATATGTGAAAGAAGCAGGGAGAGGAGGTGAGTGAATATGACAGAATATATGATTACGATTGACGGAGGAACGACACGGACGAGACTCTGTTTATGGAAGCATGACAGACTCGTGGACATCGTGCGTGCGGATGTGGGCGCCAGAACGTGTGCGGTGAACGGCGATACGATGATCTGGAAACAGACAATCCACAGGATGATGACAGAGGTTATGGAGAGGAACAGCATCACAGATGAGGATATCGCGTCGATCGTCGCCAGCGGCATGCTGACCTGTAATCTGGGTATCTGTGAGGTGCCGCATCTGACTGCACCGGTCCGTCTTTCAGATTATCCGGGGCAGATGGTGCGGAGCACCGTGCCGGAGGTGACGGAGCACGAAATATTTTTTGTTCCCGGATTAAAAAATTACGCAGGAGCACCGATACGCGGCGACGAGCTGCGGAACTTCGATATCATGCGGGGCGAGGAAACAGAGGTATTTGGTCTGATTCAGCGTTACGGAACCGGACAGGACACGGTTTTCGTCCTGCCGGGTTCTCATAACAAGTACATCTATGTCAGTGCGGACGGAGTGCTCTGCGGCTGTAAAACAACGCTTTCCGGAGAACTGATTGAGGCGGTTACCATGAACACGATTCTGGCAGATTCATTGGAAAAACGTTTTATGTCGGCAGAGGAGTATGATTTTTCCTGTATGCGGCAGGGATATCGGGATGCCATGGAGGAGGGCCTGACCAGGGCGCTTTTTCTGGTGCGCCTGCAGGATTTGTTCACGGAAACAGACGGCGGGGGGATACGCAGTTATCTCCTGGGTGCGGTGCTGGCCGGAGATGTAGAGCTTCTGAAAAAATCGAGGCTGTTTGACGATAACGGAGACCTGCGAATCATTATTGCCGGCAGCAGCCCCGTGTGCCGGGCGTTTTATGATCTGCTGACAGCAGACGAAGATTTTCCGCATGTGGAACTGGCTCCGGACGGGGAGTATCCACTGGCGGCGATGGGGGCTCGCTATCTCTATGAAAAAAGAGAGGAGAAACAGGGAGAGCGATAGATGGATATTATGAAATCAATAAAGGAAACCGGGATCGTACCCGTGGTCGTGCTGAGTGATGCGGCAGATGCAGTGCCTCTGGCAGACGCGCTGGCCGACGGCGGAATCCGGTGTGCGGAGGTGACGCTGAGGACGTCTGCAGGATTGGAGGCAATCCGTCGGATCTGTATGGAGCGTCCGGAAATGCTGACAGGAGCCGGCACAGTGATGACTGTGGAACAGGCAGAGGCCTGTGTGCAGGCCGGAGCACGGTTCATCGTAACGCCGGGATTAAATGAACCAGTCATGGAATATTGCATAGAGAATGATATTCCGGTCTTTCCGGGCTGCATGGATACCTACGCTATTGAAAAAGCCATTGCGGCAGGACTGCGGACCGTGAAGTTTTTTCCCGCTGAACCGGCAGGTGGTCTGGCAATGCTGAAGGCTCTCGCCGGACCGTACAGTGATCTTTTCTTTATGCCAACCGGAGGGATCAATGCGTCCAATCTGGCAGAGTATACTGCCTTTGACCGGATTATAGCCGTTGGCGGAAGCTGGATGTGCAGAGCGGAGCTGATAGAGAAGGGGGACTTCGCGGAGATCCGCCGGCTGAGTGCTGAAGCGGTGAGCATCGTGCGGGCAGTGAGAGCGGGAAAACATGATGAGGCAGGTGAGGGAGCATGAACAAAGTCATCATTACAGATTGTGATCACAGCAGCATTGACATTGAACGCTCGGTGCTCCGGAAAGCCGGCATCGAATTGGCTCATCTCTGCTGTGGAAGTGAGGAGGATCTGATACGGGAATGCAGAGGCGGTGCTGTGATGCTCAATCAGTATGCGCCTTTTACAGAGAGAGTAATCAGGGAACTGTCTCCGGAACTGAAACTGATTGTACGGTACGGTGTCGGTGTGGACAACATAGATGTGGCTGCGGCGACAAAGTATGGCGTGGCAGTCTGTAATGTTCCGGATTACGGAATGAATGAGGTGGCGGATCACGCGGCTGCCATGGCTCTCGCCCTGGAACGCCGGCTGAATATCATGGTTCCCCACGTTCGGTCCGGACAGTGGAATTACGCAGAGTCCGTACCGATTCACCGGTTCAGTGAGCAGACGGTGGGAATTGTGGGACTCGGGCGCATCGGGAGAATGTTCGCCCGCAGAATGAGCGGGTTCGGATGTCGTCTGATGGGGTTCGACGCGTTTTATCCGGCAGGGAGCATCGTGGAGAACCTGGTGGAAACTGTATCGTGGGAGCAGCTTCTCGCATCGTCAGATGTCATCTCGATCCACTGTCCGCTGACGGAAGAAACCCGGGGACTCTTTGACGCCGCAGCGTTTGCTGCGATGAAGCCCGGTGCGTATCTCATCAACACTTCCCGTGGCCATATCGTGGATGAGGAGGATCTGCTGCAGGCTTTGCAGAGAGGTGAGATTGCGGGGGCTGCGATGGATGTTATGGCAGAGGAGCCGGCTGATCCGGAGAACCCCCTGCTTCAGCTGCCAAACTTTATCGCAACTCCGCATATGGGGTGGTATTCTGAGGAAGCGGCAGAGGAACTCAAACGCAAGGCTGCAGAGGAGGCAGTTTTGTTTCTGACCGGCAGGGCTCTCCGCTATCAGATAAACGAAACAGGGATGAAGAAGGAGGGAAAGGACGGATGAAGGGATTCTCTCAAAGGGCTCTGCGTGTTCCTCCATCGGAGATCCGCAGAATGTTTGCTATGCAGGAGAGAATGGAAGACGTGGTCAGCTTCGCGCTGGGTGAGCCGGACTTTGACACGCCGGAGCATGTGACACAGGCGATTGTCGATTCCTATGGACGCCGTGAAACTCACTATACTCCGAACCGGGGGCTGAAGCCGCTCCGGGCGGCAATTGCAGCGGAATACAGGAACCGGGGACTGGACTACAATGAGAACGAGATACTGATTGCACCTGGCGCCGTCGGCGCGCTGAATCTGGTCAGTATGCTTCTGCTGCAGGAGGGCGACGAGGTAATTATTCCCGACCCCTGCTGGTCCAATTACATCGGACTGGTTGCTCAGACCGGAGCAGACGCTGTGCCAGTAAAAGTACGGGCAGAAAACCGCTTCATGTTCGATCTGGAGGAGCTTGCTGCAGCAGTGACCGACAGGACGAAGGCAATTTTAATCAATTCTCCGTCCAATCCGACGGGAGGCGTGCTGGACCGCACGACGATACAGGGCGTTGCCGAGCTGGCGATGGAGAAGGATCTTTATGTGATTTCAGATGAAATTTACAGAGAACTTCTCTGGGATGGAACAAAGTATACCAGCATTGCATCCATACCGGGGATGAAGGCGCGGACGATTCTGATAGACGGATTTTCCAAGACCTTTGCGATGACAGGAATACGGCTGGGATATCTTGCTGCGTCAGAAGGAATGACTGACCGGATGAACACACTGCTGGAAAATGTGTTCTCCTGTATCAATGAGCCGATACAGTGGGGTGGCGTGGCTGCGCTGGAAGGCGGCAGGGAAGCAGTGGAGGAGATGAAGGAGACCTACCGTAAACGGCGTCGCCGTATCGTGGACGGGCTGAACGCCATCCACGGAATTTCCTGTATGGAACCGGCAGGGGCATTTTATGTGTTTCCGGATATTCGCAAAAGCGGATTGTCCTCCATGGATTTCGCCATGTCTCTGCTTCAGGAGGAGCATGTGGTTGTGATTCCTGGAAGCGGCTTCGGCGCCGGCGGAGAAGGCTTTGTCCGCATTTCCTATGCCGTGGATATGGAGACAATTGACGAAGGCCTGCGGCGCATCCGCAGGTTCATGAAAAACAGACGATAAGCCGCTGAACAGGCGGAATATCATTGCAGAGAATAAACAAAGGCAAGTCAGTGTAAATAGTGCCTGCCAATTAAGTCCCCGTTGGACTTAATTGGCGCTGATGGCAGTCTGGCCGCGGCGCTGCGGCGCACAACGCAATGGCCGCGTGCGCCGGCAGACACTATTCGATGGCTGGGCACGCATTAAATACGCGCGCAGAGCGCAGGAGGAGCAAAGGGAGGAAGAAAATGAAAGCATTAGTATACACCGGTTCGGAGAGCGTCGAGGTCAGAGAGGTTCCATTGGCGCCTCTGGCTCCGGGGCAGGCTAGACTGAAGGTAACATATTGCGGCGTCTGCGGATCGGATATCGGAATATATTCCGGCAAACATCCACGGGCAAAGGCTCCTCTGATCATGGGTCATGAATTTGTCGGTGTCATCGAGGAGATCAACGGGGAAAGCAACGGCTTCCGCCCCGGGGACCGGGTGGCGGCATATCCGCTGCTTTCCTGCGGGAAGTGTTATGCCTGCAGAACGGGAAAGAGTCATGTGTGCAGCACTCTGAAACTGATTGGGATCGATCTGGACGGCGGTATGGCGGAATATGTTAATTGCAGCACTGATGTGCTGTTCCGTCTGCCCGACGATGTTCCGGATGAGATATGCGGGATTATCGAGCCGCTGGCAGTGGCTGTTCACAGTGTTCACCGCTCTGGATTCCGGCCGCTGGACAGCTGTGCGGTCATCGGGGCCGGCCCCATCGGTCTGCTGATCGCGCTGATGCTGAGAGACGCAGGCGCATCCCGCATTGTTATATCTGACATTTCGGAACCGCGTCTCGCTGTCTGCCGGAAGTTCGGAATGGAAACCGTCAACAGCCGGACTGGTTCTCTGACAGATTATGTGATGGAGACGACCGGCGGAGACGGCGTGAATGTGCTGTTCGAGTGCTCCGGCGTCGCGGCGGGAGCATCGGAGATGACCTGGCCGGTTTGTGCTGATGGAATGATCACTCTGGTGGGCGTACACAAAGAACCCCGTCAGGTGATTCTGTCGGACATGCATTTCCGGGAACTGAATCTGACTGCAACCAGAGTTTATGAAAAAGAAGAATTCGGCCAGGCTGTTCATTATACCGAAAAACTGAAGGATGAGCTGGCTGAGGTCATCACGCATACAGTTCCGCTGGAAGAGAGCGAAAAAGTGTTCGATCTGATCGCCGATCCTGGGCAGAAGGCAATGAAGGTCGTCATAAAGATGTAAGAGCCGGAAAGTCAGACTCTCCAGCGGGATTCGGAAACGACCGAATCCCTGAGCGAAGGTATCAAATCGTGTCTGCCGGCGCACACGACCATTGAATTGTGCGCCGCGGCCGTTGCCGATGAACTGCTGTCAGCGCCCATTAAGTCCGATGGGGACTTTAATGAGCAGACACTAATTGCTCATTCACAGAGAATGGAACGTCAGCAAAACCCGCAGCAGGCTGTTTGGACATTGCTGACGTTTCACCGTTCTCTTGTTGTTCACCGCCCCGGCGCCGGGATTTATTTGACATACAGCACGTATGCAGATATAATGTTAGCGCTACGGGGGTGGAAAGAATGGCGGATGCAAGGAATTTTACTGTGAAAAAAACAAGCAGTCTGACCGATAAAGCGTACTGCGCATTGAAAGAGAGCATTTGCAGTATTTCAATCGAGCCCGGGACGCTTCTGAGCGAGGGTCAGATCGCAAAGGAACTGGGGATGAGCAGAACTCCTGTGCGGGAATCTCTGAAGATGCTGGAGAACGAGGGGCTTGTTGAGATAAGAGTCGGGATAGGAGCTTTTGTAAAACAAATAAGCTACAAAGACCTGATGGATCTGTATGCAGTGAGGAAGGTAATGGAAGTGCTGGCTGTCAGGACATCCGTAGATAATATCAGAAAAAGTGATATCAGGCAGCTGGAAGAGAAATTCCAGGCACTCCTGGAGAAGCATGCAAATGATGAAGAAATCACTGTCGGAGAGTTCATAAATACCGACCTTTCGCTCCATAAGCTGATTATTGATAAATGCGATAATCAGTATATCCAGAACTTCATGAATACGATTTTCGACAATATCAAAAGAGTGCAGACCGTTTCCTTTGAGGAGCTGGACGATATTGAAGAGAGCACAAAGCAGCATCTGGAGCTGCTTGATTTGATCGCCCGCAGAAAGAAGGAGGAGCTTGTTATAAGGCTGGGAGAACATATTGACTGGTCGATGAGCTGTATCCGGGCATATTAGAGAAAATTCAGAGGGAATTTAGAAGGAAGCAGGCTGACTGTCGCATGGATTGCGACAGTTTTTTATTTTCTGATAATTGTATTGACATTGCTACGTTTTGAACGTATAATACCTGCATACAGGTAAAATATCCGATGCGTGTTCAGCTATCGACTATGCCTGAAATATCAATATTACAGCGAACATATTCGTAGGCTGACGCGGCGCTGCTGACAGACTGCCGTCGGCTCCCATTAAGCCCGGCAGGGACTTAACGAGCAGACATTATTTATCACCGTGGAGGAGATCAATGAAATTAACTTCAGAACAACAGGATATGCTGGACGGAAAGTACAGTGAAGGTGCCGCATACGCCATGAAGATCCAGGTGGCGATTGGAGAATGCTTTGATGCGAGACGTATGGTTCCGATTACGCGAGCTCATGTAGCATTATCAAATCAGCAGGCGGATCTGTGGTTTTGTGAGAAGCTTGTGAATGCCGGGGCAAGATGCCGCGTGACGCCGACAGTAAATCCGGGATTTTGTTATGATTTTTTTACAAAAAAGAATATGGTGGATGAAGAATTTGCGGATCTAATGCAGCGTACTCATAATGCGTACAAAAAAATCGGCGCTGAACTGACATACAATTGTACGCCGTATATTGACACAAATGTACCGATGTTCGGTGAGATCACCGCTTATTCAGAGTCTAGCGCAACGCCTTTCGTCAATTCAGTCTGGGGGGCGCGCTCGAATCGTGAGGGTGCAAACAGCGCCCTGTGCGCCGCTATAACCGGATTTGTTCCTGAATACGGACTGTTACTGGATGAAAACAGAAAAGGGAATATTCTGGTTCGTGTGGAAGCCGATATTAAAGATGACTATGATTATCATATTCTCGGCATGCTGGGAAAGAAAATCGGCGAAGGGATTCCGGTCTTCACCGGACTCCCGCGTCAGACAATTACGCGGGAAGCGCTTCGAAATCTCGGCGCGGAGCTGAATACGTCGGGCGCATACGGAATGTATCATATCATAGGTGTGACGCCGGAAGCTCCCGATATGGATACCGCCTTCGGAGGGAAAGCGCCTGAAAAAGAAGTTGTTCTTACTGATCAGGACATGGAAGAGATCCTTCATGAAATCTCGCTGGAAGGAAATCGGCCAATTGATTTCGTCATGTTTGGATGTCCGCATTTCACGCTTGAGGAGGTACGTCATATTGCAGGAAAGATTGAAGGGAAAAAACTCAAAAAGGAAATGTGGATTCTGACCTCCAGTCTGGTAAAGGAAATGGCTGAAAGAATGGGACTTGATCAAACGATTTCCGAGGCGGGCGGATGCATTGTCCCGGACACATGTCCGGATCAGCCCTGCTGGAGGCACCTGAAAGGCAAAGTCGGCGTGACAGAATCTCCAAAGTGTGCTTATTATCCACAGAGAAGAGGGATTCACTTTGTTATCAGAGACCTGGATGAATGCATTGAAGCGGCGCTGACAGGGGAGGTGAAATAATGAAACAGTACAAATGCCATAAGATCTCTGAAGGATGTGCAGAGGCAGAAGCCGTCGTTTCCAAAGATCATATCATGTTTTATCTGATGGAGCCTGAGACAGGCAGGGTGATTGAAAATGCTCACGATCTGGAAGGGAAAACCATCGCGAAAAAAATCCTTATTTTTCCGGGAGGGAAAGGAAGCTCTGTCGTTCAGGCTGACGGACTGTTTCAGCTGAATATGCATGGCAATATGCCGGCAGCCATGATCATTCAATTCCCTGAGACGGTACTCGTCTCGAGCGCAATTATTATGGAAATTCCAATGGTAGACAAAGTTGATCCTGCGTTCTATCAGGATGTGAAGGACGGAGACCTTGTGAGAGTGGACGCGACGAACGGCGTTGTTGAAATATTATAGGAGGCAGAATATGAAAACCATTAAAAGTGCGGAAAAAAAGACATATAAGAGAGATCGCGAGCTGACAGAGTCGGTAATGAATATAATTGATAATGTCAGGGAAAACGGAGATAATGCGCTTTTTGAATACGCACGGAAATTTGATAATATAGATGTCGATTCTATTCGGGTCAGCGAAGAGGAAGTCAAATCAGCATATGATAAGATTGACAGCGAGACGCTGGAAGCAATTCGGTTTGCAGAGAGTCAGATTCGATTTTTTGCGGAGAAGCAGAGAGAATGCTTAAAGGATCTGACTGTACAAAGTAAAGTGCCCGGACTGGAGCTCGGGCACAGGATGATTCCCATAGAGAGAGTAGGCTGCTATGTTCCCGCCGGGAGGCATCCGTTGCCCAGCTCGGCACTTATGGGGATTGTAACCGCAAAGGTTGCGGGTGTTAAAGAGGTTATTGCATGTTCACCGGCGTTCAGCGGATTCGGAACGATTCATCCGGCAGTACTTGTTGCAATGGATATCGCCGGTGCGGATGAGATTTACTGTACCGGCGGAGCGCAGGCAATAGCAGCGATGGCATATGGGACCGAATCGATAAAGAAGGTGCATCTGATTGCGGGTCCGGGCAACAAATTTGTCACGGAAGCGAAACGTCAGGTGCTTGGAGATGTTGGAATTGACAGTCTGGCAGGACCAAGCGAGGTTCTCGTACTGGCGGATAAAACTGCAAACCCGACCTTTGTCGCGATTGATCTGCTGGCGCAGGCAGAGCATGATCCTAATGCCAAGCCGATGCTTGTGTGCACAGATCAGGAAACGATCGACAAGTCTTTAGCAGAGCTGGAGCGACTGCTTCCCACCCTGGAGACAAAGGATGTCGCCGGGAAATCGTGGCAGGATAACGGACAGGTCTATCTGGCGGATGATATGGACGAGGCGATTGCGATAACAAATGAACTGGCTCCTGAGCATTTGGAGGTTCAGGCTGACAATGAACGCGAAATTGCTGCGAAACTGCACAATTACGGTTCCCTTTTTGTCGGGCATTATGCGCCGGTCGCATTCGGCGACTTTGTATCCGGCACGAATCATACGCTGCCGACTATGGAAACAGCCAAGTACTCAAATGGAGTATGGGTCGGCACATTTATAAAAACCGGTTTCCATCAGTTTGTATCAGAGGAGGGATGTGTAAATCTGTCTAAACACTGCATGAGGTTTGCGGAAGTCGAAGGTCTTTACGGGCACAGAGATTCTGTCAGGCTGAGAGTAGAGAAATAAGGGGGCATATTATGAATGTACTGAACGGGACTAATTTGTTTGATGTATCAGGAAAGATTGTCTTCATTACCGGATCCGCAACAGGGCTTGGCGAAGGCTATGCGCATATCTTTGCTGAATCGGGGGCCGTAGTTGCGTGTGCGGATATTGACCGGGACGGCGTCGAAGGCACCGTTAATGACGTCATTAAAGAGGGTGGAAAAGGGAAGGCGTATTATATTGATGTCACCGATCAGGAATCGATACAGGCTGCGGTTGACGCTGTAGTGAATGATTTTGGCCGGATTGACGTTCTTGTAAACAATGCGGGTGTAGAACATATTGAACCTTATGTTGATGTGACGCCGGAACATTATGATTTTATCACCGGAGTTAATCTGAAAGGCGTTTTCTTCGTGGGACAGGCTGTTGCCAGACAGATGAAAAAGCAGGGTGGCGGCAAAATTATAAATATCGGGTCGCTGGGAAGCTACATCGGACTGGCGGAATCCAGCGTATACTGTACCACCAAAGGCGGAGTAATCCAGCTTTCCAAGACAATGTCCATTGAATTGGGTCCGGACAACATTCAGGTCAACTGTGTTGCACCGGGATATTTCATTACGCCGATGACACAGCCCTTCTACGACGATCCGGAACACAGAGCGTGGATCGAGAGCAGGATTCCCTTGCATATCTGGGGAACCGTGAAGGATATGGCGGGTCCAATGTTGTTTCTGGCCTCGTCCGCAAGTGATTACATCACCGGTGAAACAATCAAGGTAGACGGAGGCTGGCTTGCGAGCTGAGAGGAGGTGAGCGCTTTTGAAATGTGCCAGATTTTACGGAATACATGACATCAGACCGGAGGAAATCGATAAACCGGTGTGCGGCGATAAAGAAGTGCTCATTAAGGTTGCTTACGCGGGGATTTGCGGATCCGATCTTCACATTTATAACAAAGGCATGTTCATTCAGAACATCCCCGAAACGATGGGACATGAATTTGTCGGCGTCGTTGAAGAAATCGGAAGTGGGGTGGCTGAGTATCAGCCGGGAGATTATGTTACCGCGGATCCGATGGTGCCGTGCGGACACTGCATAAGCTGCCAGAACGGGAGCTACAATACATGCGAAGAACTGGGCTTTATCGGAGAGGTGTGCCCCGGCTGTTTTGCAGAATATATTGTTATGCCGGAAGAGAAGCTGATACCGGTGCCTAAAGCATCGAATCTTCGCTCTATGGCGCTGACAGAGCCACTGGCTGTTGCACTTCACATTTGTGAACGCGCACAATTCAGGGCGGATGACCGTATTGCGGTAATCGGAGCCGGCCCGATCGGACTTTTGACAATTATCGTTGCCAAATCGATTTATGGAGTACAGGACATCACTGCTGTGGATATTTCAGATGCAAGACTGGAGCTTGCCGGAGCTGCGGGAGCGGCGGACGTTACAAAACACCTGGAGGAGGATCGTCTATTCGATAAAGTAATTGAGGCTGCAGGCAATCCGCACACCCTTAAACTGGCGGCGGAGCATGTAATGCCGAACGGGAAACTATATGTTGTCAGTATCTTTGAAGAGAAAACTGAACTTGATATCAACAGACTCGTAGCCTCTCAGATTACATTGATCGGATGTAATGTCTACACACGAGAGGACCTTATACGGGCAGTGAAAGCAATTTCCGAAGGAGAGGTTGAGGTTGACCTGCTCATCTCAGGAGAGTTTGATCTGACACAGTGCGCGGAAGCGTTTCACATTCTGAGCTCGAAGAATAAGAACGCCGCGAAGATACTTTTTAAAATGTGAAAAGGAGGTTGACTCATGAAATTGCTATCCTGGTTTTTCGATTTTCCGGTCAGTACGGGAGTATTGATCATTGCTACGGTCGTTATCGCCGCGGCGGCTACGATCTCCTTCTACAAAGGATGGTGGAGGCTGTAAGAGACACCTGATAGGGTGAGACGGGAGAAATAACAATGTTGAATATCGATAGTCTTGAAAAGGCATTGGGGTTTGAGATCCCCATAATTGTACCGATTATTCTCGTGATATATATAATTGTGATACTTGCAATCGGATTGTGGGCTGCGAGAAGAGTTAAAAATTCGGAGGACTGGTTTGTCGGCGGACGCGAGATGGGTCCTTGGATCACCGCTTTGGCACATGGATCCAGTTCCCTGGGCGGAGGCATGTATATTGCGGGTCCTCAGTATGGATGGGAAGCGGGAGCTTCCGCGCTTTGGGCGGCGCCGGGCGATGTATTTGGACCGCTTCTGAACTTCGGAGTAATTGCGAGGAGGATGCGGAGATATACGGAAAAGGCACAGTCGCTTACAATTCCGGATTTTTTCGGCCACAGATATTACAGTAAAAAGATACGCTATCTGTCAGTTGTAATATTGATCGTGGCAATGGTAATCAGTCTGCTGGTGGAATATATGGCCATGGGCGTTTTGATATCATGCATCACCGGCTGGTCTTATACCGTATCACTCATCGTTGGATGTATCGTTATCCTGATATATACCGGCGCGGGAGGATATCTCTCTGTGGCGTACACGGACTTCGCGCAGTCTATACTGATGGTGATCGGAATGTTTATTCTGATTCCGGTGTGTGTCAGCAGTGTCGGCGGACTTAGCGGTATGAATCACGGTCTGATTGACATCAATGAAGGACTGGCAACGCTATGGGGAGAAGACTACTATCTGAAGGGAGCGCCACTGATGATTGCCGGGATTGCTCTGGTGTACTTCATCGGATATATGGGTCAGCCTCATCTCGTTATAAAAACAGTCGCAATCAGAGATGAGAAATCCATACGGCTGGTTCCCATGATAGGAGCGTGCTTTGGTTTCTGCCTGGCCTTTGGCGTCTATATCCTCGGTATGGTCGGACGAGTTGTGTATCCAGATGCGGCAATGCTTCCGGGCGGAAATGCAGAATATGTAATGCCGATGCTGGCACTTACCAAATTACCGGCCGGCCTTGCAGGGCTCATTCTGGCCGGAGCTGCATCAGCAGTTATGTCGACAGCGAGCGCACTTCTTCTGGTTATCGGCTCATCTGCGGGAAATGATTTGTTCTCGCAGCTTGTGCCGAATGCAACGGATGCCCAGAAAATGAAGGTTTCCAGATATGCCACTTATGTACTCGGACTGATCGGTGCAACTATGTGCTTCGTTCCGATCTTTGAAGTAGGCGTATACCAGCTGACATGGATCGCATGGTCCGTACTGTCGCCGGCCTTTATTCCTTGTATTATCGGAGGACTGTATTGGAAACGGGGAACCAAACAGGGAGCTGCCGCAGCCATGATTGTCGGCTCCGTCACAGGGTTTCTGTGGTATTATCTGCTTCAGGAGAGAACCAACATCCATACATTTTTCGCTGCGTTAGTCCTTGCGATTGCGGCATATATTATCGTCAGTCTTTTGACAAAGGAGCCGCCGAAGGAAATTCAGGATCTGATGGAGTATTCCAGAAGATTTGAAGACGTTAATGAAACTGCGATGCAGGAAACCGGAACGGTTGACCGGGTCGAGGTGCGGACCGAGGATATGGAAGAGCCGGTTTCGGGAATTGTAATGAATCAGGAACAGTTTACAAAAGTAATCGGGGTCTGCGCGTTAAGTCCCGATCGGGCTTAACAAACGCTGACGTTGATTTACTGACGGCGCCGCGGTCGCATCCGGCTGAGTGCGCATTGGCTGCAGCCTGATTCAGAGGGTGTGAAACATGAAGATCCAGGTACTCAACGGAGTTCGGTATACTCCTGACATGCTGATTCGGAGATTGAATAAATCCAGAAAAATCACCGGAATTGAATACAGGTGCGTTAATACGCTCTACAGTTTATGCTGGGTTTTTCAGTTCAGGATCGGATTACAGGTCACGAAGAAGACACGCAGATATGCGGGGTATTATGCGGGATTCGATGAATCCGTGTTATCTCCGGGCAAGCTCTCTCATCTTCCGTCCGGCAGAGAAACGGATGTGGAAACGGACTGCGTTCTGCGGGATAAGCTGACGGAGGAAGAGGCACTGCAGCGAGCGTGGGACTATAATCGTGAGTTTATCCTGAAAAAATTTCGGAATCTGTATGCGGTTCCCGAACTTGAGGACCATGTGACAGAGCGGTTTTATAAACCCGTTTATCTCATTGAATTTTATAATCCCGAATTAGATGAGAAAAAATATAAAGTGCTGGATTCCCTGACCGGAGATCTGGATGATATTTTTCTGACGGAGGCCTGAAGGCGGAAGAATAGTCAGCGGACAGGACGACAAAAAATCAGTTGCCGGATCTCCTTCGCCGTCACAGCGCTGCGGCCGCCGGAAAGCCTGGAACGGAGCAAACGTATGGGGTAAAGGGAAGAAAAAATAAACGCGAAAAAGCAGGCTCGAACACACGGGGTTAGCCTGTATCTGAGCCTGTCTTTTTACTAATGGGTTATGGATAGGGGTTTATCCACGACCCTGTCTTTATTTTGTTTTTATCAAGTCATATAATGACGCTTCTGTTTTTTTTTGCTTATGAACTCGATGGTATTCTTTAATACTGTCAACAAGAAAACACGGATCCGAAAAGTAGTCCTTAATGAATGTCGGAGACTTAACATTTTTAATTTCAAGGATATTTTTGCAATAATCACTTGGCTTTTTGACACCGGAACGGCAGTATTCATCATACTTCTTCTTACTCGCAATGATAAGCATCTCTATTTCGGGAGCGGTTATAACGTTAATCACATCCACCTGACAACGATATGCTTTGCTCAGATTAAATTTCTCTCCTCGTGAATCAATCACCCTGAGAATCAGAAGTTTCTGATCGTATGCCATTCTCAAGTGCCTTCGTTCAAATTCCTTGACTGATGTTCTTGGTAGAACACTTTTTTCGATCAATTGCTCACGATTAAAAATCAACAGATCATTGTCAAGAAGGATATCCATAATGGCAGTTTCGGCTCCACCCTCACAGATGCAAGCTATCAAACTTGAACTTGGAATATTCACTTTCATTTATTCCTCCAAACTCTTAATAATGCTTTTCTGTAATGCCGCCAGGGCTGTGTATTTTGGTGCCGTACCACCAAGGAAGTTACTCTGGTACACCTCGCTCTTCTTCATATCATTACGCCTAAGGAGAAAATTAAGGTTATCAATAGTTAATCCGTGATCACTTCTTGTGATAAACACAGAATCATTTCTCTCAAGTTCATCCAGCAGCTCAGGGTAATGCGTAGAGAATATAATGACTGCACCCTTAGGATTTGTTCTCTTATTAGTGAACAATCTTAGTAACGAAGCTACCAATTCTCTGTTAAAATGATTCTCGACCTCATCGACAATCAGATAGCCGCCGCTTTTCAATACTCTTGCCGCATCGGAAAAAACTCTTACGCCTTTTACTGTACCGGAAGACAGGTAAACATTTAACTCTGCAGGATTAAGCAGGACCAACTCTTTCTGCCCATAGAACTTCAGTCTTGTAATGACCTTATCATTAACCTTCTCGACAGTAATATGCTCAATTGTGGGATCAAGCAATGAAATAATTTCAGCAGGAACGGAGCCTCCATCCGGTAAAAAAAGGTTGAAGTTCGTAAACAAAGCAAGATCCACGAACATTATCTTATCCTGGAACTGTTTATTGACAGCAATCATGATGCTGACATCATCTGGAAGATACTCATCAGAGTTATTGCGAACCCGGACAGGCTGTAATTCCTCAAAATTAAGTAAATTTGTCTTGTTGACCTTGCTGGTCGCAGACTTAACCCACAGTTTCTCTGATATAATATGTACATAAGGAATCCCATCCTGTTTTTTTGACTTAATGATCTCGCTGTTAAGATGGAATATCTTCTCATCCGCGTAAAAGTCAATGTCAAACACTGTAGCAATATCATCCCCCAGTATCTGAGGGATAAACTCTGCATTTAAAGGTGTAGCGTTCAACAGTAGGCTGGTAAAAGAAACAACTTTCAATGCAGTAGTCTTCCCCGATGCATTAATACCAGCAAAAGCCTCTACGGTATTCACATAGATGTTTCCAAACAAATTATAAACCGAATTCAAGTGATTGCTCTGAACCCTCTGAACAGCGCAAAAAGAAATTTCAAACGGATTCTTATATAATGGAAGTCCGTTTACTTTTATTCGCAGTATTTTCATTTCTCAGCACCTCCATAAAAACGAAATAGGCGTCGTTAATAGACTTCAAGAGTATAATATCACAGGAAAGGCCTGATTACAACGATTTTTTCGTTTTTATATCCGCCACATACGCATTATGTTATGCCACCTCCTCGTTTTTTATTCACCCAAAAGAAAAGACAGGTCCGAAAAAGCTTTGCTTTATGCGGCGTTCCGCTCTGTCAGTATTATAGATGGGGCAAACGGTAAATCGCCCGTGCCTCGATTGAGCAGTCAAAAACATCAGGATTGCTTCAAAGATGATCTTCCTGTTTTGCGGAAGACGCAGCGACCGCATCAAAGTTTTAGTGTGGAAAGGAAACAGAAGAAACGTTGACACGTTATGACAAGTATGTTAGCGTTTAATCAAAGAAACAAAACGGCGGAGAAACTTGGCACTTATCCGATAAAAAAGTCAGACGCGTTTTGATCACAGAAGATTGTGGAGCAGCAGAACAAGTATTGCTGTTGGCGAATTACACAGACAGGGGAAGACAACTGCCGAGATTGCTGAGCAACTTCATATGTCGGAAAAAGATGTGCAATCATATCAGCCTTACGAGAGAGGCATGTACGGCAAAGAGAAAAGCGATAGTGCGATTCGAAGTGGAAATTATCGGAAACGCAATAAAAAAGTTTTTGAATCGCAGGTGGTCAACAAGTGTAATTCAGACGCAAAAAAAAGGAGTCAGGAGAAATGGGAACTGTTATTGATCTGGACAGCTATAGAAACAAAAATGAATGTGCTTTTGGGGAAACAAAGGCTGAACACACAGGGAAACAACCGGACAAATCAGTTGAAGGTATTCAGGAAGCGGTATTAAACCTTGACGTACTCAAACTTAAACTGGAATTAGTAAATCGTTTCGGGACATCTGAAAGCATGGAAACGATTCGCAAATATGGGAAAGCGAAGAATGGAATCATCAGAGAGGTTCTTGTTCGGGAAGGATGAGTCTGCATGCTGTGCACTATATGATTCAAAAACTCTTCGGCTGGCAGAACAGCCATCTGCATCACTTTGAACTGCCGGAATGCATTTTCAAGGAACTCACACAGAACAGTGTAAAGACATGGGCGGAACTTTGCGGTGTGCTTTTTCGCTTTCCGGAGGGCGATGACTTCAGTGATGCTTACTGGGACGATGATTATGACAACAGTATAAGTGTTAAGACCTGGCTGAAACGAAAGTATACAGATGATGAAGGCACATTCAGCGTAGGAGATTGCTATCTGGATAACATCAGGAAGGTGGAGGAGTTTGAACGCCGGGTGGATGAAGACAAAAGAGGCAGGGAAATATTCGGCGGCAGGGGATATGCAGAACTGTCACTTGAAGAACTCAAAGTTTTCAGCGATATCGGAATTGATGTAGGGCATCTCGCAGAGCGGCTTGAACTCGGAGAACTGTTGTATGTCAGAGGAAAAGGAGGAAAGCGGGAAAATCTTCAGCATGCGGCAGAGGATATTACACTCCTGATTGACCAGTTCAACGAAATGGTCGAAGAGGAATTTAGTGCAGGCGAGCTTGAATATTATGCGTCAGCAGCAGAACGTCTACGAGCCCTTAGGCGCAATTATCAGGAAATCGATCGCCTTTCGCACTTCGATCCGGATAGAAAAAAAAGAACTAGGTAAAGATCCCTTTTTGGTCAAGATGGAATACAAGTGTGCTATAGAAGAGATGCAGGATGAATGTCTTGAATATATCAACGATTGGAATCCGGATATTGTTCCGATCGCGAACGGGCTCACATATTACTACGATTATGGTGATGGCTGGGAAGTAAAGATTACATGCGAGGAAGGTTATCATGCCGTCTGGGAAAATGATGACTTTGACTATACTGCGGCAGATGAACATGAGATCTTGGAACACATACTGTCAATTGATGAGGAAGCGGCTTTTTATGACAGCAGGAACGAAAAAGTTTCTGAAGATTTGCAGAACACACTCAATGAAATCCAGTATCTGCAAAAACCTCTCTGTGTATATGCAGATGGGTTAAATGTTATGGATGATGTCGGCGGATACGGAGGGTATATTGATTTCCTTGAAACGATTCATGGCGCAGATCGTTATGCTGCAAAAGAGATGCGCGACTGGGCAAGGCAGATGGGATGGACGGGGAGAACGAGTAAGCCCGAGAACATTCTATAATGTTGCTGCTTGCTGGTTCATATCTCCGGTTCACCACCCGCATGTCCAGCGAGATCAGCCGGGATAATGGTGCTCGGGTCTCGATTGTCAGCGTTCCAGCGAGTACTTTCCGTACGGCGTTTTCGCATATTTTGAATATGGAGGGTGTTTGTTGAAACAGAGAAGATAGAGAAAGTGGGTGACAGCAGCAATTCGGAATATAGTTTTAATATTGAATAAATTCAAATAAAACTTGTCAGAAAAGGGGGTAACATATTAAAATAATATTGGTATTAGATGTATTTTTAGAGATGAGGCAATTAATATGGATTTACTTCAAAGCGTAATGGATTCATCAACCCACGCAATATTTATATTAAATCAAAATGGAATAATTGATCATATTAATGAGCAGGCAAAGACCAGATTCGGGCTTTTCAATCATAGTCAATATTCCCATGCTGCCGGCAAGTTGGAAAAAGACGATATTGTTATACTTGCGGATACAGCAATTGGTGCAGACGATGGAAATCTCAGGCCGGAAGATTTAAATGTACTGGGAATTCACGATAAAAAAATACATGCAGGAGATGCGTGTGTTGCCGTTGCCCGATACGATAATTCAGAATATTCACCCGTTTATAAATTTTATCCAGGGAATGAGTTAGAATATCTAAAAGTAGAAACTGAAGTTGACGGCATTCCTATTATGGCTACAATAAAAGATCGGACAATCTTGGTTAATATTAAAGACTCTCAATATATTATTAATTACTTTCTCTGTGTAGCGCAGCTCATTATTTTAGATGGTAAGACAGGACAGGTGAAGTTCTGGGAAGAGAACGGATACACCGCTCGAAAAGAGGGGGCAGGAGATATCCTTCGAGGGGGGCGATATATTGCGAAAAGCCCTGACTTCGAGTTGAACGTGGTAGGCCATCATTTCAGTGATTACTTTGAAGGAGATTTGTTCGAAACACATCTTAGGCAGATTATGAACGGAGAAGTAGACTGTTATGAGAATCAGGAGTATCGAATCAACGGATTTGAGCTTGTAGCATCGCTTCTTCCAGTTTATAATTCAGGGGCGTTGCAATATGTTATTGTTCGATTTCGCAATATAGAAGATATCCAAATGATTATCAAGGAACGAAATGATGCAATTAAAATCGTCGAAAAATCTTACAAGGAAACGAGAAGGGAACGGAATGCGGTTCAAGATGAAAGAACTTTTTTGACATTGTTTGGTATCGGATCGTCGGCAGATTCGTCAAGACGACAGGCATATAAATTGTCTCAGTTAGACTGTAATATTTTGATTACAGGTGAAAGCGGCACAGGGAAATCATTTCTTGCGGAGGCAATTAGCCATGTACAGCCGCGGAAAGGTGTTTTTGTCAAGGTAGATTGTTCGACAATCGTACCGACTCTTTTCGAAAGTGAGATGTTTGGTTATGTGAAAGGTTCTTTTACCGGTGCAGATCCTCATGGAAAGGCCGGTTTTTTTGAAGAAGCGAATGGAGGAACCATTTTCCTTGATGAAATCGGAGAAATTCCGTTGGAAATTCAAACCAAACTTCTCAATGTTATTCAGAATAAAGTAGTTACAAGAGTGGGATCGACGAAAGCTATTCCAGTTGATGTTCGTATTTTAGCTGCAACGAATCGTGACTTGAAAGCAGAAGTTGCTGCGGGCAGATTTAGAAGAGATTTATATTACAGGCTCAGTACATTTACTGTGAATCTGCCTCCATTGCGTGATTGTCCTGTGGATACCTACTTTATCATTAATAATCTCATAGAAAAGATTCCAATCAAATATGGGATTCGTAAGAAAAATCTATCTGGGGAAGCTTTTGCTAAATTGACATCCTATGATTGGCCTGGAAATATTCGGGAACTGGAAAATATTCTGGAGCAAGCAATTGTACTTTCGGACTCGGATATTATTTATGCCGAAAATATCCATTTGGAGAATGAGTCACAAATGCTTACTATGAAAAGCAGACTTGCGGCGGAAGAGAAAAAAATCATTTTGCAAGCTTTAATGCAAAATGAAGGGAATAAGTTAAAAACAATGCAACAACTTGGAATATCTAAGACTGTTTTCTACAGAAAACTGAAAGAATATGATATCCATTAATACACTAACTGCCTGGCTAGTCCTGATTCAAGGAAAACGATTCCCTGAATCGGGACTTTTTGACTGAGAAAACTGTAGGTTGTTGTTCTAAAATGGCCAATAAACTAATTTGCGATGTTTGGCATATCTTTTGCTACAATAAACTATGACGGCCGTATTTTAGAATAGGAGGTGAGAAATGTGCAGTTTTGGAAAATGAATGGAGCTGGAAATGATTTTATCATTATCAACAACATTGAAGAAACGCTGTCGCAGGAGATATTTGGAGAACTAGCTAAATTAGTATGTGAACGTCACCTTTCATTGGGTGCCGATGGATTAATGGTCGTCGATAAGCCACAAGGAAATGCTGACTATCGAATGATTTTCTATAATTCGGATGGCAGTCTAGGAGAAATGTGTGGAAATGGAGCACGTTGTATAAGCCGCTATGGATATGAAAAGGGCCTTGCTGGAGAAATACAAAAAATTGAAACAACAGCAGGAATTGTTATAGGTGAACGACTCGCAAAAGATATGTACAAAATCAGATTAAATGATCCGAGTACAGTGATTCTTGATTATCCGGTTAATCTTGATGGAGAAATTGTTAATTGCTCGTACGTGGAATTGGGGATGCCGGGAATTCCGCATGCTGTTGTACCGATTAAAGATCTGAAAACATATCCGGCAGATGAATTGATTAAGATTGGAAGGAAACTACGGTTTCATTCTGCCTTTCCAAAGGGTGCAAATGTTAATTTTTATGAAATTATAGGTCATGATCACGTCTACGAGAGAACCTATGAGCGAGGGGTAGAGGATTTTACATATGCGTGTGGGACTGGAACAGGATCAACAGTAACTGTTTTAACTGAACTCGGTTTAGTAAGTGGTAATCATGTGCGAGTCGATATGAAGGGAGGAACGCTTTACATCGATGTAATAAAAAATGGAGAAATATTTCAGGATCTGTATTTAACTGGCCCAACAAATATTGTTGCTATTGGTGAATTGACAGATAGTAACCTTGATTTATTATTAGGAGGAGTGACTAATGAATAAAAAGAGTGTGATGAATAATTATAGGTTTTTAGCTTTGATGCTTGCAGCCATGATCTTAGGCTGTATTGTGGGATGGATATCACCGAAATTTGGCACAACGATTGCTCCTTTCGGAACTGTTTTCATCAATATGATGTTTTGTATTGTTGTTCCGCTGGTGTTTGCATCGATTTCCGGTGCCGTTGCGGGTATGAATAGTCGAAAACGTGCAGGGAAAATTATGGGAACTACAATCGCTATTTTCCTTGTTACAGGAGCGATAGCCGCAGTCATTATGTTTGTCCTAATGAAACTTTTTCCACCGGTCTTGCATGCTTGGCATAATATGGCATCGGAGGATATTGGCGAACATGCAACTATGTCGCAAATGATAGTAAATTTTTTTACCGCTGAAGACTTTGTTGGTTTATTAAGTAGAAAAGCTATGCTTCCGTTGATTGTTTTCTCTCTTTTGTTTGGATTTGCGACAAACCACGCAGAGCAGGGGGACGGACCAGTTACCAGGTGGCTCGATGGTTTAACACAGGTAATGCTGAAATTTGTTCAGATAATTACCTACTATGCACCTATTGCATTCTTTGCAATCTTCGCAAATTTAATGGCGACATACGGCTCTGCCATTACTCAGTCTTACGGACGTGCAATGCTTGTTTATTATCCGTTGTGTTTTATTTACATTTTTACTGCATTTCCGCTGTTCGCATGGTTTGGCGGCGGAAAACATGGTATCAGTACGATGTTCAAACACATTGCTAAACCAGCCATCGTATCCTTGGGAACCTGCTCGTCTGTAGCAACAATTCCTACAAACCTGCAAGAGGCAGAAGCTACCGGTATTTCTAAGGATGTATCCGAAATGGTTTGTCCTCTTGGCGCAACAATGCATATGGATGGCTCCTGCTTTTCGTGTGTACTTAAGATAGCATTTGTCATGGGGGCCATGGGGACTGACATGAGTTGGAAAATGATGATTCCGGTTATTGCGGTAGCGGTATTCTCCTCTGTTGGAATGTCAGGAGTTCCTGGCGGCGGATATATTGGTGAATATATCATCTGCAGTATATTTTTCCCCAATAACGTGGAAGTGGCGTTTCCGATTCTTGTTGCCATTGGTAATCTCGTGGATCCACCGGCGACTATGATTAATTCCTCGGGAGATTATGTTGTAAGCTATATGGTGTCGCGTTTTGTAGATGGTAAAGACTGGTTAAACAATGCGATCAGACGTCAGCAGGCTGAGGTTGCTTCTGCTGAATAAAATGGAAAGAAAGGACTGTATAATGATAGCTAAAAATATATCTATTGGAGAAAATGGACATGTATATTTTGCAGGTCAGGACACAATTGTGTTAGCACAGGAGTATGGTACACCTCTATATCTTCTGGACGAGGAAATGATACGTTCAAATTGCCGTGTATACAAGAATGCATTTAAAAAACATTTTGGAGAAGGTTCCTGTCCTCTATATGCCAGCAAAGCAAATGCTTTTAAACGTATTTTTGAAATCATGAGCGAAGAAGAAATGGGGATTGACGTCGTTTCTTCTGGGGAGATATATACTGCGCTTCAAGCAGGATATGATCTGAAAAAGGCGTATTTTCATAGTAATAATAAAACTGATAAAGATATTAGCTATGCAATGGATAACAATATAGGGTATTTTGTTGCAGACAATATTGAGGAAGTTAAGGCAATTGAACGTGAAGCTGAACAACGCGGAATTAAGCAAAAACTTCTTCTCCGATTGACTCCGGGCATTGATCCACACACCTACGAGGCAGTTTCGACAGGAAAGGTTGACTCGAAATTTGGAAGTGCTATTGAAACGGGGCAAGCGGATGAAATTACGAGATATACGCTGAATCAATCGCATATTGAACTGGCAGGATTTCATTGTCATGTTGGATCGCAGGTATTTGCAGAAGATGTTTTTGAACGTGCAGCAGCTATCATGCTTAAATTTGCGGCTGAAATGAAGCGTAAATATGGTTATATAACGCAACAACTTGACCTGGGAGGAGGATATGGTGTACGTTATGTAGATTCGGATCCGTTTCTGGATGTCGATAAAAAGGTTAGTGAAGTTGCAGCCGCCATTACCGATTCGTGCAATTCTCTGGGAATTGAGATGCCTGAGATTCATATGGAACCTGGAAGAAGCATCGTAGGCGCGGCGGGTATGACTTTATATACTGTAGGTACTGTCAAGACAATTCCCGGCTACAAAAATTATGTTTCCATTGACGGCGGGATGCCTGATAACCCTCGCTATGCCTTATATAAATCCAGTTATACATGTTTTTTAGCAAACAAAATACAGGAGGACTGTGATTTTAAATGTTCGATAGTTGGTCGGTGCTGCGAGAGCGGTGATATTATACAAGAGAATGTCATGTTGCCTCAAAGTGTAACACGTGGTGATTTTGTTGCAGTTTGTACGACTGGTGCATATAACTATTCCATGGCATCTAATTATAATAGAATTCCTAGGCCTCCCATTGTGATGCTTTGTGACGGCAGAAGTTATGTTGCTGTGAGACGTGAATCGATGGAAGATTTGTGTAGAAATGACTTGTAAATGTAAATTGTGACGTATAGTATATTGCACTCTCCGTGTAAAAAACAGAGGGAATGCATCGAATTTCAAAGCAGAGGGTTCGCGGAACGAACCCTCTGCTTTGGTATGCAATCCGATCAACACTATGGAAAACTGAGGTAATAGGGACAGTTCACCCGCGCGTTTGTGAAATTCGATGCAGCGTCGTGGAAGCGCACATGGTGCGTATATCTGAGTATTCCGGAGTGAAATCCATCACCTGTCCGGCCATTGGAAATCACCATTCCGGTCAAACGGAAATCAGCATTCCAGAGATGGAAATCACCAATATCCTTTCTTAGAATAGTGATATGCACC
>Ga0256404_1003254_pt1 | contig 33601 bp, 32 predicted proteins | sample RumenRJG_01DNA_FD_185990 | JGI IMG/M metagenome (GOLD analysis project Ga0256404, IMG submission 185990) | Bovine rumen microbial communities from Lethbridge, Alberta, Canada - RJG_01 | ecosystem: Host-associated > Mammals > Digestive system > Stomach > Rumen | place: Canada: Alberta | collected... | reverse complement strand
TTATCCTTGTGAAAATAAAAGCGTGTTCGGTCGAGCCGGACTTCGCAACTTGCGGCTCGTGTGTTTCTTTGTTACTTTCTTTTCACACCGAAAAGAAAGTAAGTAACTACTTCTTGTAAATAAAAAAGATAGAACATAATATCCTATCCTTATTGGATTATTTATCCTTAACTCCGAAGCGTTAGCTTTGGAAATTAACGCCCGTAGGGCAATTAACGCCAAACTTGTTTGGCAATTCACTCCACGAAGTGGAAATTAACGCCGAGTCTGCGGCTTGGCAACTCACTCTGCCCACGGCGAAAATTCGCTCGGCGTAAGTTGAAATTCACAATATAAAAAAGCAACGGAAAAAACCGTCGCTTATCGTTTAATAATGCTTAAATAGGTTATTACTTCTCTTCCACCGTTTCGTTTTCCACGAAAGAAAGAGTCATTTTTAGGAATTCTATGCGAATTTTGGCGGTTTTTTGACCGTTTTCGTTTTCGTCGAGAGTTATTATAATAAAGGGTTCTCCGTCTTCGGAAAACTTATCGACGTAAAGGGCGAAGTATTCTTTTCCTTCTGCGGAAGTAAGTTTTTTGACCTTATATTCGGCGGTGTAGCGGAAGCCGAAAGTCTTCGGAATGGTAAAATCGGAATTAAGTTTGCCCGTGTTTTCCACCGACGCGATAATTTTTTTGGTAGCCTCTTCTTCGTAGTCGAGAATGAGTTCCGCCCCGAGATTTTGTTTCAACGCGGCGAAAGAGGCTTTCAGGTCGTGTCTGTCGAACCACGGAAGAATAGGCTCGGCGTAGCGGGTCATAAGAATATCGAGGTCGAAAGCCGAAAGGTCGAATTTCTTATCTTCGAGTAGCGTCAATGTGGTCGGCGCGAGTATTACGGTAAGGGATAAGTTACCGTCCTTTTTCAGTTCGAGTCCGCTGCCTTTTGCGAAGAACAAGGGCACTCCGGGGACGTCCCAAATAGTCGTTTTAATCGCGTCGAAAGAGAAGGAGTAGTCCTTGTCGAGCGTCATCGTGTCGCATCCCGGGAGAATAAAACAGAAACAGAGAGCAACGATTATTATAAGCAAAGCCATAATCATAAGATTTTTCGTTCTCATAGCGTTTCTCCTTAATTTAATTCGGGCGTTTGACCTTTTATTGCCGAGAAGTAAATTTCCGTCACTTCTTCGTTGGTTTTCGCGTCGTTGATTTTGTTCTTTATCTTGTAATATTCGAGTTCGGGATAAAGACGTTTAATCTGCTCTATCCGAATTTTTTTATTGTTCCGCAATGCTTTCGTCTTTTTCGCAAGCCCTAATTCTTCCAGAGTCTTTTGGGTAAGGTCGGCTATTACCGCGTGACCTTCGTTGCTCGGGTGGACGCCGTCGGGGAAGATGAGATTTTTTCCTCGTTCTTTATCCGCGTCGTAGATTTCCGAGTAGGCTTTATTGACGTCGATTATGTAAAAGTCGTCGGGGTGTTCTTCGTGATAAGAAAAAACCACGTCGTTAAGGGTCGCCAAAAGTTTAGCGCCGTATTCGCGTAAATCGTCTTCGGTGCAATTATACGGTTCCGAGGTGAGGATACTCTTTGCCGATTTCCCGATTATCGGAGAGCCTGCGTAGACGGGATTATATACGGTCTGCATAAAGATTTTCGCAGTAGGGTTGATTTCTTTTAACTTTGCGATGATAGCGGCAAAATTTACACGGGAGGTAGCGAGTATTTCTTCTCTCGAGGTATCTTCGGCGGCTATCTCGCCGTGACGTTCTTTTACGAATTCGACCAAAAGTCCGCTTAAATCGGACTGTAATAAATCGTTGCCTAAAATAGAAATCTGAATAATATCGGCGGTTTTTAAGTGCGAAGCCGTCATAAGAGCGTCTTCGTCCGGACGGCTGATATATTCGAGCATATCGCCGGATTTGTGTCCGCTTACGGAGCGATTGACGTAAACGTATTCGTTCCTTTTTCCGATAAGAGCGTAATAGCCGTAGTTATCCCTTTCGGACAGCGGCGACGGACCTATTACCGCCTCTGCGATACTGTCGCCGAGAAAAACTATTTTTAATTGTTTCGTTTCGCACGCCGCCACGCAAAAGCATAATCCGACGGCAAGCGAAAGGATGAGAACTATTGCAAGAGCTTTTTTCAACCGAATCCTCCGAATTCCGTATTTTTGTCAATAAAATGCTATATATATTATAATAGTTTATATTATGCAAAAAAGTCAATAAGAAAGCAAAATTATCCGAAGGAAAACTTTGTTTTTTGCGAAAAACGTCGCGTATAACGAAAAAGCGGTTGTTTGCGACGTTACGAGGATTCGGGCGCTGACCGACGGTAGGGGTTTACGGCCGCAAAGTGTTCAGAACGGCAAGTTTTCGATTTTCCAAAGACAAAAACTCCGCTTTATCCGAAAAAGGCAGGTTGATTTTATCCGCGAGGACGAAAATATCGAGTTGCGTCGCCGTGGCTCTCGAAAGAGCGTTTCCGCAAGCGGAAGGAGTCCGTACCGACGGGAGATAGGCGTTTTGTCCGTTTTTTATGCTCAAAATATTGAGTATCCGAAAAGAAAGGTTTTTTAAGTAGGTGACGGTTCTGCCGCAGCGGCTCGTCCGTAACATGCAGTCGAAGGCGTCGAGCTGATTTTCTTCAAGAACGATAAGGCGTTCGTACAAATCTCCGTTTTCATCGGCGGTCGTAAGAGCCTGTTCGTATTCTTTCGTCAGTTTTTGAATATCGGCGGGGTTTATGTCCATTTTTATCTCCTTATACGCCATTATATGACGGCAAGTAAAAATTGTTACGGAAAGAAGAACTTTTTCGGCGGAAAATAACTTATTTTTAACCGCTCCGCAAAACCTTTCGGTCTTTACAAACCGTAAATCTTTTTGTATAATGGTTCTATTACGTTAGGAAAGGGAGACATTATGCCTAAAAGTTACGTCGGGATATATATTCTCGGAGCAATCATCGCGGCGACTATTATCGCGATGAGCGTTGTGTTTATTGTAAAAGCGTTGAAACGCGCCGAAAAAATCGGTATGGACAAGGCTAAAATCAAAAAAGCCATTACGTCGAGCGCGGTGTTCTCTATCGTGCCGAGTATACCTATCGTCGTAGGTATCGGTATTATGATGTCCACTTTGGGACTTGCAATACCGTGGATAAGACTTACCGTAATAGGAGCGTTGCAATACGAACTTATCGCCGCCGACCAAGCCAACAAGGCTATGATAGAAATGTACGGTTCGGGCGGATTCAATCAGGAAGTCATGATAGCCACCGCGGTGCTCGTTATGACCGTCGCTATCGTGTCCGGTCCTATCTTCAATGCGGTTTTCTACAAAAAATATCAGACTAAATTAGCCGATTTACAGGAAAAGAACGCAAAATTGAGCAACACCGTTACCGGAGCTTTGCTCGGCGGACTTCTCGCAGGTATGCTTTCCGCTATTTTGGTAGGCGGAATATTCGCTATCGGCAAACCCGTCACGGACAACACTACGGGAATAACCACTTACGGCGAAATTACTCTAATTACTTTGGCGGCGAGCTTGCTCATTATGGGTATATGCGGCGTTATTATTAAAGTCGGCAAACAAAAGTGGCTTGAAAACTACGCCTTGCCCATTACTATTTTGGGCGCTCTTGCGACGGCGTACGGTTTCACTTTCGTGTTCTAAAAGGGGGCTTGTATGAAAAAAGAAAAGAAAAATCTTACCGAAAGAGAGTTATATAACGTACAGGCGCATAATCTCGGCAGAATATTTACCTGGGTTGCGTTGGGTTTAATCTGTCTGCTTCCCGTCATCTACTGGATATCCGCGGGCGTGTGGCCCGACTGGAAAGCCTTCGCTAAGTGTATTCCGTTTATGCTCGGATACGTCGCGATAGGACTTATCGAAGCCGTAAGCTACGCTCCCCTTCTCGGAACGGGCGGTCAGTATATGAGTTTTATTACCGGCAACGTCAGCAACTTAAAATTGCCGTGCGCTCTTAACGCCCAAAATATCTGCGAAACGAAACAGGGCAGCGAAGAACAGGAAATAATAACCACCATAAGCATAGCGGTAAGCAGTATCGTCACGACGTTGGTTATTGTAATCGGTCTTATCCCTTTGATTATCTTCCAGTCGCAGATAGTCACCGCGCTCGCGCCCGTGTCGCCCTACGTTATTCCCGCGATATTCGGAGGACTTACGCTCGTCCTTATCGCGTCCTACTTTAAGATAGCCGTTATACCCTTCATCGTCTGTATAATAATCTGCGTCGTGGGAAACCTTATCGGCTACGGCGAAAAATTGAGCCAGTCCACGATGGTAATAGTGGGTATGGTAGTGAGCGGAATATCGACTACGATACTCTATAAGTGTAAAAAACTTTAATAAAACTCCGACAAATCGGACGCATATTCTCGACCAAGCGTTACACGGAATTTTTTCGCAGTCGTAAATTTTGTGCGGTAAAATTTTGTCCGTGTAAGTTGTACTTAACAATGAAGCAAGGCAGTCCGCCTTGCTTTTTCCTATTCTTACAAGTTAATTCAAGTAATTAGTCTGTTAAGAAATATCAAATTTGTTAAAGTTTGGATAAGGGGGGAACATTATGAGGAAAGGGGATTATTAAGGGGGCTTGGAGCGATGCCCCCTTAATATATATCCTAATATTTTATCGTACAAACAAAGTGCTTGTGTTAATTACGCTTTCAACCTCTGACAAGCAAGACGGACTTGTTTTGCTTCCCTGTGAGTCCGACTTATGCGGATTAAGATTTTTCCGCACTAAACTTCGTGACTGCGGAAAAATCCCGCATAACGAGTGGTCGGAGATGGGGCTCGTGTTTTTCTTTGTTATCTTTCTTTTCACACCGAAAAGAAAGTAAAAAGCTAATCTTATAAACAAAAACGGAATAGAAACTATTATTCTACTCCGTCTTAATTTTTGTATCCGTAACTCAAAACCGTTAGTTTTGAACTTCACTGCCGTAAGGCAATTTCACTGTCACTATGTGACAACTTCACTCCGACGAATGTCGGAAGTTCACTTCTAAATCGTGCGGGAACGATTAGATTTTTACTATCTTATCAAGATAAGCATACCCAAGAAGTTTTGAGGATTTAAGCATAGCGCGGACGACGCCGTCTGCGTCGGAGTGTTCGAAGCAGCGGAACAGACCGGAAATACAGTCGACGAGAGCGGTTTCTTCGAATTTGTTTTCGGTATAGGCTACCGCGACGAATCTCGTAAGGGCGTACGTTGCGCAGAGTTCGGCAAACTTTTCAAACGGAGTTTCGCCTTTTTGCGAGAAGGGGAAACGTTCGAATATTGCGTGGTTTATCAACACGTTTTCAAAATATATTTCGCACAGGGGATAGCGATTTTTGAAAGCGTCGGCTGCTTTTTTGTAGCGGTTTTCGACGGTTTTTGCGTCGAATTCTCCGTTTACTATGCCCAAATCTTCTTTCGCTATTATGGAATATTCCGAAAAGCTCGGGCTGTAAGATTCGAGGGCGGCGACAAGGTCGGTTATCGTGCGAAAAGCGGTTTCGTCGGTTATTTCGGCGGGAATTTCGTTCCCGTCGAGAGTTTTTCCGAAATTTATGAGGCGTTCGGACAAAGGTACGGTTCTGTCCTGCAAACGGCGGATAAGGGAGAGTTGGAGTTCTCTTTCGCTTTCGTCGCGACCGTCGGAAAGTTTTTGCGTATTTTGCGGCAATTCGAGTTCGACTAACTTAATTCCGTCGGTTTCGGCAAAGAGCATTTCGATTACTTTTTCGCAGCTGCACGCGCACGCACCTTCGTCGAGCGTGGAAAAAAGCGTGTTCCGAGGATACATTCTGCAAACCGACGGCAGGACTTCTTCTCCGCATTCTACCTGCAAAGAACAAAGCCCCGTACTGTCCTGCAAGGGACACGAACCGAGAAAGTCAGGTTTCATCTTGGCGTATCTTTCGGGGCTTGCGTCGGGCAGAACGTAAAAAGCGCAATCGAGTCTTTTGCGTAACTTATCCGAACATTCTATGCCGAGAAGTTTGAAATACTCCGACATGGGGACGGTTATGCCCCACCCGGAACAACAGCAACGGCGACATTCGCCGCATTTGCAACGGAAATTTTTATAATAGTCGGGTACGACGATTTTTTCCATAAATCCTCCGCCGTCCGTAAAAACGCTTTCGGAACGGCTCCGAAAAATATTTTATCATCGCGTATTTTCACACGCAATTATTTTTTTGAAAAAAATCGCGATTTTTTCTGCCGCGCGAAGAGAGAAATTTTCCGAAACAGGCAAACTTTTGTGAAATTCGTGCAAAGTTTTCCGAAAAGGACAAACTTTCGAGCTTTTTGGATAAAGGTCTCCGAAACGAGCAAATTTATTGTTTTCGCTCGGTTGCGGCGACGGAAAGGCGGCTCGCGCGATATTCGAGAGGAGTGCAACCGTATTTTTTGCGGAACAGTTTGTAAAAATATCCGCAGTCGACGTATCCTACGTCGCAGGCTATCCCCACGACGGAACGGTCGGTAGTCGCTAACAGTTCGCAAGCCTTATTAAGTCGTTTTTCAAGAACGTAGGCGGAAATCGAACAGCCCGTAAACGATGAAAAAAGCCGTGAAAAATAGCTCGGACTTATATCGCACTTATCGGCGAGAACGGCGAGCTTTATATCCTTATTATAATGAGCGTCGATATATCGCAAAGCGGGAGCTATTAAATTGTCGCTTTTTACGGAATTTTGCAAAACGTTATACTTTACGTCCGACACTAAAAATAATGCGTTTTTTTTCTCGTCGACAGCAAAAACGGCAAGTTTTTTACCTGCGTTTATTGCAGAAAGCACGTTTTCCGGGGCAGAAAGTTCTATAATTTGCATTTGCGTGTACCCGTCCTGTTTTTTCTATAACAAAATTTTACCATAATTTAGCAAAATTGTCTAATGATTTACCCTTTTCTCTGGTTTATAATTATAAGTATCGAATAAAAATCAACTCATAAAGGAGAAATTATCATGAGAAAAGCATTTATATGCCCGACCAAATACGTTCAGGGCGAAAACGAATTACTTAACTTAGGTTATTTCGTAAAGACTTTCGGAAAGAAGGCTTTGCTTATTGCGGACCCGTTCGCGTTGACCCTCGTTAAGGACAAACTCGAAGAAACTCAAAAGAAATACGGCGTAGAACTTATCGGATGCGGAGATATATTCAAAGGCGAATGCTCCCGTAACGTAGTAGCCAAACTTCAAGAATTTGCTAAGGCAAACAAATGCTCCTGCACCATCGGTCTCGGCGGCGGAAAAGCCATCGACACCAGTAAGTGCGTAGCCGCCGGCAATCCGCTTATCATCTGCCCGACCATCGCGGCTACCGACGCTCCTACTTCTCACAGCGCGGTTCTTTACACCGACGACCACGAGTTCGACGATTACGCTTACTTCCGTCAAAGCCCCAGCGTTGTTCTTATCGACCTTAACGTTATTGCCAACGCTCCCGCTCGTTTCTTGGTATCCGGTATGGGCGACGCTCTTTCCACTTACTTCGAAGCTCGCGCCAACGTAAGAAGCGTATCCAACGTAAACGCAGGACTTCCTTGCGGAGCTAACCGTAAGAAAGGCACCTTGTTGGGATACGGAACTCACACCGCCGCCGCTTTGGCAGAACTCTGCTACAAGAACCTTATCTCCGACGGATATAAAGCGAAAGTAGCTTGCGAAAACAACGCAATCACCCCCGCTTTCGAAAAGATTGTAGAAACCAACATTCTTCTCTCCGGTCTCGGATTCGAATCCGGCGGTCTTGCAGGCGCTCACGCTATGCACGACGGACTTACCGTAGTACACGATATTCACCTCAACAACTTCCACGGCGAAGTAGTAGCTTTCGGTACTATCTGCCAGTTGGTTCTCGAAAACAGCCCCGAAGAAGAACTTTATGAAGTTCTCGACTTCTGCGACACCGTAGGACTTCCCGTATGCTTGGAAGACCTTATGACCGACAAGAAGACCGGCGAAGTGAAGAGAATTTCCCTCACCGAAGAAGAATTGAAGGCTGTAGCGGCTAAGACCTGCATACCCGACGAATCTATCCACAACATGCCTTTCCCCGTGACCGAAGAAATGGTTATCGCGGCAATAAAGACCGCCGACAAACTCGGTCGCGCATACAAAGGTCTCGACGACTAAAATATCTAAAAAAACAATTACGGTTAGTCGGGGGCGGTCGCTCCCGACTATACTTACTATTAAGGAGTTTGCAATGAAAAAAATAATGAACACCCCTGAAACTTTCGTCTACGATATGTGTCACGGTCTTGCCATGGCTCATCCCGAATTGGAATTCGTAGAAAAGTTCAAAATCGTTAAGAAAAAAGAAATCAACGAAGACAAAGTAAGCCTTATCTCCGGCGGCGGCAGCGGACACGAACCCGCTCACGCAGGTTTCGTCGGCAAAGGTATGCTCGACGCGGCTGTTTGCGGCGACGTATTCGCTTCTCCCAGCCAGGTTCAGGTATATAACGCTATCAAGAAATGCGCTACCGATAAGGGCGTTCTTCTCATAATCAAGAACTATTCCGGCGACTGCATGAACTTCAACAACGCTATGGCGGACGCTCAGGACGACGGACTTAAAGTAGACGCCGTTTACGTAAACGACGATATAGCGGTAAAAGACAGCCTTTACACCGTAGGTCGCAGAGGCGTAGCCGGCACCGTACTCGTTCACAAATGCGCAGGCGCGGCGGCGGAACAGGGTAAAGAACTCGAAGAAGTCAAGAGAGTAGCGAACAAGGTCATCGAAAACGTTCGTTCCTTCGGTTTCGCTTTCACCAGCTGTACCGTTCCCGCGGCGGGACATCCCACCTTTGAAATCGGCGACGACGAAATGGAATTCGGCGTAGGTATCCACGGCGAACCCGGACGTTTCCGCGAAAAAATCGATTACAGCAGCGGTAAATTCTGCGACAACCTCGCCGAACGCATCGTAAAAGACCTCAAAGAAGACCTCGGACTTAAAAAAGACGAAGAAGTTGTGCTTCTTATAAACGGTTTCGGCGGAACTCCTTTGCAGGAACTCTATATCCTCAACAAATCCACCACCGACGCTCTTAATGCGGAAGGAATCAAAATTCACCGTACCGTCGTCGGCAACTTTATGACCTCCATCGATATGGCGGGTGCGTCCATAAGCGTATTGAGAGTAGACGAAGAGTTGAAAAAACTCGTCGATTACCCCGTAAATACCCCCGCGCTTACCTGGGGCGGAGCTATGAACGAACAGGCGGCAGCCGCGGTGGAAGCAATGAACGCTATCGCGAAGGCTCTTAACATCACGCCCGTAGCGGAAACGCAGGCAAAAAAGAAAGCGAGTAAAGCAGCCGTAGCGGAAGAAGACGCCAACGCAGTCTACGAAGTAGAGGGCAAACCCGAAGTTACCGAAACCATCAACACCGCCGCTTTCGTGCAGATAGTGGACAAGATGGCCGACGTAATCATCGAAAACGAAGTTCCGTTCTGCGAAGCCGACAAAATGGGCGACGGAGACTTCGGTATGAGTATCGCTAAGGGATTCAAACAGCTGAAAGCCGACTGGGCTACCAGAAAGAAAGGCGACATAGGCGAATTCCTCGTAAGCTGTTCCGAAATAATCAAAGAATATTGCGGCGGCGCGTCCGGTCCTATCTGGGGAAGCGCGTTCAAGTACGCAGGTAAGGCAATGGCAGGCAAGAAGGTAATAGACCTCAAAGATTTGGCTTTCCTCTTCACCGAAGCAAACCGCGGCGTTTACGAAACCGGCAAGAAGTCCTTCGGCAAGGGCGCGGAAATCGGCGACAAGACTTTGGTCGACGCTTTGAAACCTTGCGCTATCGCTTTGACTAAGGCGGCGGAAGAAGGAAAGGCTCTCAGAGAAGGTCTCGACCTCGGAGCGAAAGCGGCTCACGACGGAGCGGAAGCTACCAAGACTCACGTAGCTACTCTCGGCAGAGCGGGCACCGTAGGCGAACGCAGCATAGGTTACCCCGACGCAGGCGCGCACGGTTTGGACGTAATCTTCAACGAACTCGCCGCTTATATCAAAACTCTCTAATAGTAAACCATAACTAAAAAAGCGTTCCGTAAGGGACGCTTTTTTAATAAAAGGCGAACGGCTAAACCGTTCGCTTTCGCTTTTTAAGAGCTTGTTTTTAAGAAAGGAAAAATTATTTAATCTCGCCCGAAGTTAAAAGTTCAAGATAGCCTTCGAGATTATCGTTTTCGCTGACGGTAAGTTCGGTTACGCCGAGATATTTCATTATTTCGGCTACGAGTACGCCGCCTGCGGGGATTACGTCTCTTTTTTCGAACGGCAAACCGGTTATATATCGGCGGAGTTTCATTGGTACGGAATTTATGTATTCCACGATGTCGAGAATTTCGTCGCGAGTAAGGACGGAAAGATGGACTTTATCTCTATCGTAATCTTTCATCTGGTTTCTTATAGCCACGAGAGTGGAAGTCGTTCCGCCGATACTTACGAGTTCGGAAAAAGCGGGGACTTTTCCGTATTCAAGCACCATTTGGGATACCGCTTCGTTAAGTTCGGGAGGATAAAGTCCCAAATCTCTCGTTCTGACCGAACCGAGAGGCAGGGAGTGGGAATAGGTTATTCCTTTGTCGGAACCTACTATAAGCTCGCTCGACGCGCCGCCCACGTCGAGGACGGCTTGCGTTTTTCCGTTGCCGAAATACGTTCCCGTAAAGCCAATCAGAGCCTCTCTTTCGGGGGATAGGACGTCTACTTTTACGTTAAGACTTTCTATGATAGAAACGAAGTAATCGCGGTTGGAGGCGCTTCTTACCGCTTCGGTAGCGAAAATTCTTACTTCGCCGTCGTTCTCTCTTACGAAGTCGACGAATTTTTTTACCGCTTCGTAAGTGTCGGTTATCTGCGATACTTTAAGGGGTCCGCCCGGCAATTGATTTTTGGAAAGTTGAGTGTTTTTTACGTATTTTTGTCCGCCGTAAAGAAGACGGACGGAGTTGCTGCCCACGTCGATTACGCCTACGTTCATTGTTCGAAAAGGTCCTTGTTCTTTTTAATTTTCGTCTTTATCTGATGAAGGGTGTTGTCCACTTTTTTTACGGGTATTCCCGTCAGGTCCGATATTTCGGTGTAAGTGTATCCTTCGAAGTAGTATTTGAGAATTTTAAGCTGTTCGGGTTTGAAGAGCTGCGACATTTTTCGGTAAAAACTGTCCACGCCTTCCCGTTCTATATAGTTATGCACGGGGTCGTAAATGAATTCCGACGGCAGGTTATTGTCGAGTCCGTCCAAAGACACCGCGTCGTTAAGGAGTTTGTGTTTGGCTCTCGAAGAGGAGCGGATGGCGTCTTTTATCTGACTGCCCACGCACATGCTGATAAACGCCGAAAGGTTGTCGTTCTTTTCGGGATCATAATCGCGGATACCCTTAAAAATACCCATAAGACCTTCCTGTAAAAGGTCGTCGTAGCTGCCGCTGACCAAAAAATATTTCCTCGCTTTACTTCTCGCTATCCACATATAGCGGGCGATGAGCGCTTCCATACTTTCCGAGTCGCCGGTTTGGGCTTTTTTTACCAAATCGAGTTCTTTGTCGTCCACTTAGAGATTGCTCCTTTGTCTTACGCATTCGTAAAGAACGATGCCTGCCGCTACCGACGCGTTAAGGGAATTGACTTTGCCGTTCTGCGGCAGACTTATTACGCCGTCGCAAAGTTTTTTCGTGAGCTGATGCACGCCGTCGCCTTCGCCGCCGACGACTATCGCTATATCGCCTTTAAGGTTGGTTTTGTAAATGCTTTCGCCGTCCATATCCGCCGCAAGGACGATATATCCGTCTTCTTTAAGGCTTCTTATCGCGTCGTTTATATTTGCTACTTTCGCAATTTTTACGTGACTTGCCGCGCCGCTCGATACCTTTACGACGGTGTCGGTCACGCCGCAGTTTCTGCGACGGGGGATAATTATTCCGTCGGCTCCCGCGCAATCCACTACTCTTACTATCGCGCCGAGATTATGGGGGTCTTCTATTCCGTCACACAAAACGACTAATCTGTCCTTACCTTTTCTTTCGGTAATTTCTTCCATATCCGCATACTTATATTCGGTGGTGACGGCAACGAAACCTCTGTGGTCGCCGCCCTTGCAGAGCCTGTCAAGTACGTACCTGTCCACGAACTGAACCGGTATCTTTTTGTCGCGACACATTGTTACCACCGGCTTGGAATTTATATTAGGAGCGTCCTTTAATATCAATACTTTTTCTATCGTGACGTCGCCGCGTAACGCTTCGGTGACGGCGTTTCTTCCTTCCAACAACATTTTTCTTTCCCCCTTTACGAATTAGGATTATTATGATTTTCGGTATCCGAAACGTTAATTTCGGACAACTTATTTTCGTATATCGCGTCGTATAGACACGCTAATCTGTCGTTTTGTCCCGACAGATAAAGGTATCCCGTGACCGCCTCGAAAGCGGTGGCTAATTGATATTCGTAAAACGACGCGTGCTTAGGTACGGTGTTTATTTTGGCGTTCTTCGCCTTGTTAAAAATCCGTTTTTCCTGCTCGGTAAGGAGAGGCAACATTATCTTCGCGTCTTCGGCTTGCGACGGAGCGCAGGCGAATTTAGACGCTTCGAAATGAATTTTCGCGTTTTTATACGGATTTAATTCCGAAAAATACGCCCGCAAAAAAAGCGTGTGAACGGAATCTCCCACCATACTCAACGCAAGCGGAGCATAGTCGGCAAGTACCTTTTCGGGGATATTTTCGGCAGATGTCGGCAAATAACGTTTCATAATCGATAGTATATAATAATAATCGTGTTTTTTCAAGCGAAAAATCGACGAAATAATGTTCCCCCTTTATCCGAATTTAACAAACCATATCTTTCTCAACAAACATATTGCTTGAACGAACTTTTTTTTTCAAGCGAAAAATCGACGAAATAATGTTCCCCCTTTATCCGAATTTAACAAACCATATCTTTCTCAACAAACATATTGCTTGAACGAACTTTATTAAAATATGGATAAAAATACCAATTAGGGTGGGCGGGTGGGATATACAAAAACCTATTTACAGATAAAAACGAAATAGAAAACACGCCTATTTCGCCTTTAACTTTATCCATAACGCCGAAATCTTTGATTTTGGCAATTAACTCCACGAAGTGGCAACTTTATGGCAACGAATGGTCGGAAAGGATATTGACAAAACGAGCATTTAATATTATATTTATTATATGAAAAAATTTATTATAGGGTTTATTACGCTTGTTCTTGCAATAGTCGGGGTTATTACGCTGACCGCTTGCACCGATTCGTTCGGACGTCCGAGCGATTACGTCGAAGCGGAACGTTTGACCGTGGACAAGGCGAGCGTGTATTTAAGCCCGTCGGGCGAAACTTCTTCCTATCAGCTCAAAGTGAACGTTCTGCCCGAAAACGCCACCAATCAAAAACTAAATTACTATATTCCGAGCGAATATCTGCAATATCTCCGCGTGACCTCTTCGGGGCTTTTGTCGGCTACCGGACAGACCGTCCCCGAAAACACGATTATCCCCGTGACCGTCACGTCCACCACGAACAAAAACGCTTCTCTGATAGTCAGCGTGACAATAGAGTACGTTGCGGTAAGGGAGATAGAGTTCGAACCCGGCAAGATAGAACTTTTGTATAACGGCGAAGGATACAAAGCCGCGCCGATATTCACGCCTTATCACGCGCAGGACGGCAGAGCGGTTTCTTACCGTTCCCTTAACGACAAAGTAGCGACGGTAGATTCGACGGGGTTCGTCACTCCCGTGTCCGCGGGCGGAACATATATACTTTGCGAAAGCACGACGGCAAGCGGCAGAAAGATAACGGGACGGTTGGAAGTAGCGGTAGTTTATACCGAAGGAAGATACAGGCTCGAAGTTTCCGACAGCAACCCGCAGTATAATCAGGTGCTCGGCAATTTCAAAGCCATTAACTTTAATCTTATGTCGTTAGACCCCCATTCCGACCCCGACGTGAGAATATTGTGGTTCGTGGACGACAAACGAGTGGAATCTCTCGGTTTGGACGCAAGGCAGTACGAACATATCCCGAACGTGGAATCGAGGACGAGTTATCGCATAAAAGTGGAAATTACCTCCAACTACGAAGGGATAGACAAAGCCCCGAAAGTTCTGTATTCGGAACTTATCACGATTTACGCAAAGTTCAGGGGATTCGGGCTTAATTACGACAATCTTACTTCGGCGTTAGGTTCGAGCTATCGATACGGGGAACAGGTCACGTTCACGCTTACCGAAGGGCAAAGTTCCGTCGTGGGTTATAAATGGTATCTTAAAAGAAAAACCGACGCTCGCGAGGGAAAACTTATAGCTTACACCTCTGCAAGCGACAGAAATTTGACGAGAACGATTAACGTCGAGGGCGATTACACGCTGACGGCAAAAGGCGTGGATAACGAAGGAAAGACCGTTACGGTCAAGGATTTCGACTTTTCCGCAACGAAGTTCGTCGCGGGAGACACCGTGATAGCCGAACCGTATCTTTTCGAATACGGCGCGCCGCCCGAAGCCTACAACTATTTCCTTGCCGAGTGCAATACAAAGGGCGAGATTATAGGGGAAACGCAAGCGATAGGACATTCGAGCAACGGCGAAAAGTTCTTCTATACGATAAATAACGCGGGACTATATAAAATAGTCGCGAACGCTACCTTGAACGGCGTACCCGCTACCGTCACCGAAACGACGAACGGGAAAGAAAACGAAGTCGAATTCGTCTACTCGTCGGAACTTATCAAAGTTTGCGGCATTGACGAAGGTCACGTCGATTTTGCCGACGGATTAGTAAGTAACGACGAACTCGGCGAAAACTATAAAGAAAAATTAAACCTTATAGACGACGTGTCGATTACGGGATTGTACGACGGCAAGGACTACCGCGTTCTTCTTACCTGGGACGCTCCGTTGGGAGTAGAAGATTACACCGTGGAAATAAAGAAAGGGAGACGTACCGTTCTTTATAACGACGGCGACGGCTTCGGAAACCGTTACTTTTTGGTTCCTGCCGCAGACTTTACGTTGAACGACGCGTTCGAAGTGAGAATAAAAGCGGACGGAAGTTTGTACAGTAAAACCTATTACTACAACGCAACGGAAGAAGAAACGAGAAATTACGCGAGAATAAATCCGGCGTATTATTCCTATTTATCGCCCGTAAACGGAGTGACGACGAGATATTTGCGGAATATGAAAGAACTCGGAACTTTGCTTTCCTATATATCGAGTTATTCGCCCAACAACGCGGACGGGATAGTATACGGATTGGAAACGATAGACTCGGCAAGATACAAGTCTTTCCGCTTTAACGTTATAGCCGATTTCGACCTTGCGAAAGCCGACGATTATTTTGACGGAACCGTTCCCGAAGAAATCGCCGACAGCGTGAAAGGAATATATAAAGCGGTGCTCGGCACACAGAACGCTTATTGCGTGACGGGAATATACCGTTATATGTTCGGCACGGTCTCGGACGGCGGATATTCGATAACGATGCTTATTCCCGACGAAAACGGACTTAAAGAAGATACCGCGGCGACGGTAAGCGGATACGTTTCTTCCGCATACTCGGCTACCCCGTACGGAAACGATTACGGCAGTCACGCCATAGACGCGAGAAAGACGAAAGAAGTAAGCACGAGCGAACAGCTCTATAAAGCGGTTGAGGAAGGATATAAACCTTACTTTACCGCCGACAGCGTAAGAGTTCTGTACGAAAAGGCTTTACGCATGGTCAATTCCATAATAGGGGAAGAGATGACCGACGCGGAGAAAGCCGCGGCGTTCTTCGACTACCTTACGATAAACGTAACTTACGACAGAAACCTTGCCGACCTCACCGCAGGCGGCGGAGAAGACTTCTATTACTATCCCGGTTTCCGCTTGGAAGGCGTGTTTGACAACAATAAAGCGGTCTGCGACGGCATAAGCAAGGCGTTCGTTCTTCTCTGCGGAATAGAGGGAATAAAGTGCGAAAGAGCGGTCGGCAAAGTAAACGGAGCCGCCCACGCCTGGAATAAAGTCCTCATTAACGACTCGTACTATATCGTGGATTGTACCAACGGCGTAATCGTGCAAGACGGCGTGAATATACCGAACAGACGGTACTTCCTTATATCCGACGCTACTTACGCATCCAACTTTGACAGCGTGACCGAAACGGGCGAAAAACGCCCCTGTAACGCCGATTACGACGTCTACGAAAAGATTGCCGTAAACGGAAAGAACGCCGTTATAAATTCAACGGAAGAATTCGAAACCCTCGTTAAATCTTTCGATAAAGTCGCCGCGAAGACCGTAATCTCGGTAAAGAGCAACGTAGACGCGGCGGTGCTTACCGAATACGCCGCCGACCTTAATTTAGATAGCGGAAATAAGATTACGAAAATAATTGCCCTGTCGCAGAGCGGAGAAGCGGTTATTATTATAGAATAAACAACTATTTCCGCCGAAGGCAACGGGAATTAAACGAATTTTGGCTTACGCCGAGCGAATTTACCGCTTTGCGGTAGCGAATTTCACGGCGTTGCCGTGAGCGAATTTCCGAGGCAAGCTCGGAGCTGTCGATAAAAGATAAAAATGGGATAGGATAGTAGTTCTATTCCGTCAAAAATAGGCGAATTCCCGCATTATCATTCCAGTAAAGGGTATGTTAACAATTATCATATGCATAGTTTTTATGGCACTGCTCTATAAATAAGGTAAAAAAATGTGTAATGACAAAAACAAAAACTTTAATAATAATGCTTGTGACTATTATATTATCCATTCCAAATTGTCTTCGGATAGGATGAATGTTGCTTATAATCAAATTAGATATATAATACCTGCTTTCCAACTTGGAGAGCAGGTACATCTTAAAGATTTAGATAATTTTTTATCAAAAAAATATAGAGCAGTTAAAGCTGAATGGAAAGATATAGATAAATGCACAAAAACCAAAGTTAAAAGGTATAATAAATATTGTAAAACGGTATTTTGTGTAAGCGAAGCTCATGTGTTAGAAGAGGAATATCATTGTGCTTATATTATAAAAAGAGAAAACTGCATAAGTCCATCTACAAATAAAGACGATTTTTTTTACGATCTATTTGTTATTGTCGGAAGTGAAGATAAAGTACATTTATCATCTTACTATATCGGCGGTTATTCTGATGGACTTGCAGAAGAGCTGTTTGTGTTATGCGGTAATAAATGATGAAGATTAGGGATAAAGTAAAATATAAAGCAATCATAATATTGCTAACTTTATTATTAATTAATATGATGTTTTGCTTGACATCATGTTCGTATAGTTTAGAAAAAAGTATTGAATCCGTGTTAGAGATTTCTGTATATGATAATGAAAATAATCTAATAAACCAAGGGACAGGATTTTGTGTTAAAGATAGTTTACAATACGCTCTTTCTGCTTCCGTTCAGGATGAAGAAAAACTCTCGAAATTTCTTAAAGTCGTAAAGACTTACACGGAAATCCAAGAGTTGACGCCGGAGATACTGAATAGTTTCATCGAGAAAATTTATATAGGCGAAACGGAACGATACGACGGCAAAAAAATGCAGGAAGTTGAAATTATCTACAAATTCGTAGGCGCAATCAATTTACCGCAATACGGTTCGGATTAAAACGCATTAAAATGGCGTGAGGGAACGAAAAACGGGTAGGCAGTTAAAACCTACCTACCCGTAAAATTCCCCACGAATATCTAACTTTATCCGAATTTAACACAAAGTAAGTCTTTCTCATCAAACTCTAAAATATGGATAAACTAACTCCGAATTTAATAAAGCTAATCTTTCTCAACAAACATATTACTTGAACTAACTTTATTTACATAAGGATAAAAATACCCATTAGGGTGGGTGGGCGGGATATACAAAACCCTATTTACAGATAAAAACGGAATAGAACGTACGCCTATTCCGCCTTAATCTTTATATCCTTAACTCAAAACCGACGGTTTTGAAATTCGTTCGGCTCTGCCGAAATTCCCTCCGCCTGTGGCGGAAATTCGTTCAAAGCATAGCTTTGAAATTCGCCTATAATTTAGTCACCACAGTGCCTTCGCGGGTGTCCTTTACTTCGTAGCCGAGAGAGTTTATTTTGCTTCTTATTTCGTCGGCGAGAGCGAAGTTTTTATCCTTTTTTGCCTGCTTTCTTTCTTCGATAAGGGCGGTTATCTCTTCGGGAACGTCGATTTTTGCTTCTTCCTTTGCGGGGGGAGTGAATTTGTCGAGAGAGAGTCCCAACACTTTATCGAATTTCAGAGCGAGATTATAAATATCGTTGCTCTTCGGTTCTTTAAGCATATTGAATACCACGCCTAAGGCAAGGGGAATGTTTATATCGTCGAAAACGGCGTCTGCGAATTCTTTTTCGTACTTCGCTAACGTTTCCATAGGAATTGCGTTTTTGCCGCCCTTGTGGGAATATACGGCGTTGTTTAAGCGTTCGCGGCTCGTTTTTGCGGCGTTCATTCCTTCGAAAGTGAAGTTGAGTTTTTTTCTGTAATGAGCGTTCAGACAGAAGAAACGGAAATCGAGGGGATCGTAACCCATAGCGGCGAGTTGATCGAGAGTGTAGGTATTGCCGAGAGATTTGCTCATCTTTCCGCCGTTGACCAACATAAATTCGCCGTGCATCCAATAGTTTACCGTCTGTTTTCCTGCGAGGGCTTCGTTTTGCGCTATCTCGTTTTCGTGGTGGACGGGTACTGCGTCGATGCCGCCGGTATGAAGGTCGAACACTTCTCCGAGGTACTTACGGCTCATTGCCGAACATTCTATGTGCCAACCGGGATAACCCATTCCCCACGGGCTTTCCCACTGCATAATATGGTTTTTGTCGGCTTTTTTCCAAAGGGCGAAATCGGCGGGGTGCCGCTTTTCGGAGTTTTCTTCCACGCGAGCGCCCGCTTCTTTTTCTTCTATCGACTGCCCCGAAAGTTTTCCGTACGACGGGAATTTCGATATGTCGAAGTAAATGCCGTCGCTTATCTCGTATGCGAAACCTTTTTCCAAAAGCCCTTCGACGAACTTTATCATATCGGGGATATGGTCGGTGGCTTTCGCGATTATTTCGGGACGTCCTATGTTTAGAGCGGCTATATCCTTAAAGAAAATTTTAGAAAAGAAATCGGCAATTTCCCACGGAGTCTTTTTTTGTTCGCGGGCGGCTTTCTGCATCTTGTCTTCGCCGTCGTCGCCGTCGGAAAGAAGGTGTCCTACGTCGGTGATGTTCATTACGCCTTTTATTTTCCAACCGTTATACAGGAAAGTTCTGCGAACCAAATCCATAAAAACGTAGGTACGCAGGTTCCCGATATGTGCGTAGCTGTAAACGGTGGGTCCGCACGAGTACATCGTCACGAAATTTGGTTTTATCGGAATAAATTCTTCTTTTTTTCTTGTGAGCGTGTTATAAACTTTCATATATTTCTCCGTATTCAGTCTGTTTTCTTAGCGGATTCTTCTTCTATTTCCTGCGAAATGGAATATCTGCAAGGGTGCATATTGAGTTTTTCTTCCACCGAAGACAGACGATGATTTATTCTGTCGAATTCTTCCAGAACGGGGTCGGGAAGTTTTTGGTCCATATCGAGATATTTTTCTCCGCGCATACGTACTACTCTGCCCGGTACGCCGACGACGGTACTGTGTGGCGGAACGTCTTTAAGCACGACGCTGCCGGCGCCGATTTTGCTGTATTCGCCGATAGTGACGGGTCCCAAAACTTTCGCTCCCGCGCAAATCATTACGCCGTCTTTAATGGTAGGGTGCCTTTTCCCGACGTCTTTACCCGTGCCGCCGAGAGTCACGCCTTGATAGATAGTAACGTTGTCGCCTATTTCGGCGGTTTCTCCAATAACGAGTCCCACGCCGTGGTCGATAAATACTCCTTTACCGATTTTTGCCGCGGGGTGAATGTCTATACCCGTATTTTTTCTTGCTCTTGCCGAAATTATGCGCGCGATAAAAGTTTGTCCGCGAAGATAATAGCGATGCGCTTTTCTGTACGCTCGCAGAGCGCGGAATCCGCCGTAAGTAAAATAAATTTCTAATTTGCTTTTAGCCGCAGGGTCGCGTTCTATCGCCGCCTGCAAATCGCTTTTTAACGTATCAAACATAGTTATATTTATTCCGTCTTTTCGAAAAGGTGAAAACGGGTCTTATTTTTGTATTCTTTACACCAGTTTACGCAACGTGGATTCGTCGGCGTACATGGGGTCGTTTATTGCCTGACGGGGTCTGTTGCCTGCCGGAACGTACGTGGGACGACGCTTTAACCTGTTCTTGAAGAACAACGGCAAAATCATCATAATAAGGCTTATCGCCGCGGGAAGAAGCATAAGTACGCTTATCCCTGCCGTGGCGTCGGCGTTGGACATAAACCCTTCGGCGTCGGTAAGATAGGAGAAATAATTTTTGATTGCGCCGCCGAAATCGGTACCTTCCATTGTCGCCATCGCCGGACCGATCAGCATAAGTACCGACATAAGAAAGCTGATAAAGGTAATAGCGTGCAGCCTTCTCGAAGTGTAGGTGAACAGTCTGATAACGTTGATAATAACGTTCACTACGGTGAGAATGAAGGCGGCGAGCAAAAACATTATCGTGCCGTAAGTACCTATATGACGGAAAATAACCGAACGGTCGAAATTGCCGTCCTCGTCTTTCTTTATTACGAGAGCCTCGCCTTTAGATCCCGAAAAAAGACAGATATAGTAGTAGCTGTCTCCCTGAAAAAGTTTGTTGTCTTCCAGAAAGTCGAGACGCGTTTTTTTCAACATGGGAGTCCTGAACCAGGCTTTTACCACGTCGAAAGGCGATATGTAGACCGAAGTCATACCGAGGTCTCCGTTGAGCCTGACTTTTGCGGGAGTGTTGCCGCTTGCGTCTACGTACTGAGTGCCGTTTTCGAGTTGCGAATGGCCTTCGGCGAAAGTTCCGCTCGGCCAGATGATATCGGCGGTGTTGTTTATCTCTATATCGAGGGTGTCCGAACCTAATTTGTATACGAAAAGGCTGTTAAGCGGTATTCCGTTCGCCGCCATTTGTTGCGAAATATTCGCGGGGATAAACGCGCTTACTACGAACACGGCGAGCATAACTATGCTGAGTATAAGCAAAACGAGCGGAAGTCCCGCGCCGTAATAACGTTTTTTACGAAAAGCGGTTTCGTAATCGAAATCCATATTTTCGTAAGAAGAATTGTATTTTTTTGCGCCGGCAGTGGTGGCGTAAGCCGCGGAATGAACGTTCTGTTCCGTCCGCAAAGCCGCCGACGCCTGCAATTCGCTGAAAAGAATATCGCCGTTATACGCGCCGTTTTCCACTTTCACGAGCATGGTTTTATAATGGCGTTTTTGTTCTTTTAATCTTGCTCTTTCGTAAGGACTGTCGCTCTCGCGGAGAGCCACGTTTACGTCCTTTATTTTCCTTTTGAGAAGCACGCAAAGCGCCGCGTCGTCGCGCTCGCTCCAACGTTTGGCTTTTCTTATAGATGCGGTATTGTTGACCTTGACTGCCATTATGCCTCCGTACGCACGCGCAGTAAACGCATACGCCTACTGCTAAATATATTATCGTAGTATATATTATAAATGCTAAACGAGTATTTTGCAAGGGGAAATGAAAAAGTTTTACTTGCCCGCCGTAATTTATCCGTCCTAAATTATCGCAAAATCGCCGTTTTCCGCCCGAATTCGCACTCGAAAAAAAGGAAATTTTTTCCGCGGAACGGACGTTTTGTCAAACGGAGCCAAAGTAAAGAAATAAACAAAAAAGGTATCCGCAAAACCATTTACGGATACCCATACGATCAAAATAAACGCGTTTTATTCGTCGAATAATTTCCAGTATTCAAGAGGATTATCGACGTATTCGCCGTAGGTTTCGTACCACTCTTCCGTCAAAAACGGGTGAGGTTTGTGTTCGGGAAGAAGTTTGCCTAAACGGTCTATTCCGTCGCGAATTCCTTCCCGAATTACGTTTCTTTGTTGTCTTGTCGGGAGTTCGGGATTGAAAACGACGGGTTTCCCCACCGATATTTTTTTCAAATCTTCGCACACGTACGCCGGGAAGAATTTAAGAGCCTTGCCCGTAAGTCCGAAGTAGAGTTTTCCTATCTCGGCAAAACCGCCGTAAATATCGTTGACGAACGAAGAATGGGGTTTCGGACACTCGGGAAAAACGATTAAATTTTTGCCGTCGACGAGGGCGTCCACGCTTTCTCTGAAAGTGTCGAGCATGCGGGAGTCGTGATAAACTTCTATGTGCGGGACCCTGAGGAGGAGAGGGCGTAAAAGGAACGACGACAGTTTCGCCAAGAATTTCCAGCGTTTTTTATGCTTTTTATTCTTGCCGCAATAAAAATCGTGAAAAATAAATTTCGACGAAGTTTGCTTCCTTATTACGTAGTTGATTAACCAGATTTTTTTCGGACCGGGCATGTAGAGATGGGCGTACGCCGGACCGACCGCTCCCGAATGGTTGGCGAGAATCATTACGGGTTCGTTTTCGGGGAGAGGTTCTTCGTAGGTTATTTCGGGTTCTTTGAATATAAAACGACGCGATAGCCACATCGCGAAAGCATACCATAATTTTCCCATAGCGTCAGCCTCTTTTTACGTTCCTGTCCGCAGAAGTGAAGAAGATAGCTATTGTGTCTGCGCCCGTGTGACAGCCTATTACCGGATTCAACGGGAAAAGTCTTACTTCTTCCACGCCCGGAATCCGACGCAGTTTTTCAGCGACGTATTCGGTATCTTTAAGACAGTCGCTGTGGGTGATGTAAATCTTTTTGCAGTCGTTATCGTAAAGAGCCTTTACCTTGTCGCAAAGTCCGTTAAGAGAAAGTTTTCTCGAAAAGACTTTCTGATAGGGAGTAAGTCTGCCTTCGGGGTCGGTGTAAAGAAGAGGTTTTATCTGCAAAAGATTGCCGATAAAGGCTTCCGCGTGACTTACTCTTCCGCTTTTCGCAAGCGAACGCAAGTCGTTAATAGTGAAGATATGATTTACTCGTTGAATGTGGTCGAGAGCGTATTGATAGGTATCTTCTATCGTAGCGCCCGTCATGGCGTAACGCGCGGTAAGCTCGGTAAGAAGACCTTGTCCGCCCGACTGACTTTTCGTGTCTATCACAAAAATCTTTCTTTCGGGGTAAAGGGGGCGAAGTTCGTTGGCGACGGCGACGGCGTTGTTGTACGTTCCGCTCAAAACTTTCGAAAAAGCAAGGTGCAGAATGTCGTAGCCTTCGTCGAGCGTCTTCGTAAAGAACTCTCTGAACTCTTCTTGGTTCGGCTGGCTGGTGGAGCAGGAAGCCCCGTTTCGTAACCTCGTGTAAAAAGCTTTCGGATCGAAGTTTTCGCAAGGATATTCTTCGCCGTCGAGGTAGTAGTGTAAATTGATGATTCTTATATTAAGTTCCGACAGAAGGTCTTGCGACAAGTCGCAGGTATTTTCTGCGGACACGATAAATTTTTGCATATTGCGTCCTCCGTGGTTTTTGATTTTTCGCGAATTTTCGTAAATACTTAACGTTAAAGCCCGTATTCTAATCGATAAATCGCCGAAAAAGCGTCGGAACGGAAGACGACTTCGGGAAAATCGACGTTCAAAGAGAATTTATCGTCGGCATAGTCGTCGAAAAAGCCGTCGTTGTCGTTCGAAGCGTCGCAGGCGTCCGAAGCGCCTAATGCAAACAGAGCTTTGATAAGCAATACCAAAAGGATAAGGAAAGAATCCTTGCTTTTGAGTATAGCGGAAAGGTCGTCGAGAGAATATCCCTTGGCGGTGAACTTTTTATCCAGTTTCAATACCTTTTTATAAAGTCTGTGCGTGTGAACGTGTGACATACAATATATTATATATGTAAACGAAAATTAAATCAAACGTAATCGAACCGAAATTTGTCGAAAGAAAATCTTTCTGTCGCCGTTAGAGCGGCGTTTTGCGAAAAAGCTAAAAAAACGGCGGCAAAACTACCGACAATATTGAAAAACGAAAGAAAAAATGGTATACTGAACGTAATCGACGATAAAAGGAAAAACCGTATGGAAAACAAAATTAAAGTATTTGAAAACAAGCAAGTAAGAACGGTATGGAACGCCGAGGAAGAAGAATGGTATTTTTCGGTGGTGGACGTCGTTTCCGTTTTAACGGATAGCGCAAATCCGCGTAAATATTGGTCTGTGCTAAAAACAAGACTAAAAGCAGAAGGAAGCGAAGTGACTACAAATTGTAGTCAGTTGAAAATGCTTGCTCCCGACGGGAAAATGCGTATGCGTGACGCAATGAAAACGAGAGATATTTTACGACTCGTTCAGTCCATACCGTCGCCGAAAGCCGAACCGTTCAAGATGTGGCTTGCGCAAGCGGGGAGCGAAAGATTGGACGAAATAGCCGACCCCGAAAAGGCTATTTTACGCGGAGCGGATTTTTACAGAGCTAAGGGTTACACCGAAGGTTGGATAAATCAACGTTTGCAGACGATAGAAATGCGTAAGAAACTTACGGACGAGTGGAAAGAACGCGGAGTAAAAGAAGGGGTAGAGTACGCGATACTCACCGACGAGATGACGAAAGCGTGGAGCGGAATGTCGGTTAAGGAATATAAAGAACTGAAAGGACTAAAAAAAGAAAACTTACGCGACAATATGACGGACATAGAACTCGTCCTCAATATGCTTGCGGAAGTTACTACTACGACGCTTTCAAAAAAAGAACGCCCCGAAACGTTTGACGAAAACCGAACCGTAGCAAGGCGCGGCGGTAAATTCGCAGGCGAAACCCGCGAGCGGTTTGAAAAGGAAATCGGCGGAAAAGTAATATCGCCGCTCAACGCAAGCGATAAACCCGCTCTCGAAGTAAGACGAGACGAAGACGAAGATTAAACGTGACCGAACGAACGGAAAGAAAAAGCCTTGCGGTAAAAGCAAGGCTTATTTATTTTCGTATTCTTCTTTTAAGGTTTCGAGTTCTTCCTGTAAAGTAAGCCACTCTTCGGTATAGCCGTCGTTTTCTTTTTTTAAGGCTTCTATCCTGTTTTGAATTTCGGTAATTTTTATATAGTCGGAAAAGACTTCGGGAGAATTGAGATTATCGTTAAGACGGCTTAATTCGGCGTCATTATTATCTATCAAGTTCGTCAATTTATTTATTCTCCGCTCTCGTTTGTCGATTTCTTTTAAGGGAGTGGTAAAACCTTTCTTCGTTTTATTTTCCGTTTTTTGGGTTTCTTTAATCTGCGTTTGAGTATCCGAAAGATAATTTTCGTATGCGTCGTAGTTTCCTTCGAAAAATGTAAGTCCGTCGGGCGTGAAGACTAAAAGGCGGTCGCAGATTTTGTTGATAAAATATCTGTCGTGGGATACGGTAATCACCGTGCCTTCGTATTTTTTCAGCAGGTCTTCCAACGTGTCTTTGCCGATAATATCCATGTGGTTCGTCGGTTCGTCGAGGATAAGAAAGTTAGGTCTTTTACGGAAAATTTTGCAAAGAGCGAGCCTGACTTTTTCGCCGCCCGACAGTTCGCCCACCGTCTTGAACACGTCTTCGCCGGTAAAGAGAAATGCTCCGAGAGCGGTTCTTGCCTCGGTTCCCGACAGTTCGGGAAAGTCGTTAAGGAAGTCGTCGAGTACGGTAAGGGAAGAAAAACTTTGCGTCTTCGTTTGGTCGAAATAGCCCGTTTCTACGTGCAGTCCGAAGTAACAAACGCCCGAAAGAGGCGGAATAATTTTCATTATCGTTTTTATAAGGGTACTTTTGCCGCAACCGTTATCGCCGATTATCCCTAATTTTTGCCCCCGTTGCATACGCAGAGTGAGTTCTCCGAGGGGCTTTTTTTCGTCGTAGCCGAAACGGAGCTTGTCCGCGATAAAAACTTCTTTTACCGGTTCGCAAGCGGGTCGGAAAGAAGAAAAGAAAGTAGCCGAGTCGCTTTTTTTCGGTCCGTTGAGGTCGCCTAAACGGGCGAGTTGTTTTAGTTTCGCCTGCGCCATGGCGGCTTTGTTCGCCTTGTATCTGAACCGTTCTATAAGGGCGTTAAGTCGGTCGGCTTCCTTTTTCCGATAGTACGCGTCTTTTAATTCTTTTTCGTAATTTTGCTTTTTTTGCGTGATAAAAGCGGTGTAATTGCCGTTGTAACGGGTGGTTTCGCCGTATTCTATCTCGTAGACTACGTTCACCGTCTTGTCGAGGAACATTCTGTCGTGCGACACTACGACGAAAGACTTTTTGTAGTCGGCAAGATACTTTTCCAACCATTCCACGGCGGTAAGGTCGAGATGGTTAGTGGGTTCGTCGAGCAAAAGCACGTCGGGTTTGGATAAAAGAAGTCGTAATAAAAATATCTTCGTCCGCTGTCCGCCGGAAAATTCCGATATTTTCTTTTTCATATCGCCGTCGGAAAAACCGAATTTTTTAACGGCGGTAAGGTATTCTTTTTTGTAAGTATAACCGCCCAAAAACTCGAATTTTTCACTTAAAGCGGAATATTTTTTCGTATTTTTTTCGTCGGGGTTAAGTTCCAACGCCCGAAGGGCAGCTTCCGTTTCTTTCTCGACGGAAAGTATTTCTTCGTATGCGGAAAGGAGCACTTCTTCCATAGTCTTGTCGTCGTCTTTTACCGACTGTTTCAAAAAACCTATTACGGGCGCGCCGGTTACGAAAAATCCGAAATCTTCTTCGCCGACCCCTTTGACGAGTTCGACTTCTTTCGTCAAAGCTTTGAAAAGGGTGGTTTTTCCGCAGCCGTTACGACCGACTATCGCCACTCTTTCTTTGTCGCGAAGACAAAAATCTATTTTTGTAAGTACCGGTTCTCCGTCGTACTCGACGCTGCCGTTTACGATAGAAATCTGCATAAACCTCTTTATTCCACTTCGTGGAGTTAATTGCCAAACAAGTTTGGCGTTAATTGCCCTATCGGGCGTGAATTGCCAAAATCACAGATTTCGGCGTTAAGGACAGTAAAAAGAAACGGATACGCGCTATTCCTTATGAAAATTGTAACCGTAACTCCGCTCCGATAGGAGTAGAAATTAACGCCGCATAGCGGCAATTAACGGTGTTACGGACGGAAAGCTCCGTTCACAGTAGGATAAGGAGCAGGCGGTGGGCGAGAGATTTTTCCCAAACAACGGAGCGTAGGCGTACTTTGTACGGTAGACGACGTTTTTGGGAAAGTCCGTAAAACTACAAATACCGACCGCTTTTTTTAACGGTTTTATTCTCAAAAAGAATTTTGTTTTCTTTTCGTTTTACGGACGGAAAGCTCCGTTCACAGTAAGATAAGGAGCAGGCGGTGGGCGAGAGATTTTCCCCAAACAACGGAGCGTAGGCGTACTTTGTACGGTAGACGACGTTTTTGGGAAAGTCCGTAAAACTACAAATACCGACCGCTTTTTTTAACGGTTTTATTCTCAAAAAGAATTTTGTTTTTCTTTTCGTTTTACGGACGGAAAGCTCCGTCCAAAGACGCTCCTACACGTTAAAGCGGAATAATACCACATCCCCGTCCTTAAAGACGTAATCTTTTCCTTCGCTCCTCACTTTTCCTTTTTCTTTGGCGGCGTTGTAGCTGCCGCATTCCATAAGGGTGTCGTAGTCCACGACCTCCGCTCTTATGAAGCCTTTTTCGAAGTCGGAATGTATTTTTCCTGCGGCTTGCGGAGCTTTGGTTCCTTTTTCTATCGTCCAGGCCCTCGTTTCTTTTTCGCCCGCGGTAAGGAAACTTATAAGTCCCAAAAGGGAATAGCACTTTTTGACGAGTTTGTCCAAGCCGCTTTCTTTAATTCCAAGCTCTTCCATAAACATTTCTTTTTCGTCGTCGGGGAGTTCGGAAAGTTCTTCTTCGAGTTTTACGCAGAGAGCGACTACTTCGCTGCCTTCGTTTTTCGCGTATTCGGTCACGGCTTTGACGTAATCGTTATCTTCGCCGCCCTCCGATACGTTGGCGCAGTAGATTACGGGTTTGGAACTCAAAAGAAAAAGTCCGTCCACGAATTCTTTTTCTTCTTTCGTAAACTCCATGCTCCTTACCGACTTGCCCTGCTGTAAAGCGGCGTCTATTCTCATGAGAATATCGAGTTCTTCCTTGTATTTTTTATCTCCGCTCTTCATTGCGGTCTTCGTCTTGTCTATTCTTCTCGACAGGGCGTCCATGTCGGAAAAGATAAGCTCTAAGTTTATGGTTTCTATATCCCTTACGGGGTCGATTTTGCCGTCGACGTGGGTTATATTCTCGTCGTCGAAACATCTTACGACGTGGACAATCGCGTCTACTTCTCTTATGTGCGACAAAAACTTGTTGCCTAATCCTTCGCCCTTGCTCGCTCCCTTTACGAGACCTGCGATATCGACGAATTCTATCGTCGTGTATACGGTGCTTTTACTGTTGTATAAAGCGGTGAGTTTATCTATTCTTTCGTCCTTAACGGTGACTATTCCCACGTTCGGCTCTATCGTGCAGAAAGGATAATTCGCCGCCGGCGCGCCCGCTTTCGTGAGGGCGTTGAAGAGAGTGCTTTTTCCTACGTTGGGAAGACCGACTACTCCGAGTTTCATTTTGCGTTAGCTCCTTGCTTAATAAATTAACGCATAGATTATACACCGATTTCATATTTATGTAAAGGATAGGAGCGTTCATATTGCGTTTCTTTTCCTTGAAAAACGAATAGTCAAAGAAGAAGGATAAAAACGATGAACAAACTTTTACAGGGATTTATTTTAGGTTTAGCGCAAGGTTTGACGGAGTTTCTGCCCGTGTCTTCGAGCGGTCATCTCGTGCTTCTCGAGTCGCTCGGAGTGGGGGAGAATAATTTGTTTTTTAACCTTGCTTTGCACGTTGCCACCCTTGCGGCGGTGTGTATCGTTATGCGGAAAGAAATTTTCGCCGTGCTTAAAAACCCGCTCGGAAGCGAAATGCGGTTTCTCGTCTTGTCTGCCGTTCCGACGGCGGTCATAGCGCTTTTGATAAAAAAATATTGCCCGAAAGAAAACGAGTATTTGCCGTTTTTCTTTATCCTTACTTCGGCGGTTCTCGTCCTGCCGAACGTTATTAAAAAAAGCCCTTGCCCTTTGAACGACGGAACCTGCGTAAAAGACGCTCTTATTAGCGGTATAGCACAGGGGATAGCCTGTTTTTCGGGGTTGTCGCGGAGCGGAACGACGGTGTCCGCGCTCTCTCTTTGCGGAGTGGAGGGCGAAGAAGCGGCGAAATTATCTTTTCTTATGTCGATACCCGTGATAGTGGGCGGTACCGCGGTGGAAGCGGCTACCGGCGGCGCGACGGGCGTCGACCTTCCTTCTCTTGCGGTGGGCGCGGCAACGGCGTTTATCGTAGGAATAGTCGCTATCAAATTTTTTATGAAAATAATGAAAAGTCGCAAACTTTGGGTGTTCTCGATTTATACGTTTTTAGTCGGAATAGCGTCTTTTTTAATAATGTTCGTGAAACCTTAAAATAGGCGTGAAACCGCCATGCGTAGCGACCGATACAAAAACAGAACCCGTTTGCCAAAAGAAAACCCTATCGACAAAATCCGCCTTTGTGGAAAAAAGTGTGGAAAAATCGAAAAATCGGCGAGTTATCCACACAAGCGTGGAGGAAAGGAAGTTGAAAACTTAAAAAATCGGCATATTTTCGACAACAAAACAACGAATACCGCCGAAAGTAAACGCATTTCCTATTGTGGATAACTTTGTGGAAAACTCTCGATAAAAAACGGCGAAGTTGATAAAAACTTAATTTTACCGCGTTTTAGGGATACCTAATCGCTTGTGAAGGGAAAAAGAGAGAAAGCCGAAAAGGAAAGAATTTTTAATAAACGCGAAAAACTCGAAAAAGTTTCACGACGTTACGGAGGTAAATATATGAATAATAAATCGCTTATGAAAATCGACGAAAACGGGGCAAAACTTAAACTTATATTTTTGAAGAAAAAAACCTTGTTCGTTGCGATTTTAGTTATCGTTTTATGTGCGGTTTTCGTCCTCGGCGGAATAGGCATATCCAAATCGGCTTTGGCGACTCCCGTATATAAAAGCGTGGTTGTTATCGACCCCGGTCACGGCGGTATCGACAGCGGAGTTATAGGCAAGACCGGGTACAGAGAGAGCGAATTTAATCTCGATATGGCGAAGGAACTATCTTCGCTTTTGGAAAAGGCGGGGTTTAAGGTAATTCTCACAAGAGTTAATTCCGACGGGCTGTACGCCGATTCCGACGTTAATAAGAAAAAAGCCGATATGGCGGCGAGGAAAAAGATAATTAAGGACAACAATCCCGATTTTATCATAAGTATCCACGCAAACAAGTTTCCCGGAGATTCTCGCCGCGGCGCGCAGGTTTTTTACGACGGAATGAACAAGGGCGGCAAGGCTCTCGCCGACGGCATACAGAACAATCTCAATATCCTTAATCAAAAAAACGTGGGCAAAGGCTACTCCGCTCTTAACGGCGACTATTTTATGCTGAAATGTTCCGCCGCCCCGTCGGTTATCGTGGAATGCGGGTTTTTAAGTAACGCCGACGACGAAAAACTGTTGTCGACCCCCGATTATCGCAAGGAGTTGGCGTTTGCAATATACAGCGGACTGGCAAGCTACTGCGAAGCGTAGTAATCGGCTTTGGAAATAAGGAGCGGCACAGGTACGTTGATTTTTTCAGAAAAAATGCCCGAAAACCTTATATTTTCGCCGTTGCCGAGCGACGAAGATAATAGAGTTTGACATAAAGTCGGATTTTGCATATAATAACAAAAGAATACAATTTTCGGAGAACTTATGCAAAAGTGCAGACTGGTCGTCAATACCCTCAGCGGAAACGCGAAAAACTTGCCGAAAATCGGCGACGTAGAGGCGTTTTTGAAGGAAAATTACGACCTCGAAACGGTTTATATCAGTGAAGAAAACGACGTTCGCATAAAGGACCTTACCGACGGAATAGACGTTCTGGCGGTTTGCGGCGGAGACGGAACTCTTAATTCCGCCGTCAACGCCGTTTCGGGGAAGACCGTCGACCTTATGTACATTCCGTGCGGAACCCTTAACGACACCGCTAAAAGTATGCGTCTTGCGAAAAGGCTGTCGAAAGGTAATCGCCGTATACGGTTCGTCGATATGGGACTGATAGACGAAACGAAATTCGCTTACGTCCTCGCCGGCGGTACTTTTACCGAAATAGGTTACGAAACGAAAATAAAGACGAAAAAGCATTTTAAGATGCTCGCGTATCTCATGCAGGTCTTTAAGGCGTACAAAATTCACAGAATAAACGCCGAAATAAATTTGGGCGACAGAGTAATAAAAGACGAGTTTACTCTGATTATGGCGATAAACTGTTCCCGCTGTTTCGGATTCAGATTTAACCGACGTTACGTTCACAACGACGGACAGGCGCAGCTGCTTTTAATAAAAAGTCCCCGTCACGACGGACTGTTGGGCAAGATAGAGATATTTTTCCCGTTTTTCAGAGCCTTTTTTATGGGATTCCGAAAAGAAAAAGACGGCAAAAACATCAAATTTCTCGATTTCTCCGACGCCATAATTACCATTCCCGAAGGGAGTCCGTTTACTGTGGACGGCGAGAAAATCGTTTTGTCGGGCAGAAACGAACTGAAAATTCTTAATCGCAACCTGAAACTTATCGTATATTGATATATAAATAATAATAATAAAAATATGAAAATCGCTTTACAAAGCGGTTTTTTTAATATATACTTACACTAAGTATCGAGAGAAGATACTAATCCTTGCTGCTCTCGGGCAGCCATTTTAGACCAAAAGGAGGTATATATGAACAAATACCAGTTATTGTACATCATCGATAACGGCGTTGGTGAAGAAGAGAAGCAAGCGCTTGTAGACAAGTTCTCTGCTTTGATCGAAACCTTGGGCGGAACGGTAGAAGCCGTAGAGAAATGGGGTACCCGCAAATATGCGTATCCTATCAACTACAAGAAAGAAGGCTATTACGTTCTCGTTAAGTTCACCGCGGACGCAGCCGCTCCGGCAGAAATCGACCGTCAGATGAGAATAAATGACCAAATCGTTCGTCAGATGATAACCAGAATCTAACTTACAAAACGCAATTAAAGAGGAGAGGAACCATGAACAGAGTATTTCTTATCGGAAATTTAACCAAAGACCCCGAAGTCACCACTACTTCCAACGACGTCACGAATTGCAGATTTTCCGTTGCGGTAACCCGTCGTTATAATAGCGCGAACGGCAATAAAGAGACCGATTTCTTTACCGTCGTAACGTGGCGCGGACTCGCCGACAACTGCGGCAAGTATCTCCGCAAAGGAAGCAAGGTAGGTATTTGCGGTTCTATCCAGAATAAGAACTACGAAGCCGCCGACGGCACGAAGAGATATTCTACCGAAATAGTAGCGGACGAAGTTCAGTTCCTTAGCTCCCGTAACGAAACCGAAGAAGTAAACGAACTTCCCGAGGTTTCCACCGCAAGGTCGGCAAGACCCGAATTGAAGCCTATCGAAGACGACGATCTTCCTTTTTAAGGGCTAACGAAATTGACACGGCGACCGAGCCGTAGGAGGTAAAATGATTAAGAACAATAAGAGCGCGTCCTACAAGCGCGCCCCGAAGAAGAAAGTATGCGCTTTCTGTGCCAACAAGGTGGAAGACGTAGATTACATCGCGTTGGTTAAAGATATGGAAAAAAACAGCGACAAGAGTTTCGACCGCAACGGTGACAGACGTCCCCGCTACGTTGCCGAAAACGGAAAGATTATTCCCCGTCGTACCAGCGGAGTTTGCGTAAAGCACCAGAGATTACTTGCTCAGGCTATTAAGAGAGCAAGAATAATGGGTCTTCTCCCCTTCAAAGGTGAGTAATCGGCTCTGATTTTTGGGTGATTTACACGCACAAAAATAAGAAAGTATAAGCACTCCGAAAGGGGTGCTTTTCTTGTAAAAACAAGGATAAAACAATTAGAATTTTTGTGCGTTTTGTCAAATCTTCGCTCGTCGTACGTCGGTACGTCTTCACTCAGAGTTTGGCAAAAATCTCCACAAACCTCAAAGCCTTTATACGCTGTCGCAAAAAAAGCGAACATTCTACTCAAAAACAACTAATTTTTGCGACAGCTGTTTTATTCTTTTTATGCCGGCTCTGATTTTTGGGTGATTTACACGCACAAAAATAAGAAAGTATAAGCACGCCGAAAGGGGTGCTTTTCTTTTGCCAAACAAGTTTGGCGTTAATTGCCACAGCGTGGCGTTAATTTCCACTACGTGGAGTTAATTGCCAAGCCGTAGGCTCGGCGTTAATTGCCCTTACGGGCGTGAATTGCCAAAATCAAAGATTTCGGCGTTAAGGATAAATGATAAAATGAGGATAGGATATTACGTTCTATCATTTTTTTCTTTACAAGAAGTAGTTACTTACTTTCTTTTCGGTGTGAAAAGAAAGTAACAAAGAAACACACGAGCCGCAAGTTGCGAAGTCCGGCTCGACCGAACACGCTTTTATTTTCACAAGGATAAAATGAATATATAATT
>Ga0256404_1003253_pt1 | contig 33616 bp, 37 predicted proteins | sample RumenRJG_01DNA_FD_185990 | JGI IMG/M metagenome (GOLD analysis project Ga0256404, IMG submission 185990) | Bovine rumen microbial communities from Lethbridge, Alberta, Canada - RJG_01 | ecosystem: Host-associated > Mammals > Digestive system > Stomach > Rumen | place: Canada: Alberta | collected... | reverse complement strand
AGGTGTCCTCGTCCTTGATGTCCTTGGCATTGAGGGCATATAGTATGCGGACGTTTGCCGTGTCTATGACAATCTGCTGGTCATAGCCACGCTTTTCGCGGACTGGCACACGCCCGCTTATTTTGGGTTGGGCACTTGCCCCGCCGCACACGGCGGCGAGGGCGAGGATGATGGTGATGATTCTCTTGTTCATGTTCTTATTCTAACTCCAATTGGTCGTAGGGATAGCGTTCTGTGCGCACCTGCATGGTGCCGTTATACATGCGCCCCGACAACTCGTTGTACTTCACGTTCCAGTCGCGCTGCATCTTTAGGACTTTCTTGCGGTCGCTGTCCTTGAAGAAACGTTCCTCCAACTGGTAGATTGGAAACGAACCGTTCTCCACGCTGACAGCCACCCACGTGTAGAGGCGTTTGGTGTCGTAAATCTTCATGATGAGTCCCGGAAGTCCGCCGAACTTCCATGGACCTGACTTTAAGGGAATGGAAGATGTGAACCATGCTACATAGTCACGTCCGCGCCAATGGCATGTGGCTTTCTGGCACTGATAGCCGCAGATGCTTTGCTTCTCGTTTCCGAGTGTCCACTGCATAGATGGCCACGGCTCAGTGTAACGGTATTGGATGAACTCGGCCACCGGCATCACTGCCCACTCGGTCAGTTCTTTGCCACGGACGAAAATTTGTGAGTACTGATACTCTGACCAAATATCCTTTCGGAAACCTTTCAACTTGAGTGCATTGGGATAGTGGGGCTTACGCGGGTTGGCCTTTAGCCACTGCCGCAGGGCTTCGTCGTTCTCGGCCAGGAAGTGACTGGCATACTGCGTCATGCCTTTGTCCGTAAGCAGTTGACCGCAGTCTATCCATGTGTCCTCGTCCTTCAAGTCCTTGGCATTGAAGGCATAGAGTATGCGGATGTTGCTTGTGCCAATCACAGTGGCTTTCACTACGCCGTAGTCCACCTGTCGCGGACGTGTGGCCGTGCTCTGCTTCTGTTGCGCATTTGCCCCGCCACACACTGCGGCGAGGCCGATGATGAGGGTGATGATTTTCTTGTTCATGATGATTACTCCTTCTCCAATGGCTCGTAGGGTGTAAACTTCGACACGCTTTCACCGGGAATCATATTGCCACTGGCATCTATCGTGGCCTTGCGATAGCCAGCGGCCTTGAACCAGTTTTCGTTGAATGTCTTTTGCATCTTCCATACCTTATCGCGGGTTGAGGCGCGGTAGGCCTTGAAGTCGTACTTGTAGATGGGATACGGCTTCGACGATATTTGCACGGCCTCGAAACGATAGATGCCCGCCGTGTCCTGTAGTTTCAGGATAAGGCCGGGCAGCCCGCCGAATTTCCATGGGCCAGCCTTTACGGGGATGCCGGGCGCAAACCACGCCACGAAGTCACGGCCCCGCCAGTGGCAGGTAGCCTTCTGGCAGCGATGACCGAGAATGGTTTGCGTCTCTGCGCCCATCTGCCATTGCTGCAAGGGGTATGGCTCCGCATAGTAAGAATTATTGCTTTCCAGCCACTGTGGCATTGTAGCGTATTCTGTCAGTTTCCCGCCAGAAATGAAGAGGTCGGAGTATTCATATTCACTCCACGTGTCACTATCCTTTCCTCCGTTGCCATGAAATCTTGGAACTGATCTCGCACCCGGGTGGGTCTTACTCCAATTTGAGATTACGGAGTCGGAGCAGAAAAGAAAGTCGCTGTAATACTTCATCAGGTGCTTTCCGATATCCAAGCGTTGCTGGTCGATGTAGGTGTTTACCTTCTTTACATCGTCGGCATTGAAGGCATACCACACTCGGATGCGGGTTGTGTCAACGACGTTCATTTTCCCCGCTCCCCTATGATTCGGAGTGGGGCAATAGGCGTTCTTGGGTTGCGCACTCGCCACGCCGCATACAGCGGCGAGGGTGATGATGATGGTGATGATTTTCTTATTCATGTTGCTATTCTAACTCCAATGGACTATAGGGTGTAAACTTCGACACGGCTTCGCCCATCACCACATTTCCTGCGGCATCGACAGAGGCTTTGTGATAGTCTGCGGCCTTGAACCAGTTTTCATTGAATGTCTTTTGCATCTTCCACACCTTTTCGCGGGTGGAGGCGCGGTAGGCCTTGAAGTCGTACTTGTAGATGGGGTATGGCTTGGAGGATATTTGCACGGCCTCGAAACGATAGATACCCGCCGTGTCCTGTAGTTTCAGGATAAGGCCGGGCAGACCGCCGAACTTCCATGGACCGGCCTTCACGGGGATGTCGGGAGCGAACCACGCCACAAAGTCACGGCCCCGCCAGTGGCAGGTGGCTTTCTGACAGCGATGGCCGAGAATGGTTTGCGTCTCAGCGCCCATCTTCCATTGCTGCAAAGGGTATGGCTCCGTATAGTAGGCATTGTACTTGCCCAGCCACATAGGCATAGTGGCATACTCTGTCAGTTTCCCGTTTGAGATGAAGAGGTCGGAGTATTCATACTCACTCCACGTGCCCTCCTTCTTGCCTCCGTTACTCATTGTAAAAGAGTTGGGGACAGTCCTTGCGCCTGGGTGGGCCTTAGACCATGCGGCAAGCAGTGAGTCGGAGCGGAAAAGGAAATCGCTGTAATACTTTGTCATCCGCTTCCCGATGTCCAAGCACTGCTGGTCGATGTAAGTGTTAAAGTCCTTCACGTTGTCGGCGTTGAAGGCATACCACACTCTGATGCGTGTCGTGTCAACGACTGTTATTTTCCCCACGCCCCGATCGCCCGGTATGGGACATGTGGCGTTCTTGGGTTGCGCACTTGCCCCGCCACACACGGCGGCGAGGGCGAGGATGATGGTGATGATTTTCTTGTTCATGATGATTACTCCTTCTCTAATGGCTCAAAGGGAACCTTCTCGTTATCATGAGTCCAGCCTATTGCCCTCCAATAGTCCTCATTATACAATTTCTGTCGCTGCCACACGCTCTTGCGAGTTGATTTCGGGTAGAGTTTGTCGGGGTATTGAGAAATAAAGAACTTCCCTTGCTCGATGGCCACGGCCTCCCATATATAAATCTTCTGAACATCATAGACTTTGAGGATGCAGCCGGGTAGCCCTCCGAACTTCCACGGCCCGCCCTTGAAGGGCACATCGCTGGCGAACCATGCAATGAAGTCACGGCCACGAAAATGACAAGTAGCCTTTTGGCAACGGTGGCCGAGGATGGTCTGCGAGTCATTCGCCAGTGTCCAATGCATCAGCGGCCATGGCTCCGTGTAACTGCTGTTTTCACGTTCGGCAACTAATGGGAAACTGGCATATTCCTTCAACTCGTTACCACGGATGATATAGTCAGAATACACCAGTTCGCTCCAATTCTCCCGAAGGTCTTTTCTGCCACCAATCCAAAAACTTTTCGGAGCATAACCTTTATATCCTTTCTCTTTCTTCCACTTGATGGCTTCTTGGTCAGAAAGGTGGATGAACTCGCTGCTGTACTTCTTAACGCGCTTACCAACCTCCAGCTTTCCGAGGTCAATGTAGGTATCCTCGTCCTTGATGTCCTTGGCATTGAGAGCATAGAGTACACGTACGTTTGCCGTGTCAATGGCAATACGCTGATCGTAGCCGCGCTTTTCGCGGATAGGTGCTCTACCATTTACTTTGGGCTGCGCACTCGCCCCGCCGCACACGGCGGCGAGGGCGATGATGAGGGTGATGATTTTCTTGTTCATGATGATTACTCCTTCTCCAATGGTTCAAAGGGCACCTTGGGTGGGGTGGGTCTTCCTTCGAGGCTCATCCAACCGATGGCGTTCCAATAGTCTTCGTTGTACTTTATCTGACGCTGCCAGACGCTCTTGCGGGTGGATTTGGGGTAGAGTTTGTCGGGGTACTGCATAATCTGGTATGTGCCGCGCTCGATGGCCACGGCCTCCCAGACGTAAATCTTCTGCACGTCATAGACCTTCAATATGCAGCCGGGCAGTCCGCCAAACTTCCACGGCCCGCCCTTGATGGGTACGTCGGCAGCGAACCACGCCACGAAGTCACGGCCACGGAAGCGGCAGGTGGCCTTCTGGCAGCGGTGGCCGAGGATGGTCTGCTGCTCGTCGGCCAGCGACCATCGCATCAGCGGCCATGGCTCTGTGTAGCTGCTGTTCTCGCGCTCAGCCCACCAAGGGAAACAGGCGTACTCCTTCAGTTCGCTGCCTCGGATGATGTAGTCGGAGAATACCAACTCGCTCCAATGGTCATCGTGCTCCTTTGGGCCACCCATCCAGAAGTTTCTCGGAACATAGCTGTTCCATTTCTTCTCTTTCTTCCACTTGACGGCTTCTATATCGGACAGGTCTAGGAATTCGCTACTATACTTCTTAACTCGCTTGCCCACTTCCAGTTTGCCGAGATCTATGTAGGTATTCTCGTCCTTGATGTTCTTGGCATTAAGGGCATATAGCACTCGCACGTTCGCCGTATCTATGACAAACTGCTTATCATAGCCGCGCTTCTCGCGGACTGGAACTTGTCCGTTCTGTTTGGGCTGGGCCATCGCCCCACCGCAAATGGCGGCGAGGACGATGATGATGATACGTTTGTTCATGACGGTTTACTCCTTCTCTAACTGTTCATACTGAACCTTCTTATCGCGGGGGCGACCATCCCACACAACGCCAAGCGATTCCCAGTAGTCCTCGACATAGCGCCGCTGTAGTTTCCAGATGCGTTCACGCTTGGCCACGGGGTAGAGTTTTTCGGGATACTGCGTGATGAGGAACTTGCCACGCTCGATGGCCACAGCCTCCCAGACGTAGATTTTCTGCACATCATAGACTTTGAGGATGCAGCCGGGTAGTCCTCCGAACTTCCACGGCCCGCCCTTGATGGGAACGTCGGTGGCGAACCACGCCACGAAGTTGCGTCCACGGAAGCGGCACGTGGCCTTCTGGCAGCGATGTCCGAGAATGGTTTGCGAGTCATTGGCCAGCGTCCATTTCATCAACGGCCACGGCTCTGTATAGCGGCCATTATCGCTTTCGGCGAAGAGCGGCATACATGCCCATTCGGTAAGTTTTCCGCCCTTTACGAAATAGTCGGAGAAGGCCAATTCGCTCCAGTTCTCATGATTGCGCCCGTTTATCCAGAAACTCTTCGGCACACGCCCTTGGTGGTTCTGCTCACGTTTCCACTGGATGGCCTTTTGGTCGGACAGATGAATGAACTCGCTGCTGTACTTCTTGACACGCTTGCCCACCTCCAGTTTCCCGAGGTCGATGTAGGTGCTCTCGTCTTTGATGTCCTGAGCGTTGAGGGCATAGAGCACACGCACGCTGGCTGTGTCGATAACGAAACGCTGGTCGTAGCCACGTTTCTCCCGGATGGGGACACGCGCCCCAATCTTGGGTTGCGCTACGGCCCCGCCACACACAGCGGCGAGGGCGATGATGGTGGTGATGATTTTCTTATTCATATAGTATGCGTTTTGTTATTCCAACTCTAACGGGTCGTATGGATAGCGCTGCGTCTTGGGACGGAAATTGAAATCGAGCATGCCGGAGAGTTCATTGAAGCGTCGGTTCCACTCGCTTTGCATCTTCCACACCTTTTCGCGGGTGCTCTTCTTGTAGTAGCGCTCCTCGGGCTGATAAATGGGAAACGAGCCGTTTTCCACAGCCACAGCCTCCCACGTATAGACATGCTGGGTGTCATAGACCTTCATGATGAGGCCTGGCAGTCCGCCGAACTTCCACGGCCCGGACTTCAGGGGAATCTGCGGCGTGAACCATGCCACGAAGTCACGACCCCTCCAGTGGCACGTGGCTTTCTGGCACTGGTAGCCGCAGACGGTCTGTTTCTCGCTTCCGAGCGTCCAGTGCATCGACGGCCACGGCTCCGTGTAGCGGTAATGCGCCGTTTCGGGACTTGGCATGATGGCCCACTCCGTTAGCGCATTGTCGCGCACATAGAAATAGCCATACTGATATTCCGACCAGGAGGCAGACTCGCGCCCATGCAGACACAAGCCATTAGGGTAATAACTCTTGTTTCGATTCGTTTTCAGCCACGTCCGCAGTGCCGAGTCGTTCTGCGCCACGAAGTAACTGGTGTAGAGCGTCAGCCCCTTGTCGGCAAGCAGTTGTCCGCAATCTATCCACGACTCCGGGTCGTGAATGTCCTTAGGCTGGAAGGCATACTTGATCCGAATCTTGCTGGTGCCTACCACGGTGGGCTTCTTCATCCCGTAGTCGGCAGGCATCGGCCTCACGGCCTTCCCCTGTTTCTGCTGCGCACTTGCCCCGCTGCACACGGCGGCGAGGACGATGATGATGGTGATGATTCTTCTGTTCATAGTTTTTATTCTAACTCTAATTGGTCAAAAGGGTAGCGAGTGGTGACGGAAGTGTTCGAGCCGACACGCATCGCACCTGCAAGTTCATGAAACTTTACATTCCAGTCACGCTGCATCTTCAGTACTTTCTTGTGGTTGGAGTCCTTGAAGAAACGCTCCTCCAACTGGTAGATGGAAAATGAGCCGTTCTCCACGCTGACGGCCTCCCAAGTGTAGAGGTGCTTGGTGTCATAAATCTTCATGATGAGTCCCGGCAGTCCGCCAAACTTCCACGGACCGGACTTCAGAGGGATGGCTGACGTGAACCATGCCTCGTAATCACGTCCGCGCCAGTGGCAGGTGGCCCGCTGGCACTGGTAGCCGCATATGGTCTGCTTCTCGCTTTCGAGCGTCCACTGCATCAACGGCCACGGCTCCGTGTAGCGGTATTGGGTAAACTCTGGCGAGGGCATCACGGCCCACTCTGTCAGTTCTTTGCCTTGAACGTAGATTTGGGAGTATTGGTATTCTGACCAATAATCCTTCATGCGGCCTTTCAGTTTGGCACTGCCTGGATAGTAGCTTTTATTGGGGTTATCTTTCTGCCATTTGCGGATGAACGCATTATTTTCAGAAACAAAGAAACTGGAGTATTGCGTCATGCCCTTGTCGGTGAGCAGTTGTCCGCAGTCAATCCACGTATCTTCGTCCTTCAAGTCCTGCGCTTGGAACGCATAGAGGATGCGAATTTTGCTCCTGCCTATTTCCGTCACATTAGCCGCACCGTATTGCGTAAATCGTGGACGGAATGCCTTGCCTTGTTTTTGTTGAGCACTTGCCCCGCCGCATACGGTGGCGAGGGCGAGGATGATGATGATGATGCGTCTGTTCATTTATTCTTTCTCTAACTGTTCATACGGCTTGGGCCTTGAAATCAATTCTCCTGTGTCGGTGTTGACGGCACCGATGGTCTTCCAGAAATTGCGGTTGAGGTCGCCTTGCAGTTTCCACACCTTTTGGCGGTTGGAGCGGCTGTATAGCTTTTTGGGGTATTGCCAGATGGGGAAGTTGCCCTTTTGGATGCCGACGGCCTCGAAGGTGTAGAGCCTGTCCTTGTCATAGACTTTGAGAATCAGTCCCGGCAGACCGCCGAACTTCCACGGCCCGCGGCGGATGGGAATGTCAGGAGCAAACCACGCTACGAAGTCGCGGCCCCGCCAGTGGCAGGTGGCTTTCTGGCAGCGGTGTTCGCAGATGGTCTGCGTCTCTGTCGAGAGCGTCCAGCGCATGGTGGGCACAGGCTCGCTGTAGCGGTAGTGCTGGAAGATGCGGAAGGGCATCGTGGCCCACTCTGTCAGCGTGTCGCCCCGGAAGAACAGGGCCGACCACTGGTATTCGCTCCAGGTGCCACTTTCACGCCCCGCCATTCCTAAGCTGTTGCTGTAGGCACCCGCGTTGGGGTGCTCCTTGCGCCACTTGGCAAAGATGCTGTCGGCCCGCTCGGCAAACAGGCTGCAATACTTCGTGCAGGTCTTGCCAATCTGCAACTGTCCGAGGTCGAGGTAGGTGTTCATGTCGTTGATGTTCCCGGCATTCCATGCGTAGAGGATTCTGATGCTCGCATGGTCAATGACCTTCCTTTCGAGCGTCCCGCGATAGAAAGCGTCGGGCGTGGCTCCGCTGCCCTGCTTCTGCTGGGCAAAGGCTAACTGCCCGGCGATGAGCAGCACTGCCATAGCTATGACGTTTCGCTTCATCATTTCAGTCTGTAGGGTACGCTGAAGTTGAAGAGACAGCGGACGGGTTTGCCATCCTTCTGCGCGGGCACAAACTTGGGCAACAGCTTGGCTACGCGCAGGGCTTCGTTGTCGAGTAGCGGATCCACCTCGCGGATAACCTCAAAGTGCGTGGGCGTGCCGTCCTTTTCCACCACCATCTGCACGATGACCGTGCCTTGCAGTTCCTTCTTCACGGCTTCCTCGGGGAAGTGCAGGTTCTTGTTCAGGAAATCGAGCAGAAATGCCATGGAGTCCTTAGCGTCGTAGCGTGGCCGCACGTCGGGGTTGTCGCAGATGGTGTCTTCGGGGGCTGTTTGCGGAGCGTCCTGCTCTATAGCCACCACGGTCGTGTCGTTCTCACTCGCGTTTCCGCCGTTGTTGTTCTGGGCGTTGCCCGTGCAGGATGCTCCTGCCATTGCTGCCATCATGAGCAGCGAGGTCATGAGTTGTTTCATTGCTTTTGGTTGCTTTTATGAGTTTCTAAGGAGTTCTTTGTATGCTTCGTATTCCATCTTTTTCTCCGCTGCGCCTCCAGCGAGCCTCTCCTGCTCAATAAGTAGCAACGCTAGGCGTTTAGCGATGCGCTCCTGCCCTGTAAGTAGAGCCACTGAGGGCTTGAAAGGGGCTTCGGAACCTGTAGGTGGGTGCCTCTGAGCGTGTAGAGGCGCTACTTATCGGTGGGGTGAGGCCGTCTGGATGAGCATGGTGTTCTCAGTCTCGAAGACTTGCAGCCTGTCGTCAATCTGTTGCGATTCCCGAGCAAGCTCGCCTACCCGTAGCCTTTCACGCCGTCGTGGTTGGCGTTCGCTAACTTCGATAGATACGAAGTCGTTAGTGTTTTCTGTGCCATAGTTTTCTATGATTTATATTTGGCGTTAGAAAATGTTGCGCTGACTTATGGTTATCCTCCGCAAGCGGCTCCAGCGCATTTAAGCCGTTCCGAGGGTTTCGCCGTTCCTAAGAAAAACCTCCCCGCCGCCCGTCGCGACAAAGCGAACGGGGAGGCACCAATCATAGAAACTGGCGTTATTGTCTGGTGTGCTGCTATTTCAGTCTGAAGGGAATGGCGAGCATCATCTTCGAGCGGACGGCCTTGCCTTTGAGTTGGGCGGGCTGCCACTTCGGCATGGCCTTGACCATGCGGATGCCCTCGGCATCAAGGGCGGGGTGAACGCTGTCGGGCACCTTGACATCGGTCAGCGTGCCGTCCTTCTCCACGATGAAGTGGACGCGCACGGTGCCGCTGGCCCCGGCCTTCTCGGCCTCCTTCGGGAACTTCAGGTTCTGCATCATGAACTGCAACTGCTTCTCCATGCCGCCCGTGAACTCGGCCCGCTTGTCCACTTTGTCCTGCTCATAGACAGGCTCCTGCTGCTGTTCGGTCTGTTGTTTCTGCTGGGTCTGTGCGTGGCAGACTGTGGTGCCAGCCGTCAGCATGGCTGCGGCGATGGCGATGAGGATGTTCTTCTTCATGTTGTTAATGCTTTAAATTGTTTATAAAAATGGTTTATAGGAGTTTGAACCTGACGGTTGCGATGATGTTGCGTGGCCGCAGTTGCGAGGTGTTGGTGTAGATGTCGAGGCCGCTGTAGTTGACGCGGGTGTACTGGCGCTGGTCGAAGAGGTTGTTGAGTTGCAGCTCCAGGTCGATGTGCTTCAACTTGAGCTTGGCGGTGGCGTCGCCGAACCAGGCGTGGCGGTTCTTGTCGGTCAGGTTGTTGTAGTTGTCCTCGGCGGCGAGGGTCAGGGTGAGGGTCTTGGTGGGATAGACGCTCATGCTGAGGCGCTGAGTGTTGCTGCGCACGGTGGTGGCCTGCTCGCGGCGGCCCTCGGTGTAACTGCGGCTCTGGGCGAAGCCGCTGCTATAGACGATGCCAATCCACTCGAAGGGGCTGAACGAGAGACTGCCGCCGAAACTGAGTCCCTGGGCATGGTACTGGTAGAGGCTCTGGCTGATGAGGCGCTCGCTCTCGGAGAGGCTGTAACTGCCGAAGACGCGGATGGTGGAGCGGAGGAAGTCGAAGCCCTTGCTGGCCTCGCCGCTGACGCTGTAGTTGCTGGCGGTGGTGGGCTGGTTGACAGCCTGAACGACGCTGGTGGCTCCCTCGTAGTTGTAGCCGTAGATCTGGTTGTCGTGGGTGCGACGGTAGTTGAAACCGATGTTGGCGAAGAGGGCGCGGATGGCACTGCGGTAGCGCAGGCCGACGTTGGCCCCGTAGTTCTTGGTCTCGGAGAGTTGTTCGACGTAGCTGCGCTGGAAGGCACGGTAGTTCGACATGATGTAGCCGCTGTAGATGCCGCCCGGGTCGCCCACGGTCTTCGAGTAGCTGGCACCGCCGTTGAGCCAGAGGTCGCGGGTGATGGTCCAGTTCACGGAGAGCGAGGGGAAGAAGAGCAGGTGGGTGTAGCCGTGCTTGTCCTTCCTGATCTTATCGTCGAGGGTCTGAGTGTAGAGTTCGAGGGGCAGACCGAGGGTGATGTCGAGGTCGGGCGTCTCGTACTTATAACTCTGCCCGAGGGCGAGGCAGTAGGTGTTGTACCAAAGGTCGTTGCTCAGTTGGTTGTGCTCGGCAGGCGGCATGAAACCATCGAGGTCGGTCTTGATGCCGTGGAGGTTGGCCGAGGCGCTGATGCCATAATTGAAGCGGAACACGTCGGCCACGCGGATGCCGTAACTGGTATTGAAGCGTCCGGCAATGTGGTGGGAGTTCACGTCCTGCGAGTAGGCGGTCTGAGTGCCTTGCAGCAAGGAGTCGATGCCCACGGTGAGGGTGTTGGGACGGTGGGAGTAGCCGGCGGAGAAGTGGAGGTCGAAGGTGTTCTTGCCGATGTTGCGGATGGTGTTGAAGGTGTTTGACACGGTGAGTTGCGGGCGGTCGAAGTGCTGGCGGACGCGGTTGTTGCCGTAATTCATGGGGGTGGTGCCTGTGCGCTCGGAAGAGAGCTGTCCGTCCACGCGGTCGCTGTTCCAGTTGGTGTCGAACTTCAGCACGTCGGCCACGAAGCCGTTCTGTGCGTTCCAGTTGTAGCGGGCCTGTACGTTGAGGTTGTTCACCTTCGTCTCGCTGGTCATGGTCTCGGTGGTGAGCAGGCGGCTGTCGTCGCTCAGGAAGCGGTCGCCCACGCTGCTGCCCTCGCGACGGATGCGGTCGTTGTGGTAGGCGATGTTCAGACCCAGTTCTGTGTCCTTGTTGGGCTTCTCCAGGTGATTCATGGTCAGGATGTGGCTGTGGTTGTCGAAGGTGCGCTTCTGCGGCAGGCCGGAGCCGCTGGGCATGACGGTGCCCGTGGGGCAGAATGGATAGAGGCTGACGCTGTTGATGCTGGAGTAGTGCTGCGTGAGTTCCTTCGACACGTCGTCGCCCGTGTTGTTGCCTTTATACAGCGTCATGTTCTGGCGACGCTTGGCAAAGTACATGCCCACGACCTCGGCAGTCCAAAGCGGGTTTTGGCCGATAACGGTCTGGCCGTCGTCCAACGGTCGGCTACCGATGTGCCAGCCGCCAGCCCACTGGATGCCGCCGCCCAGCATGGTGTTGACGGCGACCGTTCCCTTGGCCGAGTCCTTCAGCTTCAGGTTGATGGCCACGTCGTCTGTGAGTTCCTTGCCTTGAAGCATCTTCACGGGCTGGTGGTTCTCCAAGACTTGCACGGTGGCCACGTCGGAGGCGTTGATGTTGTTGGTGGCCAGTCCGTAGCGGCCTTGCAGCAAGTCCATCTCCTCGACGTAGAATTTCTTGATGCTCTTGCCGTTGTATTTGATGCCACCGTTGTCGGCCACCTCGATGCCGGGCATGCGCTTCAGCACGTCGCCAATGACGCGGTCGCCCTGCTGTTGGTAGGCTCCGACGAGGTAGTTCAGCGTGTCGCCGTTCTGCCGAATCTTCTGCGCACGGACGCTGACCTCCTTCAGCTGGATTGCCCGCTGATTGGCACGGATGTTCAGCCGCTGGCTCTTGTTCGCCACGATGCGCGACACGTTGCCGACGGACAGGCCCGCTGCCGTCACCACGAGCGTGTCTGCCGTGCTCTTGAACGATAATTTGTAATAGCCTTTCGCATCGGTGTCGGCAAAGCCGAGAATATTGCCCGTACCCTTCGGGGCCACGGTGACGTAGGCATCGACGACATGACCGAGGGAGTCGGTCACGGTGCCCTCAATGACGGTCTGTGCGTTGGCCGTCAGTGCTGCGAGGGCGAGGATGGTTGTGATGAGTCTTTTATACATTTTTATTATGGGTGTTTTGAGGTTACTGAAAAACTCCGCCGCATCTCCCGACGAAGCGGAGGGTGTGTGCCTATAGGTCTTCTCTTGTTTAACTTTTCTTTTTACTAACTTTTATATGCTTTATGAAATTCGCGATTACAAGAGTGCCAAAGTGAGCTTGTTCACGATTTGGCCGAATGTGAGCGAATTATCTAAATTCGCATTAATTCAATCGGAACAGAATGGGCATGCTGTATCGGCAACGGACATCCTTACCTTTGTTCTTTGCTGGTATCCATTTAGGCATCTGCTTCAATACACGAAGTGCTTCATCAGACAAAAGCGGGTCGGGAGTCTCGATGACCTCAAAGTTTGTCAATCGTCCGTCTTTCTCTACTACGAACCGAATCAATACACGTCCTTCAATGCCTTTCTCTTCTGCTTCCTTCGGGTAATGCATCTGACGTGCTACGAACATATAACATTCTGCCATGTCACCTGGATAGGACGGCATGACCTCTACGTTATTATATATAGTGGTGTCCTCGGGGATTCCTAATACATGCTCTATGGCTCCGCGCACCACGCCATTTGGATGGATGGCGGATGCCAAGGCGATACCCGTAACCAGTCCCACAAGAATGAACATAATCAGATGGCGAAGGTCGAAGAAACGACGGCGCAACTCGGTTCGCAAAGTGCTACGAACGTTGGAGATGGTCTTACGGACGGTGCCCACGGTGATGCCTCGCGCTTCGGCAATCTCATCGACGGTCAGTCCTTCGTCGTAGAACATCTGCCACACCTCGCGTTCGGCCTGAGGCAGACGCTGGAGGCGCGACGCGAGCCACTCAGAGTTTTCGCGCTCCTCGGCCTCTTCTTGCGGTGTGACCTCGGTGATGGCGGTGCTATCTTCGTCCACCAACTCCACTTGCGTCCGATGTCCGCGCCACATGTTGACGCAGACATTACGGGCGATGCGCAGGATGTAGGCATCGGTAAGTTCCACGCGGTCGCGCACGTTCCATGCCCGCAGCCACGTCTCCTGCACCACCTCCTCGGCCTCGGTGTCGGAGCCGAAGAACTCGCGTCCCATCTGCATCAGCCGTGGACGCAGCCGTTTCTCGATCTGAGCAAACTCGAGCTCATTTGTATGTTCCTTGTTCATAAGTCTTCACTTTTGGTCGTTCTGCCTATATAACACAAAACACCCCGAAAGTTTACCCATAATAAATGTTAAATATCCGTTACCCCTATCCCTCCTTTCTGTTTGTAACGTGCTATGATGCGTGATTTGACTTGCTCTAAGCGGTAAGCCATATAGTTGCGGCCCATTTGCTCCGCTGCCTGACTCTGGCGGTAGTGCTGTTCAAGATCTGCGCCATCGACGACATAGACGGTGGCGGGCTTGTTCGGCTTTGCCGCTTGGCTCGTCCAAGAACTTTACTGCTTTAATATTTGGAAGTCTATGTTCGGTCATCTTCTATCTCTATTATTGGCGGTAACGGCATTTTATGCTGTACCGACTTAGAGTTAATGACTTCATTCTCAAACTTAGCCCATTCTTTATCAATATCGGGCATCCCTATACTTTTGTCATATTCAGAGGTGTTCATATTACTGAGTTTTTAGTTACTTTCTTCTTTCCTTTTTATTTCATACTTCGGGGGATTACCCTTGTGGATGAGGTTCATGATTTCGTGGATGTCCTCGTCGGTGAGGTCTTCTTCGCCAAAGCAGGAGTCATTAGCGAGCGTTAAATAGTTCGGGGTGAACAGACTGCGGATGATGCGGCGACGCTTCAGCCAGTGCCATGCATCCTCGAAGAACCAGCCGATGCGGGTCCAGAAGAGGGCGGTGATGCTGACGTAGATAATTGTGGCGATGAGTAGGATGATGGCTACTCCGAGGAGGATGAGTTCTGTGGTCATGCTGCTGTTTTCTTCGTTGGCGGCTTCCCTGTCTTTCACTGCCATGAAGGCTTCAGCTTTTTGCTGCATGACAACGCCCAGGATGTCTAAGACTGCTTTGTGGAGGTCGAAATAATACCGAACCTGTGCAGTGTCGAGTAGCGCACTGTACTTTTCGAGCGAGTCATTGTAGGCTCTCTCTTGTCGCTCTAACTCCATTGCGTGCTCACTCAGCGGCACCTTGTAGATGGTCTTCTCCGTTTTCTGACAACCGCACATGGCGGCGAGGGCGAGGATGAGGGTGATGATGTTTCGTTTCATATTTTATTCCAATTCTAACGGCTCGTAGGGATAGACTTTTGAGAGGGCGTTGCCGTCCAAATCTTTCCATCCCAGTGTCTTTGCGGGGTTCTCGTTGATTTTTCGCTCCAGCTTCAGCACGGTCTCGCGCTTGATGGGTTTGCGGCGGGCGTATTTGCTCCTGACCATTGGCCTGCGGACACGCTCCACGCCGGTACACTCGAAGGTGTAAAGGTGGTCGGTGTCATAGACCTTGACGATGAGACCGGGCAGTCCGCCGAACTTCCACGGCCCGAACTTCACGGGAACCTCCGCCGTGAACCATGCTTCGAAGTCGCGCCCGTGGTAGCTGCAAGTGGCTTTCTGACAGTGGTAGCCGCTGACGGTGGCGGTGTCCTGCGTCAGCGTCCACTGCTGGCCGGGGTAAGGCTCATCGTAATAGCCCTCGTACTGCGGCAGACGCTCACGGTTGTATGTCCTTATCTTTCCGTCCTCGGCTATCAGCACATGGTATTGCAGTTCGTTCCAGTTGCCAAATCCGTTGCGCCCACGCGGCAGCAGTTTCTTGGAGAAATTGCCTGAGCGGTTAGTCCTGCGGTCAACAGTGCGCAGCGAGTCCGACTCCCACAGGAAATAGCTGTAATACTTGTTGCAATGGCCGCCCACCTCCAGTATCTGCCAGTCGATGTAGGTGCTCTCGTCCTTGATGTCGAGGGCATTGAGGGCATACCATACGCGGACAGTGGCCGTATCGATGGTGATGTAGTTGTCGATGTTCGACATGGCCACATAGCCAATCTTGCTTTGTTTCTCCTGCGCCCATGCCGCCACGGCAGCGAGGGCGATGATGATGGTGATGATACGTCTGTTCATATTGCTATATGTTTTGTTATTCTAATTCAATTGGCTCGTAATGTACTGGCAGTGGTTGTGGGCCTTCCACGCGCACCCAGCCTAATGTGCGGTGGCTGTCCTCGTTGACTTTGCGCTCAAACTTCAGGACTTTGGAGCGGCTGATGGGGCGATGTTTCTTGTATGGGTTCGAAAGCATAGGAGTATGAGTCTTTTCCACACGTACACACTCGAAGTCGTAGAGCCTGTCCGTGTCATAAACCTTGACTATCAAGCCTGGCAGACCGCCGAACTTCCACGGGCCGAAGCGCAAGGGAATCTCTATCGTGAACCATGCCTCGAAATCCCGACCATGATAGCAGCTGGAAGCCTTCTGGCAATGGTAGCCGAGGATGGTGGCCGTGTCCTGCGTCAGCGTCCACTGCTGTCCGGGGTACGGCTCGTCGTAGTAGCCGTTGTATGCAGAGTCTGGCTCGCGGGTGTAGGTTCTCACTTTCCCGTCCTCTATGAACCATGTGTGAAACTGCATCTCGCTCCAGTAGCCCTTGCCCCCACGTCCCCGAGGTGCAAACTGGCTGGGGTAGTTGCCGGAACGGTTGTGCCGCTGATAGACCGTGATGAGCGAGTCCGATTCCCAGACATAGTAGCTGTAGTACTTATTGCGCGTCTTGCCTATCTCAAGCCGCTGGAGGTCGAGGTACGATTGCTCATCCTCTATGTCGATCGCGTTGAGAGCATACCATATCCTCACCGATGCCGTGTCCACTACGACGTACTTGTCAATGTTCGACTTCGTCATGTATGGCACTTTTCCTTGTTTCTGTTGCGCACTCGCCCCGCTACACACGGCGGCGATGGCGAGGATGAGGGTGATGATTTTCTTGTTCATAATGCTATGTTGTGTTTATTCCAGTTCCAGCGGTTCATAAGGATGGGGATTGGACTTCAGTTGGCCTGTGCGGCGGTCGATGGCTCCACCGGCTTTCAGGTGGTCGCGGTTGGCGGCTACCTGTAGTTTATAGACGTGGGCGCGGCTGTCCTTGTGAAAACCCTCATACTTGCGCTTGGTGATGGGGAACGTGCCGGAACGTAGGCTGACGGCCTCCCAGGTGTAGAGCCGCTGCGTGTCGTTGAGCTTCAGTATCAGTCCAGGCAGACCACCAAACGACCACGGACCGAGGCGCACGGGGATGTCGGCGGCAAACCATGCCTCGAAGTCGCGGCCCCGCCAGTGGCATGTAGCTTTTTGGCACTCATGGCCGAGGATGGTCTTTCGCTCGTTGGCCAGCGTCCATTTCTGCTGTGCGGCAGGCTCCGTGTAGTAGGCGTTGTAGCGCTCCATGGCCCACGGCATCCAGGCGTAGAAGGTCTGCTGACCCTGCTCGGTGAATATCTCTGTGGACTGGTATTCGCTCCAGTACTGCCCCTCGCGACCTATCGTATAAAAGGTGCTGGGCACGCCCTCGGCATTCGGGTTGGCCTTCATATAGGCATCGTAGAGCGAGTCGCCCCGCTCTAAGAAGCGGCTGTAGTGCTTGCTCAGTTGCTTGCCCGCCCGCAGGATGTGCAGGTCGAGGTACGTGTCAGGGTTGCGCAGGTCTCTAGCGTTCAGTGCATACTCCACTTCGAGTTGTGCCTGTCCTACTACGGTGGTCTTTCCCACGCCTCTCGGCTTCGGCCTCATGACGTGTCCCTGTTTCTGTTGCGCACTTGCCCCGCCGCAAATGGCGGCGAGGGCAAAGATGATGGTGATGATTCTCTTGTTCATATTGATGTCTGTTTATTCTAATTCCATCGGACTGTAAGGCTTGTCGGGGAACTTATTGCCGGATTCCGGCGACAGAACCCTGACCCAGTTCACGTTGATTTTCTTCTGGAGTTTTAGCATGTCCTGACGCTTTACCTTGCGGAACCGCGAGAAGTTCCATTGCATGATGGGGCGCGTCGTGCGCTCCAGTTTTACCAACTCGAAGTTGTACTCCTTCTTGGCATCGTAAATCTTCACAATGAGACCAGGCAGACCGCCGAACTTCCACGGGCCGCGCTGGATGGGGATTTCAGACGTGAACCACGCCTCGTAGTCGCGGCCCCGCCAGTGGCAAGTGGCTTTTTGGCAGCGGTAGCCGTGTATGGTCTGCTGCTCTTCCTTCAGCGTCCACTGCTGCTTCGGCACCGGCTCGGTGTACTGGCAACATTCGCGTTCGAGATTCATCGGCATGATAGCATACTCCGTCAGCTGGCCGTCCTTGATGTAAATCTCGTCGTACTGATATTCCGACCAGTAGCTGGGGAACTTGCCGTCGTTCTTCTGCATGGGGATGCTGCTTTGTCCTGCATATTTTTTCTTTATCTCCTTGTAGGTCGAGTCGCTTACCGCCATAAAATAGCTGGCATACTTCGTGTACTGCTTGCCCACCTGTAGCCATCCGAGGTCGATGTAGGTGCTCTCGTCCTTAATGTCGGAGGCATTGAAGGCGTAGTACACGGTCACTTCCGCCTTGTCAATCTCCGTCGGTGCGATACTTCCTCTCCTTGAAGAAGGTGTTACTTCGCCCTGTTTCCACTGGGCGTTTGCCCCGCTGTACACTGCGGCGAGGGCAAGGAGCGTGGTGATGATGTGTCTATACATATTTATTATGGGTGTTATGAGGTTACTGAAAAGCTCCGCCGCATCTCCCGACGAAGCGGAGGGTGTGCCAATTGGTCTTTTACTACTCGTTTTGTATTTACTAACTTTACTTTATGCGGAAAACAACAGGCATACAGAAGTTGCAGCGGACGGGACGGCCTCTATTCTGGGCAGGAATCCAAGGTTCTGTTTTTCGCAGGACACGGATAGCTTCTTCGTTGAGAATGTTGTCAGGAGTACGCAGCACTTCGAAATTGCTGAGATGCCCGTCCTTCTCCACGACAAAGCGGATTATAACACGTCCTTCTATCCCTTTCGCCATGGCAGAATCAGGGTAGTGTATCTCGGCTGCAAGATGCCGATAAAGCGCATCTATATCTTTGCGATAAGTAGGTTTCACCTCTACATCCTCATATTCATATATAGTAGTGTCTTCGGGTATTCCTAATACGTGCTCTATGGCTCCGCGCACGACGCCATTCGGATTGAGAGCGGAAGCCACGGCAAGACCAAGGGCAAGGGTGAATATGATGATGGACATGAGTTGACGAGGCGTAAAGAAACGGCGGCGCAAGGCGGTGCGCAGGGTGTTGCGGACGCTGGAGATGGTGTTGCGGACGGTGGCCACGGAGATATTGCGTGCCTCGGCAATCTCCTCAACCGTCAGCCCCTCGTCGTAGAAGAGCTGCCACACCTCGCGCTCGGCCTTGGGCAGACGCTGGAGGCGGGACGCGAGCCACTCGGAGTTTTCGCGCTCTTCCATCTCTTCCTGCGGCGTGACCTCGGTGACGGCGGCACTCGACTCGTCGGCCAGTTCCACCTCCGCACGCTGTCCGCGCCACATCGAGACGCAGCAGTTGCGGGCAATGCGCATGACGTAGGCATCGGTGAGCGTCACCCGCTCACGCACGTTCCATGCCCTGAGCCATGTCTCCTGTACCACTTCCTCGGCCTCGGTGTCGGAGCCGAAGAACTCGCGTCCCATCTGCATCAGCCGGGGGCGCATCCGTTCAACCATCTGCTTGAACTCTTGTCCTGTCATAACGTCTGTTTCCATCGTGTCCATTGTTTGGGGTTTCTGCCCGTTTAACGCAAAAAGCCCCAAATCTTCACCCATAATAAATGTTAAAACTCTTTTTGGACTTGTTTACTCGTCCTCGGGCTGATGGGTGAAATAATACTGGCGACGGTGCTGATGGAGCTGGGCGAAGCGGTAGTTAAGGAACTGGAGCGCAACCTGGGCGGCCTCCTTGCTCTGAAGGAAATGCTGGTTGAGCCGCTGACCATCAACGACATAGACGGTGCTGGACTTGTCGGCGCGGATGGTAACGGGAGCGGCATCGCCATCGAGACAGTAGGGAAAGCAGCCCACAAGGTCGCCCGCAGTGACGGTCTCGACGGTGCTCTCGCCACCTTCGTAATTTCGGACAAGGTAATGGAAACTGCCGCTCTCAATGTAGCCAAAGAGACGGGCGGCGGCTCCTTCAGTCTCAAAAATGTCGTTCACCGAAAAGTGCATAAGCCTACCATGGCGCAGGCAATAGTCGCGCAGGTAGGCTAGGGCCTCAGAATAATGTGTTTTTTGTTTCATACGCTCATGATTTTGCAGTTTTTTGCCTACAAAATAACAAAAAAAGGCGTAAAAAACGACTCGGCGAAGCCCGAAAACGGGTCGCCGAGGGTGCAACTCTAAAACTAGTTTTAGAAATTCAAGAAATTTTTGGCTCAGTTGAGCGTCTTTTGAGCCAAAAGTATGATGGGAAGACTGTTTGGCTTTATGTCTTTCCGAATGTAATCTCCTTGCGTAGTTTGCTCAGGTAGATGGGCGTGATGTTGAGGAACGAGGCGATGTCCTTCAGCGAGAGCATCTGCACCACCTGCGGACAGCGGTCGATGAGCCGACGGTAGCGGCTGCGGGCGGTGTAGCGGTAGTGGTCGAGGTCGCGTCCATAGACCATCTTGAACAGGTTCTTCAGTATCCGCACGTTGTGGAGCATCATCTTCGGGTCGCTGTCGAACAGTGCCTGCAGCTCGCGTCCGCTAATGATGCGCACCTCGCAGGGCATGTCCGCCTCGATGCTCACCTCCGACACGTCGCCGTCGAGACAATAGGGGAAGTCGGCCACGAACTCGCCCTCGAAGGCGAAGCCCGTGCAGTAGTCCTTGCCCTCCTCGTCGTTGTGCACCATGTACTTGAAGCAGCCCCGCTCCACGAACGCCACCCACTGTGCCGGCTCGCCCGCCTCTTCCAGCGTCTCGCCCCGCTCGAACGTCCGCCGCTCCCCGTACTCCATGCAGTACTTCCGCAGGAACTCCAGGTCCAGCCCCTCCTTGTAGGTGTTGAAGTGCTTGTTTGGTGTCATATTCGCCATCGGTCAATTGATTTAATTTGTATAAAGTGATGGTTCATTTGTTATAATTATGTATTAATCCATAACAGCATCTTTAACAGCCTGATAGTTCCAATCTATATAACTACCATAAATAGTATTCTTTCTACACTTCATCGCAATGTGGGTTCCTCTGTATCGAACAACTTCAGGACAAAGATTTCTATCCACGTTAACTGAATTGTATAAAACAACAATCTTGGCATTTTCACGAATGGCCAAATCGCATTCATATTGAATATAACTTTTATTGTTTATTGGGTAGCCATATTTACAATACGGATTCGACAAGAGTAATCGCACATAACCACCACAACCATTATTATAGCAGGCCCCTTTTGTCACTTCGTTGGTATGTTGTCCTACAATTAGAATAAAGGTTTTAGATACAGACATTCTTTCTGATAGCGATTTCTTTATGGAGCAATATCTACTAGTATCATATGATTGTGTTAGAGAATGTACATCTACAAAATGGAATGATAAACGATTATCTTTATTCCATTCGTATAACTTTTCCACAGCATCCTTATCATGATCAAAGGATGCTGCTATATATGTTTTTGTATGACGGTACCCTATTACCATTTTCTCAATTCTTTAATTGCAACCCTATCTTTAGCTCCCTTCCATACAACGATAAAGAAATCATTATTAATGATATCCTTATTGATAGCAAAAGCATCCACAAGATAATGCATAATATTATTCAGATCAATCTGGGTTCTGGAAAGTCCAGATCCTAATAATGGAAGAATGACAGGATATCCTTGTGCATTCTGATTACAGAATTCTATTAATTTTTGTACAGCAAGTGCAAAATCAGCCTTTGATGTATGTGCATTCAAATGTTCATCAAAATAACTAAGGCCAAGCAAATAATATGATAGATTATCATCAATCGGCAAATTCACAGTTGTACCGACCTCGTACCTTCTTAAATTGCCTTTTGACTTTTCTTCTATTGTTAAATCTATGTATGCTGTATCTCGTCTAAGAATATCACTAATTGTGCGATTTAAACTATCTGGCGTAAACTTTTGGCTATCATACAATTTTTGGAACACCTGACCATGCTGTGTGTTATGTGATACAAGATGGTCATCAACAATTGTGTCAAAGCAACGATTTACAGAAACCACAATTGCTCGTTTACCATTGTAGCCTTTTTCTACAATATCAGGAGAGTACATATCTCCATATTTTACATATACGCTATTCTTTGTTGACGACTCGCCTAAACACACTTGGTGTGAGCTTAGCACATAACAACCTGCAACAAAAACTGACAAGATAAAAACAGTTAATAGGACTAAGAATCCAATTAACAACTTGTCGAAAAATGAAATGTCATTTGGTAAAATACCATCTAATGGATTAAAAAGAGAAACAAATGACCAAAAAGTAAATACAACGCCAATATAGGTACAAGCTAATTTGAATATAGCAGACTTGTTAATCCACAACCTACTAAAAAAACTATTAATTGATTTTTTAATACTCATATGAAATACTATTTTATAATTAATCATTCAATATTCTAATTCCCGCTAACGAACCATAAAGTTCGTTCAATCCAAACTTTCCTTTATTTCGCATCTTTTTAAGATTTTCACAAGTTAATGTGTAAAATCCTTTCAAATTAACTTTGTAAGCAATCATCAAATTATTTAAGGAATCTGATCGTTCCGCCTTTTCTATGACAGAGAAATATTTAACTTCTCGTCTGGCTAAACGTGATGGTAGCAATAACATCATTTTGTTCTCTTCATAAATCCAAGGGGACAATGTCTTTGCTGTTGTAGTCTTTCGCAAACTTGGTAAATGGATGGAATGTCCACTATTTATAAAAATACAGCATTCCGTTTTGTTAATTATATCCATTATAGCCATGCTCAACATTGCATGTACGTGCGATGTTGAATAATTTCTTCTACTATAATTATATCTTCCGTCCTTTTGTTTGCAATAATGGTCATCAATATCTTTTAATAGACTATCTGCACTACCCCACACGTAGTAGTCAAGAAAAACTCGTAAGCCACACTTTTGCTCAAGCCATGAAGCAAGAAATATCGCATCATCCGTGTCGTTATGGGAATAGGAAATAAACACATCATAATCCCCATCTTCTCCTGTAGGAAAAATGTAGTTCTTAAGAGCATTACCATCTATCACATTTTCGGCAGAAGTAGATCCTTTCACAAGTGCTTTCAAATTGGGACGAATCGCCTTCCTCACCTCATCTATATTAATGGATTCGATTCCATATATTGGTCGAGATTCGGAAAACGTCTTCAGTCGATGAATTTCAGAGATGTCTAAATTAAACTTTGCATACATTGCCCCAAATATTAGTTTTTATAGTAGTAAACTCCGTTTTCTGTTTTCTTTTGAATTATTAAATCTGGATCGTTAAGAGCGAAAGTAATTTGTTTCTTATTCATTGGCACATGAAGTGTTGGTACTTTATGCATGTTATCTCGGAACATTGGTAGCTTATTCCATAGAGCTTTTACGTTATCTTTAAGCCCGTTACCGTCGACTATAGAGGTATTGTAATTGTAATCAGGATATACAACTATCACAGGTAATCCTAATATATTAATTCCGTAATCAATTTCTTCTCTGAGAGCTCTGCTATTACGAGTGTTCTCGCTTAGGAACAGAATAATGTTCTTCGAGTTTCTCAATCTTTGGCGCAATCTCGGTTTTAGTGTAAGATCCCAATCACTGTTATCCCTTACATTATAAGTTGTGTCATGGGCATCAAGAAAGGGGAAAGAATTATCTTTGCCCTTCCATGCTCTCAACATATTGTAATAAACAAAGTCTTTAGCCGAGTAAGCCCCCAAATTCGTTTCAGAGAAAGGTTCCGAAACATAAAATGCGGAATAATTTCTATTTGCCATGATATCTCTTATGAATGTTACTTTTTATTGATTTTTATTCATCACGCTCTCAGCTAACAGGTACACTCGCGTACCGAGAGTTTGCGGCCAACGGTCATTCGGATTCTTGTCCAATGCCCTTGCCCGCTCTATCGCATCTTCTACGTGAGCTATCAAAGTTAGTGCATCGTAGGATGACTCATGATAAGAACCCATCTTCTGACGCAAGCGCACCTTCAAATATGGGTCAGCATTTTTAGACTTTCGGCGATTCTCCATCCATAGCATCTGTTCTTCTGGTGTCAGCGATGCTGCATCTTCTAAATGCAATAAAAGCCATAGTTCGAAACAAGGATTACTCAGAGCCATGTGCATGGAAACTCCCAGTGCACATTCTGTGGCTACACGAGATAACATTCTATCTTTCCATTGATCTTTATCTACTACCAACCAGAGTTCGTCATCAGCCTCCAAGTCATACAGGTTTTTATAGTCATTCAGTTGCTTTAACACATGTTCAGGACTTGAGTTGTTCTGTTCATCTACACTACGTTCCAAAATATGTACATGCACGCGTGGATTGGTATATTCTTTGGCTAATGCCTTGAAATATATCCGCTCCGTGTCTTTGCCCTCGGAGGCTATGACTATAAGGCGAGCGTCACGAAATGCCTCGCGACGTTCGCGCATCAAACTATTCCTGCTTCGCATTGTCCCAATGAATATTATTCAGTTCGCCAAAGAATGGAATCGCTCCATAGCGACCATTCAGATAACCTTTCTGCACATTTTCCCTCGGCTTATACTCGCAGAGTGAAGACAAATGGCTTTCTCCTTTCTTGTCTTTTTCTACAAACCAGACTTCATCCTGACGGATAGGGGCGGTAGAAAGAAGATTGGACTCGTGTGTAGTGCATATTAGCTGCATTTGCGAATCGCTTTTAAGCAGGCTGTTGTACATCTCCAATAATTTCAATGTCAACATTGGATGCAAACTCCTATCGACCTCGTCAATCACATAGACCGCATCATTTGCACGCATATCTATAAGCATTGGGATGAAATCGAACAGGCGCGAAGTTCCATCAGACTCTTCGAACATTTCGAATATATAATCTGAATTACTGCCATCCTTCTTGTGTATGGTTTTCAACTCATGCCACTTCAGATTCTTCGACTTATCTTTTTCTGCAAAGATGAAGCGGTTCTCATTGTGAATCACCACACCTGTTTCGGAGCCTTTGCCTTCAAGACTTTCCTCAATCTTTTGACGGATTTCGTCGGGAATGCCCAATTCTTCAGGTTTAGACTCTACGCGACGAAGGTCTGAGATACCTGTTCCAAAATAATTTAGCAGTTCGCGCATAATAGTTCTGAACTGAGTGTCGTTCACAACTCGGAATGGGAAATCCGTTCTATGAGTATTGGGGAAGATGATGTTTAGATTCTCAAACCATTTACGAGCAGACTTAATCGTATCTATTCCCTTTCCGTTACGCTTGATATACTCACTTAAGAAAGTACCCTTGGTAGGTGTGCCGTCAATCAGGAACTTCAAGAATTGTCCATCCTCATCTTTTAGGAACTGAGGTGCAATAATATTATCCCAACTGTCACCATTACGTTTACGCTCAAAGATCATGGTGTCATTGCGGCTGCCAGTCTTATATAGCCATTCCTCAAGCAAACCGCCTTTAGAGAAAGCTATTCCGTAAGCAAAGAACAGGTTGTCTGCCTTAAACTCCAATTCGATACTCGAACGCTCTTGGGGTTCATCCGTCATCTTGAAGTAATTATATTTGAGGTTGCTCCAACCATTCAAGGCAAACTCCTTGATAATAGCCAAACATTTTATGATGTTTGACTTTCCGGAAGCATTGGCACCATAAATCAATCCCATACGGAGCACGGATATATCATCCCGTTTCTCCGCACGTGACACTTGCAACGGCAATTGGTCGCTCTTGCTGGCTGTGAACAAGATACGTGTTTCCTCGTTAAACGAGTAAATGTTTTCAAATTTGGCTGACAATAACATAATGACGTCTGATATTTCGTGAAATTTCGTTGCAAAGATAACAAATTATTTCAGAACTCTGACAATTGTCTGCGTTAAATATGTATAAATACGACAAAAATTACGTTATCCATTGTCATTTTGTCGGTTATTGACATGATTTTGTCATAAATTCGACTCTGGCTTAATGTTTGCATGGGTAATATAAAGCGCTATGACATGTTTGTCAAAACTGGGCGCAGAAAGGAGGTGTAACAGATGGGCAAGAACCAACATGTTGTTCCTGCTGGAGATAAGTGGGGCATTAAGGGCGAAGGCAATTCAAGACTGACTTCAACATTTGATAGGCAGTCCGATGCAATTGCTGCCGCTCGTCAAATTTCCAAGAACCAGCATTCCGAACTATTTATTCACGGTCGTAATGGACAGATTCGAGAAAGAGACTCTCATGGTAAGGATCCATTTCCTCCAAGAGGATAAGTCTCTCAGCATTCTCTCCGTTTAGAGAAGAGCCCTAATACCACAGGGGCAGGTTGTGGTAGAGTAAAGATGTGCCATGGCGAAATTCGCTGTGGCTTTTTCTTTTTAGTCGAATCAGATATAACGAATTTTTTGCCATCTACAATTGGCATTTTTTTGTTTTCAGCCCCTTTTAATAAAGTTAAAAACGTTAAATCTTCTCATTTTTCGTTTTCTGTAGAATCTACATCACCACTTTTCTACCGTTTAAGAAGTAAATCTCTGATATAAAGCGATTTGCAAATACCAGAACTGTAATAGTTTAAGTGAAATAACGCTTTCGAATAATACAAAAGCCATTGAATCTTACACTTTCCATAGTTGCAGCAGCTTGACCTCGGTTGTCATTCCTGAAGGAGTAAAAAGAATAAATGATTATGCCTTCTATGGCTGTAACAATTTGGCGTCCGTAACATTCCCGGAAAGTTTGGATAGTATTGATAGTTACGCTTTTGAAAATTGTCCGGCTTTCACTAATATTTACTGTCCAAGTATTATTTCATGGTGTAATCTTATAGTCCAAAGTCTCCCTTTTACCATAGAACATATATTCATAGATGGAAAAGAGGTCGTTGATCTAATGATCCCTGAAGGAGTAGAAGGAATAAGAAGTTATTTATTCCGAAACATCAAGAGTATAACATCTGCTTCGATTGGCAATGATGTGTTGTCTATTGGATCTCAGGCTTTCTATAATTGTAGTAACTTAACCTCGCTCACAATTGGATGTGGAACACAATCAATTGCTAACTCTGCGTTTTCAGGATGTGAGAAACTTGAAGACGTATATATTTACGCAGAAGATGTCCCTAATACAAATCTCAACGCATTTAATGGTTCTTTTATAGAATGTGTCACTTTGCACGTTCCGCCTTCAGCTATTGATGCCTATAGGTCTGTATGCCCTTGGAATCTTTTTCAAAGCATCGTTCCCATAGAAGGAGAAATCCCAAAGCCGAAGCCCGTCAACAGCCAATGTGCCACTCCTACTATCGAATATTCGAATGGAAATGTGACTTGTAGTTGTGCGACCGATGGTGTTAAGTATGTCTATCAGATTGCCCCTGTGACGGTTCAAATGGAGAGCGAGAGTGGAAGATTCGCCTTTGCCCCAACATATGAAATAAAAGTGTATGCTACGCGTGAAGGGTACAAAGATTCTGATGCCGCAAGCATTATAGTCGCCCTTCAAAATGTGGGCGACGTGAATGCCGATGGACAGGTGAACATTGCCGACGTTACCTCGCTGGTGAATGCCATTTTAGGGAAGTAAGTTCTAAGGCGACGCGAATGATAGACTACATACAATCTTTGAAATTGTATGAACAATCAATAAGAGTGATAGTAGAACTTTATTGTTATCTAACTCCCCCAATTCGGGTGTAAACTATAATTGCATGAGAACAGAGAAAATGACCGATCACATCATCTATGGATTGATGACAAGTGCCGGGCTTGAACCAGAACCTGAGAAAACGCAAATACGTGAAGTGCAAAATGCATTAAAAACTGCATCAAAGCGAATGACAGGAAAAAATGGGAAGCCAGAGTTTATTGCTATGTCTGGAAACTACTTGATTATTGTCGAGGATAAGTCAGAAATAAAGTATCAGGCGAATTACATGACAGACAAAAACGACACTCTACTGATGGACAAGAAGTCTGTAGAGGACTATGCAGAGAATGGGGCTCTTCACTATGCTCAGCATGTCACATGTTATACGTCCTTCAAAAAAGTCTTTGCCTTTGGTTGTTCAGGTACAGAAAAGGATCAAATAAAAATCCGTCCGATCTTTGTAACAGATAAAAGTTATAAAGTAATGCCCACAGTTCGCGATTTCTCTGATTTCAATCAAGAAAACATTGAAACCTACTATCGAACAAAGGTTCTTGGGAATAAGAGTGAACGTGCTGCAGAATTGGAGGAAATATTAAGCCGAGCCAAACAATTGCATGAAGACTTAAGAAACTACGGTTCTCTGAGTGAGCAAGATAAGCCTGTAATCGTGTCGGGCATTCTTCTTGCATTGTGTAACAAGAACTTTTCCACTGAGCAACTAACATGCAGTATTGGCGAGACACAAGAGGAAAGGCGGCGTGATGGCGAGAAGATATTCGATGCCATTAAGGAACACATTAAGAACGTGGACGATACTCACAAGATGAAGACAGAGGTGGTGCTTAATCAGTTTGAATTCATCAAGCTACGCCCGCAACTCAGCACTCGCCACCCAGCATTAGGAAAGTCGCCGCTACGCTATTTTGCAGAATACATCCACTCCAAGATACTTTCAGCTATCTGCAACAATTCTCCGGACGACGTGCTGGGGCGTTTCTATGGGGAATTTCTAAGCTTTAGTGGTGGTGACGGAAAAGGATTGGGTATTGTGTTAACACCTTCGCACATTACAGAATTGATGGTAGATTTGCTAGATATCAAGATGTCTGAGAAGGTGCTCGATCCCTGCTGTGGAACAGGAGGCTTCTTGATTGCTGCGATGTCGAAGATGTTTAAACAGGCCGAGAATCCTGCAAAGATGCGCAAAGAACAAGAGGCTGCAAAAATGAACATCAGGCAGAACTTATTGTTTGGCGTAGAGATGAACGACCGTATGTTTTCTGTAGCCACAACAAACATGATTCTTCGAGGTGACGGAAAGAGTAATCTTATATGTGAAGATTTCTTCAAACTGCCGGTTGACAGGTTGCGTCGCGAAAATTTCAGGATAGGTATTATGAATCCCCCTTATTCGCAGGCAAAAAATAAGCAGACGGCCCACCTATCTGAACTTCGTTTCATACAACACCTTCTCGATGGACTTGGTGACGGTGCGCGTTGCGCAGTAATTGTCCCTCAATCTACGATGGTTGGAAAGACAAAACTTGATGCAGCTATCAAAGAACAGATTCTAGCAAAGCACACGTTGGAAGGAGTAATAACACTTAATCCCCAAACTTTTTATAAAGTAGGGACGAATCCTGTTATTGCCATATTTACGGCCCACATTAAGCACCCCAAACGGCATTATAGCAAGTTTATCAATTTCAAAGATGACGGTTACGAAATATCACCTCATATTGGTTTGCTTGATAATGGCACTCATGAGGAGAAGCGCAAACAACTGCTTGATTGTTGGTTGCATAACGCTCCTGCTCATTCGTCATTTATGGTGAAATCTAAGGTTGAATCGACTGACGAGTGGCTACACTCTTTTTACTACTTTAACGATGAGATACCCACGGACAGTGATTTCGAGCAAACTATGGCCGACTATCTCACCTTTGAATTCAAAATGATTGCTAACGGACGAGGTTATTTGTTTGGATATGAAGAAGATTGAAGAATTGAAGTGGGGTGAATATAGAATTTTTGATATTTTCACTATATCCCCAGGCATAAGGCTAACAAAGGCTGATATGTTAGAAGGATGCACACCCTTTGTTGGAGCAACAGACTCTAATAATGGGATAACTGCTTTTTGTGGAAATGATAATTCTTCAAGAGATAGTAATGTGTTGGGTGTTAACTATAATGGTAGTGTTGTTGATAATTTCTACCACCCATATTCTGCTTTATTTTCAGATGATGTAAAAAGACTGCATTTGAAAGATGTAGAAGGGAATAAATACATTTATCTTTTTATTAAGCAATGTATTCTCAAGCAAAAAACAAAATTTGAGTATGGGTATAAGTTTAATGGTGAAAGAATGAAAGAGCAAATAATTTTGCTTCCATCAACTAACGATAATACTCCCGACTATGCTTTCATGGAAGAATACATGAAGCAAATGGAAATAAAATTGCTAAAGAGGTATAAGAAATATCTATCTTCTAATCCACACACCAGATAGAATGACTACATTTGACATAGATAATACGAAGAAGACAAAACACAGGGAAGTATTAGAGAGCCTTGTGGAACAGGCACATGCCTTGCAGGCTATTCATAATCCACATACATGGCGTCTTTCCGCTCTAACGTTTGCGCTGCATCTTCATGACTGCCAGATTCTTTTCTCTCAGTTGAAAGAAAGATGGGCAGAACGACTACCGTTTTCTGAAGCTTGGGATGTGGATTTCTCCGAATGGAAGAATCATATTTGGTCACTTGTTAACAACGTGTCTAGCTTTACAGAAGATTCAGCGTTTCAAGATTGGAAGCGTCTTTGCGAAGAAGACTATCATACCTTCCTTGAAAAAGCCAATGATTGTCTTGCAGGGGGCATTCCATTGAAGGAACTTATTGATTTTTTGTCAGAAAAGAACTCTGAGTTGAAGAAAGTGATTATGGACAGCGGTCAGGATTTGTCAACGCTATTCGCCAAGATTGAGGAAATGCTTTATAGCTCCGATTCAGTTCTCTACGAGACTTTCTATAACGATTTAGCTGATATTTATATGAGTGAGAACCCCAACCCATATAATATAGATAACGATGGTATGCCTATGCCGTATGAACGTTGGAAAGCCTCTAAGTCAAAGAAACGTCTCCCAGATTTACTATTGTCTAAGGTTAAGTCTGCCAACACAGAAATGCTCGAAATCAAGTTTTGGCATGAGACGTGGGAGGATTGTTTTGATTTGGAGAATCAAGTAATTGACAAAGAGGGTTTTGCACGTTTCATCTTTCAAAACAGAAAAAGTATTATTGAAAGCAAAACCTATCCCTGCAAGAATTGTCTAGGTCGTTGTTTCTCTACTCTTTGCCTAAGTGAGCATTTGTGGAAAGAACACCACGCATTACTGAATCCCGAAACAAATGGAGATTTATTGAAAGGGATGATAAAGCCAGAAATAGATGTATTGGAAGATTACGTGAAAGACGAATATAAACATTTATATTCTCAAGTTTGGAATAACATTTTTGAAAACACGGAAGTATTGCGGTTGTTGAAGGAAAAAAGTCCAAACACTTTTAAGGGGGGATATAACCAAAAACTAGTCTGCAACATTATCGGAATGGTATGCGATAAGGGAGTCTACACAAAGTCAAAGAATCAAATCAATGACATCATATACCCTGATAAAACCGTCTATAAATATTTAAATGAATATGGTGTTTCCGCTAAAAATACGAATTGTGCAATGACTCAGAATGTTAAACAAATAATAGATTCAATACTGGAACCTCTCTCTTCATAATTTCTTAAAGGATATTATTTTTTTTATAACTCGTTGAAAATCAGTTGGTAAATAATTATTATTTGCTAACTGTTTTTTATTTTTTTACGTCCTCCAATATATACTTACCTTTGCATCGCAGTTCAGATGAAAGTCTGTTTTGCCGTGCAAGGGAAAATCCCTCGTATGTACATTATTAAACTCCGAGTAGCGTGAGAGTCACCTAGGGAGAAAGCTGCAGCACCTCAACCTTCTCACAAAACTTGGAAAAATGAAGAAAACAAGTTTTAGAAGGCTGTTGCCCAAAGATTTCGATGCAGAACTATTAAAACAACTTACCGACGAGGGACGCGTGTACATAGACGTGGCACGCGATACCAACAAGGATGCCTACAAGAAGGAAGTCCTCGAGTACGTCGCGTCTATAGCGGAGTTCGCTACGGATGCCTGGCAAAAAGAGGTGAGCAACCTCTGGAAGACGATTGTCGAAACGGAGTGTTTCAGGGATTGCCTGACAATGAAGAAGGGAATCAATGCGGGACACATGAACCGCTATACCGTCACGAACATCGTTTGCCGTCTGCAGAACATGGGCGTATATAATAAAGATGTGTCGATGCTGACCTTGCATCTCTGTCTGGAGAAGACCGACAAACGGAATAAGTTCTATCAGTCGAGTGGCAACTATTCGTTAAATCGAGATGCAAAAATACTCCTGAAACAACTTTTGAAGCGAGTATAAAATGGAAGTTTTTATACCCGAAAGAACCGCAGTATCTTTGCAGCATCAAACAAGTTGCAATAGCGAAAACCAAGCGGGAGAAAGACCGGTCCTCCGACAGCAAGGTGACGAAAACTGATAAATAAATTAATAAGGTATGAAAAGACAACCAATCATGACAACGAACCCTCATGGCATAACGGTTAAAGTGTGCTGTGGCAGCTGTGAGTTCAAAACGTGGAAGACTGACTGCATGCGATGGTGCTCAAAGCGCAAGGCAGAAGTGGCTGCCGGCAACTATTGCAACCGGTGGCGCATGAGCAAGCTGATGGAGCAGGCGGGCAGCACGCAAGGACGGGTGAAGCGCCACGAGTATCTGATGTATGTGCTAGAGGTGCGCGAGGCGGAGTGGCTGGCCGAGGAGCAGGGACAGCAGGTGGAGGTGAAGACCATCGAGGAGATCAGAGAGGTGTTCGAACAGGAACACGGAAGTATCTTCCTTAATTGAAAATTGAAAATTGAAAATGGAAAAATTTGAAATCCCAATTCCTCAGAGACTAGACGCTCGACCCGCAGGGGCGCTTTCGTAGCGAAGCGGAGAAAGAACTAGAACCTAGAAACTTTAAACTTTTAATTCAACTATGCAGACAAAAATTTTGAAAGTGATTGCACAGGGCGAGCCCATGTATGTGCAGTCGAAGAAGAGTGAGAACGGCCAACTGGCCAAGTGCTACATCCGCCTGAAGGAGATGGGCGGCGACTACGAGGACGAATACCTCTGTGCGATGTACGGCAACCTGGCGCTGTGCAAGTTCACCCCGGGCAAGCTGGTGGTGGCAGCCCTCCGCTTCCAGACCCACGAGTCGAACGGAGCATTCTATCAGGACATCGTGGCGAGTGAGGTGGTAGCCCACAATAGTGGGAGTTGAGAAGGTTGAGAATGGTTGAGATGCGCTGCGCGCTGTTAAGAAAGTAAAGAAGGGTCGGCCTATCGGCCTCAAAATCTTTCAAAAATCTGATTCAAAAATCTTTCAAAAAATAATTCACACGGATCTCACGGATCTCACGGAAAATTTTATTTGAAGACAACAGGAACAATAAGAACAACATGAACACTCGGATGAAACGAATGAAATTGAACAGAGGAGGAGATGGTGCTTCTCACCATCGGTCAACGTCTGACGGAGGTTGTCATGACAAACGAGTTTGTCAATGCAAACCTCAGCCAAACGTAAGATTCCGCTCACGGAATCGCCCTCCTCTGTCCGATTTCGTTCGTATCATCCGCAAAAGAAGAATTTCTGGATAATTCATGGGAATTCATGATAATTTCTGTTGAAGAAAAAAAACTGCAGGCAGAAAAAAAGTTGTTCCAGTTGTAAAAGTTGTTTTTTAAAACATGATAAAAATCCGTGCAAATCTGTGGAATCTGTGGAGAAAGAATTATCAATAAAACAAAAAACTGAGTTGAAGTGAGGAGGATGTTCTCGAGTAAATGGCCAAAGATTCCAACCTTCTTCTCGCAAACAATTCAGAATCATGAAGAATAATGTAATTAACAGAACAAACGAGAGTGATATGACGCTGAACGGCATGATGACCTTCGGCGAGTGTGAAAACGGACTGCACTACGCAGACTTCGAGTGCTGCGAGGACGTGGAGATGGAGCCCTTCGTGGGCAACTGCAAGGTGCAGATCATGCGGGACGGCAATGTGTACATCACCGAGCGGCCGAAGCGCACACGCAACCAGGCGCTCTTCCGCGACGACAACTGCTCGCTGTCGCTGGGCCAGAACGGGAAGTTCTACTTCGTGTTCTCGCTGCCCTCGGAACAGCTGGACGAGCTGCCCGAGCAGCTGGTGCGCCAGGCGAGTGTGATTGCCGGTAAATTTCTGAGACTAATCATGGAGGACAACGATGATTAACCTAATCACTATCGACGGGAGCGGGCGCAAGGTTGCCCGACCCGT